>Ga0105053_10008026_pt1 | contig 13866 bp, 12 predicted proteins | sample BON01_FD_78093 | JGI IMG/M metagenome (GOLD analysis project Ga0105053, IMG submission 78093) | Freshwater microbial communities from Lake Bonney liftoff mats and glacier meltwater in Antarctica - BON-01 | ecosystem: Environmental > Aquatic > Freshwater > Ice > Glacier meltwater | place: Lake...
ACACACACACACACACACACACACACACACACACACACACACACACACACACACACACACACACACACACACACACACACACACACACACACACACACGGGCGCACACACACTCCACAGGATGGAAGGATGGCCAACCATACATCAACAATTTCAACAACAACGCTACCGTCACTGTCCAGTCCGCAAGACGCGCTGCTGGTCGCTCCTAGTAGTGTGTTGCATGTGTTGCAGTGCGTTGCAGTGCGTTGCAGTGTGTTGAAGTGAGTTGTAGTGTAGTAGTGTGTTGCAGTGTTTTGCAGGGTGTTGCAGTACATCAACAATTTCAACAACAACGCTATCGCCACTGTCCAGTCTACACAACGTGCTGCTGGTTAGTAGTGTGTTGCAGTACGTTGAAGTGTATTGCAGCGTGTTGCAGCGTGTTGCAGTGTGTCGCAGTGTGCTGTAGTGAGTTTCAGTGTAGTAGTGAGTTGCAGTGTACAACAGTGTGTTGCAGTGTGTTGCAGTGTGTTGTAGTATTTTGTAGGGTGTTGCAATGTGTTGCTGCAACACAAGACACGCTACTGGTCGCGCCCATTGAGCTCTAAAATTCTATTTTTTCTGCAAAGTAAGTATGGTTCTTTTGCCCAAGGTGCCGACGATATGAAACACTTTTGCGGAAAGTGCTTCTGCTTGCATCTGAAGCCACGGAGGCTCCATCAACGACTTTTCCCTTTCAGCAGTGTCAGCACGTACGAGCTCTAGAATTTCTGCATTTTACGTTGAAAGAGCCATAGTACTGTACTCGGCATTGGCATCCTTGAACGTGCGCGATAATGCAGACACAGAGAGAACGTGTAAGGGGGGGAAAGCGAGATAGAGGTGCAAGATTGTCTTGAATGATAAAGGTGTATGTTTCAAGTGTCCATGACTCCGGGGCGACGAAGCACGTTGCAAACATGTGTGCCAATCTCGAGATCCAAGACGCACGACTGAGAATACGTTGTTGCCGAGATATGCATGGTTTTGGGCAATACCATTCTCAACAATATTTAAGTTCTGAGTCTCTTCCGTCAATTCTGCATCACATCCGACAAGCTACCAAATGAGTTGTGCACGCGTTCCTGTTGCCTCGTAGTCATTGTTGTTTTGTTTGTTTGGGAGTTTTGTACGCCTGCAAAGTAAGACCTTCCGGTCTGTCGACTCGCGAGTCTCCACAGGACTTGGAGACTTGACGAGGACCCTAGGTGCGGCCACGAAATAATCAAGTCTGTGCATTTCAACAATCCCCCATTTTAATCCGTGATTTCTAAAAATCAGGAGCCGGATATATTACAACGCAGATGACTTGATTGCTACATCTTACATCAGACTAGTACCGTGACCTCGGACTGTGTACTTATTTCTCTTGTTTTGGGAATTGCCAATTCAATGAGGGGGGGGGCTTAATAAAACGAATTGTTTTGCGGTTTCTCAGTGATTAAGTGATACGGGTCGTGTTTTACAAATCGAGAATTTGAAATACGATTGTTGTAATTAAAGGGTAAGCCTTATTTTACGAGGCTTCAAGCAGGGTCTGGTGATGTAACAAAAACAGTGCTGGCGATTTTTTCCTTGATTCAATGATATCGACATTCAATTCTATCGACACTTGGTGTAAAATCCAGGCTATCAATTATGGGAATGTTATACGCCGTACTCACTTCCTGTCTAATCTGCAGTCACAGTGCAGTCCTTGACCACCATTGGCACACAGAGCCTTTGCAAGCTCGTACTGTTGTTTGACATATTATGATTCCAACCAAATCTAAAAATCGAGCCTTTGCAATTTCGAACTAACGTTTGACATTTGCATTATTTCAAACGAATCTAATCTACGAGTAAATAAAGCTTTCAGCCAATGCTTTTTAGAATGTTTCATCATGAAGTTATAAAAGCATCATCAATCTGTTACTGGTGCAGTATTCTTGAATCTTATAAGAATTTGCGATTTGTTACAAGTTAGTTACACCAATGCAAAGTTTGATGAGCTCAAAGTACATGACACAGTCATATACACTAGCTACATTATTTCAGGAAAGCAATTCTTCAAACCTGTCCTCTCAGAGAAACCAGTAGGGACGATGGGAGGAGTTGAGCCAGAGATTGCTGGCCCGGGATCACTGGTCCGAGATTTCTGAATAGCTGTAGAGTACGGCTTAGTGCCAGAATTCCGAAGTAGGGTCAGAAACAGAGGTCACAGGCTCATAGCGAGATGGGGTGAAGAAATCTTGCTGGAACCCTCTATTAAGCAGGGAACGCAGTGTTCACTTTCGGGTTAGGAGCAGTGGCAGTGTCCACGGCGCTACCATACATTGCGCAGACAATGCAGAAAGGAGCTGCAGTAGTCCTGCTACAGGAGGTACTTCTACGTAAAAGAACTACAGTCAAAGTCAGTCGAGAGCTCACACAGATATTGGTCAAGTACGAATGCTATATCGCAGCAGGAAGTCATGTGGATGTAAGAAACAACGAAAATGATAGAACACTATTTTTGGAGTATGCACGCAGCAAAGCGCAAATCACAGAAGTCACATTCCTACACAAACGAGTTTTTCAAATTAACGTACTGGTTCGCACCTGGCACAAACCCCGTGACATGTCAGCGCTTGTGCACATGCCCCAAGGCCGTGTCCTATTGCTGGAGGCCAAAACACAAGACAATGTGAGTATCAGCATAGTCAATGTGCATGAAGCCACGGCGAATCGGCATGATTTGCAGCGGCAAGTCACCTGTCTTCTCAGAGCTATGACAGACGCAGTGCGAGCGCAGTGGGGAATGATTGGAGGTGACTTCAAAGCGGCACTCTCTCGCTATTGCTACCCTCAGTCTACCTGAGCGCTGTATGACAAGGTAGACAAGTTTTTCCAGGACTTAGTGCATTCAACGCACGGAACACTGATTGACTCAGAAGCACACATGCGCAGGGATCTCCTCAGGAGATCAAGCGCGTCGCTCGACCACATCATCACGTGAAACCTGACTTGCACGAATACATGCACAGTGCAAAGCGCAACAAGCCAAGTTCATTGGGTGGGTGCAGAATGCAATGACCATGCACTAATATCGTGCACAGTCGGTGGAGACTTGCTTACGTATCGGAATTCCAAAGGCCAAGTGTTAGGAGGCCGACTAGGTGAGCTGAAGTTGAAGAAGATAGACCCAAAGCAGCTCCCTGACATCCAGCTAAAGCTTAATGTAATCACAAGCCCAATAGCTCAAGAAATACGCAGAAGCTACACGGCAGGTGAGTGCGGCGCTGAGCAGGCCGCGGGGCAATGGTGTAGATGATCACTGAGCGAGTCACAACAGCCAGACAGCTCATGCATAGAACCCCGCAAGGTCGAAGCGAAAAAAGGGACGAGGCCCTCACAGAAGCCGTGAACAAGTCAAGATCTTGAAGGAAATGGGGACATTAAAGGCGGCATGATGATTGATGTGTGTCGGGCAACCCAGACAAGCATCAGCTGCAGACATGCAATGTCTAGCAGGATGATTTGGACCCTACCATGACCTCCAAATGACGCCGCAGGGAAAATATTACGTCACCCTATGCCCACAGTGGAAGATTGTGCTGATCGTAATGATCCAGTCCAGTCAGAACGAACTGCAGTCTAAAGTCATCAAACAAGACCGCTTGCACAACAGAAAGGCTGACAGGCAAGCCGAGAAAGCCCTTCTGGAAGAGCACAAGGGACATGGCAAATTCTCCAGTAAGTATGGGCCGCAGCCAACGCAGACGGAACTGGTCTGGAGAATGCCCTGGAGCTGCTGGCTAGAATACAATGACGATCAGATGCTCTCGGAGGCATTGAATACTGCAACCAAGAAATTCTCTGAAGAGTGGCCAAGCACTTTAGTCCACCAGATACAAGGCGCAGAAATCATCCTCAGCGTAAGTTACGATCAGAAGGACTGGGGAGTCATGCAAGAATGGATCTCGACGTGTTCTACATGGCACAACAGAGCCAACACAGCAAGTGCAGCTGCCTCTCCTCCAGTCGCCAAGGCTGCTGTCTCTTCAACGGCAGTATCCGACGCCGCGAACCCCTCAACAGGCACTGCTGCAGTGTGGGCAAATGAAGCTGCCGCCCCGTCAGGCGTTCGCGCTGCAATCCCATTGCCAGGCGCTGTCTTGCACCTCGCGGAGGCAGCAAATACCCCCTCAACCCTGTGCGCTGAGGGCCCTTCAACAAGTGCTGCCTCGGCATCAGCAGATACAGCCGCCCTCCCACTAGGTTTCAGCGTTGCAAACTTGCCCACAGGCACTACCTTTGTCTCAGCAGGAGCAGAGGCTAACACATCAGTAGCTGGTGCTGTTTCAACTGATGCTGCCTTGGCCCCAACGAGTACAGCTGCTGCTTCCACAAGTGCCAACACTGCAGCCCTAGTAGCAAATGCTGCCCCAGCTGCCCCATAACGCTGTAGCCTCTTCAAAAAGCCCCAGTGTCGGTGGCTACACAGCGGGGACATTGGGAGTCCTGTGTCAATGGGTTTTCACAGGGCAACGAGCATTGTAACAGGCACAAGAGTGGTAAACAGTGTTGGAATTTGCACAACCAAAGCGTCAAACCCCTCACGATACCTCCGCATGCTCTCAAAGTTCATGACTACAGAGGCAAGCCAAGGGGGCGTGATTGCACTTAGGACTACAATCATCACTCAACAGCATGACATAGTCAATCTTTTTCAAGGAACAGCCTGTAGGCAGATTCTCTGGGGTGACAGTCTATGGACCTAGGGACAAAAATTGAGCCCACATTTTCAAATTATTACGAATCCCAGGGGTACAAACCTACTGCAACATGTAAGAAATCTGATTTCAAGGACCTGTGCGTTCTGACGTCGTTCACGCTTGCTAATGTTCCGCCCTCTCCTCCGTCCCCGTCGCCATCGTGGTGCTGCCTTAAATGTCCCTCGACAGAGGGCTGTTCGTGTGCACAAGGACGGCAGCCTGAGCCTATGATGACGAATTAAGCCAATGCGAGCAAGACCTGTGCGAGTATCTTGCAGGACACAGCCGAGCACAACAGATGAGAGCTAGTCACCTTCTGCCAAGGGTGCTGGCACTTCACAGATTTCTGGCACAACAAAGGAACAATAGTAGCGCTGGAGCTGATGAACAAGCTCAAAATTGACGCATGCTGAACCGCTAGTGGCACGCAGGGCAGGTTGCGTGGCGCACTCATCAGACAAGCAATCGCAAAGTACGTTGAACACTGTCTAAAACCAGGCAAGTCGTCAGGCCCGGAGATGTGCCCCCATGAGCTCTTGAAGATAATGGCGGATGAGGAATTCTTAATCGCGCAAGCGTGGGTGAATGAAATATTGACTCTACCCGAGAAAACCATTGACACAGCGCGCCAGAGTCGGTCCACCATGAATGGCACTATCTCTCAACTCCACAAAGAAGGCAGCACCAACGAAACGTCTGATCAAAGACCGGTAGTGCTTCTCAACAGTGGGTACCAACTGCTCAATTACATCATCAACGAGCAGCTGAAACAGATCGCGGAACAGGCAAATGTGGTAAAACCAGGGCAGGGTGGGGGCAGGCACGGGCGAAGTGTCAACATCGGCATGCAAAAATGCATTTTGTCACGCATGAAGCCCACAGACAAGGAAAGCGAGTCTGTTGGGTCTGCATCAACTCTAGAAACGCCTTCAAATGCAATGTCGCAGGCAGCTCTCTGGCACGTGATGAAGATGTTTAATATACCAGACGTTGACTTATTGGGGCAGATTTACGACAGCGCAACAGTCTGTTCGGCTCAAAATGACGCAGAAAGTGCAACAATCACGTTTGATACAGGTGTAGCACAAGGAAGCATCACGTCCCCGCAACTGTTCAATATCTTTATCAACGCTCCAGTACAGATGCTCACGGCATCTGGGCAGAATCAAGATATAAGTCATGGTTTGTAGATTGGCAAGAATCATGAAGACAACAGTCAAGACGCTGACCACGGCTATCAGCTTAATGAAACAGGTTTCATCTACAACATCTCGATCTTTGCCTCAAGCCCAGAAGAAATGCAAATTTTGCCAGACGTGGTGAAGGATTTCACAACATGGTGTGGCATGGAGATGAATGTTAATAAAAGATTCTTGCTCGTAATTGACAAGGATTAGATGCGAAGGGAAAGCATGCCGGCACCAGATCTGAGGATAAATGGCAGATGTCTTGAAACACTAGACATCAATGACACGTGCCGGTACCTAGGTTACTTGGGCACGGTAAATGGTGAACTGAGCGCCACAAGAGAGGTAGTCCGTGAAATTGCGAGAGTGGCACACGATCTGATCAAAAGCCACCCGCTGACGCCAGAACTTTCTGCCGAACCTCTTGGCACAGAAAGGAATCGGCGTCTTCCAGTTCTCGGCAGTGCTCATCGAATAGTCGCAGAGTGAGTTGGAGGGTCGGCAGAAAATCTGGGTACAAGCATATAAAAATGCTTGGCACGTACCATGGTCAACTGCAAACTCTCTGCATACCTTCCCAACTGCAGAGCAACATCAATCACAGGCTCAGCAACATCAATCACAGGCTCAGATCGATCTGAAGCGTAAAATATTTTGTGGATCACCACGACTTAGTGGGTGTCTGAACACTTTTCTATCCTTGACAGAAAGTACAATGAACAAACCTCACTTGAACATGCATTTCTTTCAAAACTTCGATTGCAGGCAGACAAAACTACCATAAAATAGGCCCAAACCAAAAGACATTATGTGCTGATTTTCTTTCAAATTGGTAAAGGCTCGTAATTTTAAGTCTAGGAAGGTGTGGTGCTCGGGCACCCTGCCGGGTCGAGCGGTCGTGTCTACAGTGGTGGGGCCGGAGCTGCCGCTGCTAAGGAGCCTGGCAGGCTGCCACACGTGTGACCGTGACCAACCTGACATAAATGCGACTTCGTTGAGGCTGTAAGGGGCTACAATAGACCAGGGTTAAGCAGGGACGGGCTTGGGGACTTCTGCCTAAGGAAATCTGCACAACCTTTGATAAAATCCCAGATACGTATAACAAATAGGAATCAAATGCGGCCTGCGGACATGACTCTACCCCCCTTTGAATTGTCCCGACGCAGTTGATTCAAACCATCAGGAACGCTAGCCCCTGCCGGCGCTTGTTTGTCTCAATTCTTATTTTTTTGGTTCCCAAAGGTTCATTTTGACGACCAAAAATCAGGAGTTACCGACTCCCTTGTAAATACGGCTACATGGAAACGTAAAGGACCTTAAAAGGATTCATCTCTGTAAATATCTATGCATGCTCTTGCACGTACGTCCAGAAAAAAAGGAGGATACAGTGGCAGATTCCATCAAGGTGTTCACCTCAAACAAACCTAGTGGCTTCCTACGATATACATTCACAATCCCTCTTACAGACGTATGTGTAACAGGGAACTCGCTTAGAAAAGTTCCCGCCAAGTTTATCCAGACAATAAATGGTCACGAGCCATAAGGGAGGACAGGGTGAGGACCTGCGTCGGCAATCGTGGGTGCGTGCCCCTTTTCTCGCTTTTCCGAGTCAATCAACTACCTTAACGATTCCCCCATTTTGGTTTAATAAAACAAAACAACACACACGACACGTAAAAAAGAAACTCTTTTGTACAGGGTCTTCTTTCATGCGTTAGATTAGATCATCTTTCCTTCATCCTTTGTTCTCCACGCATCGTGACCATTTCTTTCTTCCTTTCTTGAGTGGCGAATACCCGACTTGCACTTAGTCACTGGACTAAGTGGGTGGTGAGGACCCAAGTAATCTCGTAGGACCCCAAAATTTGTCCCGGATCGTTGCCGACCTAGTACATTGCCCACTCGCTGGGTAACAACAATTCACAATGTTTGTGGGCTGGCATGCATTCTCGTGATAACAAGTCCCAACAATCAAGTCTCTATAAGTACCAAGGGACGTAGTGCCCGATGAAATGGTGGCCTCCCACAAGGGTAGGTAACACCACGGGACCGGTGAATTCCAAACAGAGCACGTTCAGATTGTAAATATAATTGCTCTACTGGCAATGCACTTTCGGGTACATACCGTTTATTGCGGGATTTGCTCCAGGTGGAAGTCCTGTTAATGTCCCCAACCGATCGTATGTGGTTTAGTTCAGTTCACTTTAATCCAGAAAGGTAACGAACGTCCTTGTGGCAATTTGGGCACCTCCAATAAGTTCGTTTCAAGTTTGTGTGAGGCTGTTGACCAACAATTTTGGAGAAACTGAGAGTCTCCCGCAGATGTGTGTATGTGTAGGGTGTTATTTTAAGCACTCAACACCACAAAACACTTTTCTAAGAACGTGGTTTACAATTTTGGGAAATCACAACACTATTTGTTTCTGATGAAAATCGCATTTGTACTGCACATATTTTCAAAGCATTTTTGGGCCCGGGCTCAGTTGCAAATCATCAATCTTACGGTTTTTACAGTTAATAATCCATCATTTCCACAATCATTTTCTGATTCATGTCTCAACCACCCACTTGGTGACAATGAATAGCCGTCCAGTACTTCTTATATTACCGTTTTTCCTACCCTCAAAGATTTCTTTATGTCAATCATTTCGACGTGTCTCATAAACTCTTTGCACTGTCGAATAGGCACTTGTTCAAATTTTACAACATCTTTCACACTTCTGCAATTTTGGGTAAGTTCTGCGTACTTGACCCCCTCCACACAATCAAATATATTCCTGATTCTGATATGCTTTTCCCTTATTCCTAAAGAAATTCCATTCCATACACCCATTTAACGGTAACTTTTGCGAACTGGGCCGAGCCCGGTTCTTTCTGTCTTTTCTGTTCGGTTCGCTGAGAAAAAGATGAAATTTCCATGTCAGGTTGTCAGAAAAACGTATTCTATTCTATTTTCGGCCAAATTCAGACCGTTTTCGAACTCGTTCAGGGGCTGTACGTCGGCCGTGCACGATGAACGTGCGCAATGAACCTGTTCAAGAAATGTTTTGTGTAGTAAAACGTGAAACCCCCCCCGTATGGAGATGGAAACTTTTTGAGTTTCAACATAAAAACAGCATATTATTTTTGGCAATAAATTTGATTGTGTGGAGGGGGTGATGTAGCACCAGGACTCTCAAATTTGTTGGATTTCACTGTCATTGAATTTCTGTTAATGAAGTATTTTATTCCCGATGTCAAGCAAAAACAAACGATTACTAGCCGTGGTGATGGCCTTCGCGTGTGATGTGAGGCATTCTTTTCAAAACCATCAACTCTTGTACAGACATTTGCTCTACATCAATGATTTTAGTTGGAAGATTGCACTGCCAGGTCGACCGTCAGCGATTTCAAAAACAAGCCCTCCTCAAGAAAAATATCTTGGACGCAATTTTTGATAAGTAAAATGCGGTGACATGATGCGCAGGAGCAAATGTGCTTTTTTTGATCCATGCATCTGACCATGGACATCACGGGCATCAAGTACAAAGGGAAAGTCACTGTTCAAAACCGTGATTGGAACACAACGAGCGTGGACAAGATCAAAGAGTTGCGCCAAGTGGTAGACATGGCATTCGAACAAATGTCTGCATTATGAAATAAGGATGCCGATGCCGAGTCGTTCAAGAAGTGGAATAACAATGTCCACCGTGCACTTCAACCCACTCTGTAGGAGATCTGTTGCAACACATACACCATTTGGAAGATAGAACATCCCAGACAAGTTGATGGAGTGCGTGACTTGAAATGGAATTGGTGGTATGACACCAATTCTAAATGTGATGCCGAATCCAGAACCAAGTCGCCAAAGCCTGAAAAAAAGAAAAAGAAAAAGAGGCTTGTACCCCATGGTACATATGGATGAAGAGTGAAGGGGGAGAATGGTTAGTATTCGGTGACGACTACCTTCGGGAGAGGGAGTCAGTGAGAAAACAGTTTGTATCCATTTATGAAAGGTGTACAAATAAATGGAAGACAAACAAATGTTGCTTAGACAAAATCATATGTTGTCTAATTTGTTCACATGTGTTTCCCTATGTGTTTCCCTATTTCAAAGGTGTGGACCGTTTTGGAAGGATGTGGACCCTTGTGGGGGGTTGGTGGGCCCTTTGGGGGTGTGTGGACCCTTTGAGTGGGTGTGGACCCTTTTGGGGGTGTATGAACCCTTTTGGTGGTGTGTTGGACCTCCGACGGAAATTCAATGACTCTGAAGACCCTTGACCTACTGTTTTCTTTACAATCTTATTCTTCAGATTCGACACTGCTACGCTCTGTGTCAGCGTTTTTACATTCATGATCACTGTGAGCAACACTACTGAAATGCCCAGCGTTGAAAATGCTGGACTCTGTTTGCACATGGAGCAATCACTATATGTATGTTAAATCTACATGTCAAAAATCACAATATGTTTGTTTAATGGCTAAAATCTCTTCATGTTTCTTTGACGGTTTTACATCACTTATTAGAATGGAAAAAGCACTTTTGATGGCCATTGCTAAATACAAATAGTAAGTGAATTGGTAAAATTGTAGGAAATAAAGGGCTGAAAAGTCATTATGTTTACGAAACGATTCGTACCATATGGATTTGATGCCCCTTCATTTCCTAGATTTTCATTCGCTATTGCTATTCACACGAACCTGGTTACCCTTTCGTGATATCTGAACAGGTGAGAAATCACTCCAAATGATTGTGATTTGCCGAATCATTATATCAATGTTTGTGGATTGCAAAATCACTTGTAAGATTATCAAATCGCTACATGCATGTTTAAGCTGGGGTTGGGTATTTCTTGAACGAACGTGGGTTCTCAGTGGAATCCAGTTTACAAGGTATTTCATCGAAATTGTCATTGTCAAACCGAACCAATTTGTCAGTACAAATCTAAAAGTGTCTTGACACGCACACACGCATTTTCAAACTCTCGCCTCCCCCTCTTCCCCCCCCTTCCCCTCCCCCCTTTTGCTTTCGTTCTCATTCTCTTTCTCCCGCTCAATCTCTTTCTAACTCCCTCTTGCGTGCGCACACACACACACGCACACACACGCACACACGCAAACACATGCAAACACACGCAATCACACACATACACACATTTACACAAACACACAAACAGGCACACGCACTTTCACACACGAACTTACACGCACAACCTCTTACACACACTCATGCACATACACACGCTCACACTGGCACACACATACTCATTGAATGAAAAATAGCGAATCCACATACTACCTTGCCACACATGACCTTGCCTGGCAACACACACCTCCCCGCTGTGAACTTCTGTCACTGAGATATTTGAAACCACACAAGTAAAACATTCATGATTTTGGCTAATAACGTAATTTGTCTGCATGATTCGTATAGTTAGTAATTTGTTATGCAGCGTCTTGCAAAAATGAGATATTGTCGTACATTTCAAACCACAAAAGTGATTTGTTCACAATCTAAACTGATACAGTGATCTGTCTGCATAATTCGTATAATTAGTGATTTGTTAAGCAATGTCTTGTAAAAATGTAATTTCGCCCAACAAATATTTCACAAATGTTTACGAGTTGAATTTGTAACAGTTGAAGTATCCGTCTGGCAGATGATCCAGATGGCAGACTTGATGCTGCTGAGCTTTCGCAGAGGAGGTTTGTGGGGTGTTCGCAACCAATATGTCTCCCCACCGCATGTACGCCATGAGATTGGGATTGCGATTGTATGTGCGAGATTGGAGCATGCCGGGCTGGGTACAGACCGTTTGCTGAGCAAAATGCTTGATTGCTGGAATAATTCCATGAATGATTCAGCGCGCGGATAAGTGTATGCGCATTCATTCAATGAGTCTGATTACGCGTTACCACTGGATACCGCTGGTAACGCCCTTATGCCGAAGCCTGTTCTCTGCCGGTGCCAGGTCACTGGGGGCCCGCAAAAACAGCAAACCGCCGACTGCAGCTGACAAAGAGATTGTAGACCAGGAGGTTTGGAATTGGCAGGTGCTCTGCGACTGAAAGGGGTTTAGTCTAGTGTTGTAGTCCAACATACACGCAAAAATCACACACGCACATACGCACATATGATGACACATATGCATATACACATACTATGACAAATGCGCACTAATAAACCTGAGGACTAGCTGGGAAATGGGACAAAGATTGGAATAATGATGAGCGATCTGATATTGAGTAATTTGTATCGTCTTGAAATCACCTGATTAAACACATATGAAATCACTTTCTTACGAGTGTGTTTTTCCGATGATAACTTTTTTTCGACAGAGCTCTTTTGCACAGATACAGGGCGCTTTTTGTAATGATATAGGAGTTTCTCGCAGAAATATAGGGCTTTTTTTGTGCAGATTTAAACATGAAAACCTGATATACTCTTTCGAGTATGTATAGGGCCCTTTTGGCATATGTGCTACTGTGCGTGCCGTCAGAGCAGCTGCTCTGGCCGGTAGAAATCCTAAAAAGTCAGCTCGCCAGTAATTAACCACACAAAATGACTGAAGCACTGACTGTTGAGAAAAATTGTGTTATTCGGGATATAGCATGCAAAACATAGGCGAACAGTAGTATCAAAAGTCCGCTCTATATGCTATGCGCAACGTAGTCTCAAGAACCAGCGCTATCAAAAATAATCGTCATGCTTGTGAGGAACAGCCCTGTTCCTGCTGATTCATAGTCAAACCATCTTTGATCCATACTTGATATGACTAGTACACACATATTCCAGCACATGCGATGTTGATTGCACTGTTCTCAAAAAAGTAAATGTCAGAATTTGTGTATAACATACACCGTGACTGTTTTCGGACAACTTGTACTGTGACTGTTTTCGGACAACTCTTTATGCTCCTGGTGTTTTTTCATTTAAACACTCAAGAAGTTTCAGACTACAATGGGTTCAGTCTTGCGAAACAGTAAACTCTCTCACTTATACATTCAGTCTAATTCCTCATTGCCATTTCTTTATTTTTCCACTGGTGTCTGAGACTTTTGTCAACGTGGAGGATTAGAATCTGACAGATACTATCATTCATGCCAAACCACATCAGATTCCACACCAGCAGCTTCATTGGTTTTAGGACCGCAGGCATCACATCAAAGGTCATCAAAACACGTACTACTGGTAGTGGTGGGGGCAGTACAGGGGTGTCGTCCATTACACTAGACTTTGTTTCGGAACATTTCCTTTATTTAACATAAACACATGAGAGATGCCCTCTTCGTGATTTTGCTAGAGTCTTATACGAGAACAATGTAAGTCGATAAAGCAAACCATCATTTGTACATTCCAGGTGCAAGAAAGAGGTTGCTGAACTAAGAAACACAAGGGTTGGATGCATAGCGCGCGCTCTCTACTAGAAGTGTGCTGCAGCGTGTTGCAGTGTGTTGCAATGTGTTTCAGTGTGTTGCAGTCCGGGTAGAGGATACAGAACAGCGTGGAATGCATAGCGCGCGCTCTCTACTAGAAGCCGAGGTTGTTCAAGTCTCTTAGCTGATCGTGCTGTTGCCGCTCCAACCAGCCCTCCTGCGCTGCCTCTACCATCACGCCCAGCTCATTCGAGAGTCGAGCTGTGCTCTGTATTCGTGCTCTCGCCCGTTGCAATAGCACTGTCCTTTCCTTCCTGCATGCATACATGCGTGCATGCACAAATACATCCATATATGTATGTATATGCAAATGTATGCACATGTGTATTATACATATATCCACACACACACACAAAGACAGAAAAAAAATTGTTGCAATAGCACTGCCTGTTCCTTCCTGCATGCATACGTACGTGCATGCATATATACATACTATGTACATGCAAAAAGGATATACATGCAGACACAGACCCAGATGTGGACTCGGACTCAGATGCAGACGCAGAC
>Ga0105053_10008031_pt1 | contig 13864 bp, 10 predicted proteins | sample BON01_FD_78093 | JGI IMG/M metagenome (GOLD analysis project Ga0105053, IMG submission 78093) | Freshwater microbial communities from Lake Bonney liftoff mats and glacier meltwater in Antarctica - BON-01 | ecosystem: Environmental > Aquatic > Freshwater > Ice > Glacier meltwater | place: Lake...
CGTGCGTGTATATGAATTCTTGCGGCAGGATGCCCCAAGAGCGGACTGGAGCAGGATGCTCCAGTCACGATTAATTACGCACGAACTCTTGGCAAACGGTTTAGACCGAGTCGCCTTTTCTGACTCTTTTCCCTGTGAGCCCCCCTGTAAGCCCTCCTGTGACCCCTTTAGAAATCTAGGTAGATTTCGGTGCGGCGGTTGGCACGTCGACCTTCGGGATTGTCTTCGCCGGATTCGGTGACATTGGGACGGCGGGGCTGGGATGCGCCTTTGGCGATGGTGACAATTTGTTGGGCGGAAACTCCGGCCTCAGCTAAGAAGTCGCGGACGACTTTCGCTCGGTTGGAGGACAGACCGTCGTTGTATTCGGCGGTTCCGAGGGCATCGGTGTGCCCGCTAAGGGTGATTTTCTTGGCGAGGTCGCTCTTGAGCATGGAAGCGACGATTTCGAGCTGGCGGCGGGTGCGTGGGCTCATCGAATCTTCATCGAAACCGAAATAAAGTGCGAGAGTTTCGCCACCGGCGGGATTCTTCACGAGCGGTGAGTAAAAGAGATCGCCACCAGCGACTCGCTTGGAATAGTCGGCCAGAAGTGGGTCGAGGTTGATTTCGTAGACCAGCCAGTTGGCGGTAGCCCGGGGCTGGCGGAGGTTTAGGCCGAATTGGGCGCTCTTTTTGCCATCGGTGGTCTCAACGTTAGCAAGGTAGCCAACGGTATCATCACGCTTGAACATGGCGCGCAGTGGCTTGGACGAGCGCATGCGGTACTGACCTTCTTCGAAGAGAATGCAGAGGGCGGCGATTTTGGCTTCGGAGACTTGTTCCGGATCAACGAAATCAAGGGCGACCTCGAAGTCCTGCCTGAGAACGGCCTGAAGGAAAGCATCGGCGACGCCAAGAGAATCAGGTAGGACAGCCATCGGGACTGGCTCTCCGGGAGCGGGCGGAAGAGTCATTTTCTCGATTAGCCACTTGCCATTGTCTAGCCGGAAGTCGAATAGGATTCGGTCACGTCCGGCTTCGCGTTCATCGAGTTCAAGAGCCCAGCGAGCTAGGCGGTTGAGCTCGAGCTCTCCGACCTCACGGACGCCACCGGGGCGACGCAGGCGCAGGGCGCCGTCTTCGGCAAGCTGTGTGAGGCGGGCGAGGGTTCGGGGGTCTAGTGCTTCCTTGCCGATTAGCTTCGAGACAGCAGGAATGTCCCCTTTTTCAAGGGCTTTCCCGATGCGAGCGAGGAGTTCTGCGGGATCGGCTGTGGAGTATCCGACACCAAGGTCTTCGAGAACTTTCTCAGGGCTATCAGGTTCGATGGGCTGATTGAGGCCTGCGATGGGCTCTGGAGAATCCGGGCTTTTAATTACCTCAGGAGCCGGCTTCGGTTTTGGGGCGGGGCTGAGGTTTTCGGTCCCCGGGCGCATGACAAGGAGGACGATCGCTGCCGCTGCGAGAACTGCTGATAAAGCGAGGAAAAAATATGGAACTTTGTTTCTCATAAAATTTAAATTCTAAATCTAGATGGGGTTCTAATTGAAGTTAAATACGGGTTTATGTCGGGCATTATTCATTTTCCGAGAGCCGGTATGCTTAGACGAAGAGCTTTTCCTTCACGGATGAGATGAAGGCTCGTTTCTTGGATGGCGGCGGAAACGGCAAGTTGTAGATCAAATTGGTTGCTGGTGGTGATCTGAGAATTGTTTAAGGCAATGATAAGATCGCCGGGTTTGACGATCCCAGCCGCCAGACCGGCGGGGGAAACAGCGATCGCGACGACGCCGCGAAAACCCTCCTGAAGTTCTGCCCGCATGAGGTCGCGGACCTTGATTCCAACGGCTTCTGAAATTTGATCATTATCCCGAAGGCTATCGGTGGAGGGAGGTTCGGGTTCGGGTTGAGAAAGCGTATCGTTTTCAGTAATCGTGGCTCCGATATTCTTGATCTCTCCATCGCGCCAGACTTGTAAGTTTACTTTTTCCCCGATAGATGTGCGTTGCACCAAAGAGATCAGTTGCCTCGTATTGGTGATGGTTCTGCGACCATATTTCAAGATGATATCGCCAGGCTTGATGCCTGCGGTTTCGGCAGGTGAACCGGGGGTAATGACATAAACTGCGGAACCGATATCGCCTGAGTAACCCAGATCCGAGCGAACGACGGGTTCGAGATCGCGCATACGAACGCCAAGAAAACCGCGGATACGGCGACCGCTTTCTATGATTTGTTCAAGGGCCTCGCGGACGTCATTGGATGGAATTGAAAAACCCACCCCCTGGAAGCCTGGGTTTTCCCTATCGGTGCTAAAAATAGCGACGTTGATTCCGATAATCTCGCCGGTAAGGCTGACCAAGGGGCCGCCGGAGTTTCCAGGGTTGATCGCAGCATCAGTCTGAAAGAGATCGCGCTGATTGTCAGAGAGCGAGCGTTCCTTAGCGGAAATAATGCCTTGGGTAACTGTTTCACCAAGGCCAAAGGGATTACCAACGGCAAAGACGAGCTGCCCAACCTCGGCGAGTGAGGAGTCGCCTAGTTTCAATGGCTGGAAGGTTTCGTTGGAATCTATCTTGATAACCGCAATGTCGAGTAAGGTATCCTCGCCTATTAAGGTAGCGCCGTAGGTTTTTCCGCCGTGAAGAGTGATACGGATTTTCTGTTGGCCCGAGATGACGTGGTGGTTGGTGATGACGTGGCCCTCTTTGGAAACGATGACCCCGGATCCCTGGCCCTGGGTTGGGTAGCTGCGGACTCGAGAACGGCCCCAAAAGTCCATTAGCCGCTCGGTGCGGACACCCACAGTATCGATGCTGACCACGGAGGGGACCACGGCATTGGTGAGGCGGGCGTATTCTTGATTGAGGCGGGAGATCATTTCCACATCACTGAGATCAAGCGCGGCTCTGTCGGACGGAGTGAATGTATCGAGCCGCTTGGTATCGGCGCTTTTGAGGAAAGATGGGATCAGGGAAGCGATCTCACCTCCGGCTTGCCAGGTTCTCAGAGCCGTTACTAAAAGAAAGAAAATGGCAAAAACAAGCAGCAGCGCAAAGAAGCGTTTGATGGCGGGAGGCATGGGTGGGTGAAAGTGTTTGAATGATGGCAGATTCGGGGCAGTTTCCAAGTGCCAAACGAGTCGATCTAAGGGCACACAAAAGGCTCCCAGAGTGCTCTCTCTTATGATTATGTTATTTTTTGATCCTATAAGATCTTCATCATAATCGTGTGGATAAGTCGTAATTTGGGCTGTTCCGCATTGCTGCGAAAGGCGTTCCACGGGAATGATAAGTCGGGAGTTTGCGAGGGCGGTAACCCTATAAGCAGGAATGGTTTGGCTTTCCGAAAGGGATCTACCCGGCTTATCACAAGTTTTTGGGGCTTTATTCACAGCTTGTTCTTGGTGAGGATTCGGGCCTTGAAACGGGTCATTATTACGGGCGGGACAGGCGGACTGGGAATGGCGATTTCGGGCATTTTCCGAGATGCTGGTTGGGAGGTCGCTGCGCTTGGAAGCAAGGATCTTAATCTTGAGGATAGCTCTGCAGTGGAGGCGTATTTTTCCGAGAATCAATGCGATCTACTCGTCTGTGCGGCAGGTGGGATTCTCGATCAGCCTTTGGCGCGAATGGCGGAGGAAAGCTGGAATGCAGTCTACGGGCTTAATTTTGTGGGAGCGAGGCTTTGCGCACTGGCGGTGCTCCCCGGGATGGTATCGCGGGGTGGCGGGCATGTGGTGTTCGTTTCGAGCTACGCGGCACTGCATCCCGCGGTAGGACAAGCTGCTTACGCGACCGCGAAGGCAGCCTTGTTGGGGCTGACAAAAGATCTTGCTGAGGCATGGGGTGGGAAAGGGATTAGAGTGAACACGATCTTGCCAGGATTTCTGGATACTGCCATGACAGCAATGGTTTCAGAGAAGCGCAGGGAGACCGTTAAGGATTTACATTTCCTCGGCGAATTCAACACCCCGGTTGCGGCAGCTGAGTTCGTGCGCTTTCTGGAAGAACGAATGCTGTGGACATCTGGGCAGGTCTTCCAATTGGACAGCCGCCCTTGATTTTTAGAAACATGCTGATCTTCTTGACAGTCTTGATGCAAAAGTGCTTCTTTGCCTGCCCGCAGCTTGGCTGCGAATGCACCCGTAGCTCAGCTGGATAGAGCGCCTGACTACGAATCAGGAGGCCAGGGGTTCGAATCCCTTCGGGTGTACCACTTTTAAAGTCCTCGCAATCTTCTTGGTTGCGGGGATTTTTTATACAAATTGAGCTCAAAGAACTTGAGTGGCTGTTTGAGAATCTTTTCTCCGTCTTTATCGATGATAGCGAGTTCAATGGATTTATCAGCCCAATCGATTTCAATGAGCCCCACATTTTGAACCGGATGCGATTCGCCGACGCGTAATGAGTTCGTAGCAACGCCCCAGCCTTTACTAATGTTGGACATGCGGCTGCTGGTGAGGTCGTAGATTGGATTGCTTTCGAGATCCAATTTTGAAGGCGCGGCAAAGTGCACATGGCCTGAAATTGCGAAGGTGTGGTTCGACTTGTGTTTATTGAGAAGGTCAGAGAGACGCGTCCTTTCGTGAGGGATGTTACCCCAGTTCTCCATCCCTTTTTTATGAACAAGGACTTGGATACTGCTGGCGATGATGCGGATGTCGGCTGGGACTTGGAGCTGTTCGTTTAGCCACTTCCATAGAGCCTCTCCCAGAAGAGTTTTGGAAGTGTCGTCGGTGTGTTAATACCAGCCGACGGTTCCTTCTGCTTTCGGGCCTTTTGCTTTCGGGATCTCGTCGCGGAAGTAACGTGTATCTAGCAGTAGGATCTGGCAGGTCTTGCCGGGAGCGCCGAAGATGTAGGAGCCGTAAACCCCCTCTCGGGTGCGGGGAGCTGCGTCGATGGGGTCTTTGAAGAAATTCAAGAAGATCTTTTGCGATTCTCCGCGCTTTTTGTAGGACTTGCCACCGTCGTTGATGCCGTAGTCGTGATCGTCCTAAGTCGCGAGGACTTTGGTGTTTTCACGGACCTTTTAGAAGCCTTCGGGACCTCCGGGCTCCTGCCATTTTTCTTTGAGGAGTTCCATGTCTTCGGTGTCGCCGTAGATGTTGTCCCCGAGGAAGATGAAGGCGTCGGGCTTGTGCATTAAAGCTGCGTCAAATATGGGGCTGCCCCTTTCCTTGGGTCGCTACACGAGCTCAAGGCAATTTTCTGGATGACTTCGGGCTGATGGAAATCGGTTTTCGGTTACGCCTAAACGTTGGAAAAAATTCCAATATAGATCGCTGCTAGGGTGAATGATTGCAGTTTCATTGTGGGTGGGTTTGGAGATTCTATCCTTACTCAAATTCCAGTGGATCAAATTCGGGGATCGGCGCTTCCTCGGGTTTGTGGACTTTGAGGAGGACCTTACCGGCGCGGGCTTGGAGGGCTTTCCATTCGGTGTATCTGTCGTCTTTGTCCATGTGTGCCTTGACACCTCCGCGTAATCTGGTGACCTCGATATATTCGATGACGTCCTGGAGGGATTGGGCAGCGATCTTCGTGTCTTTCGCTGAGAGTTTATTCATTCCTTCGGCGCAGGCAACGAGGCTGTCGGCTGCGCTTTCGACACCCTTTTCAAGGCAGTACATCAGAGCCCGCAGGGATCGGGCTTCGTGAACGCCGCCGAGGTATTGGATCAGCTTACGGTCGAGAGCCAATTTCAGCATCGCTTCGGCGAAGTCCAATTTCTGATCACTGGTGATGTCGCCAAAGCCTTTCGGCCCTAGAACCATGCGACGTATGGAATGCGAGGCGACGGCTTGAGCGATTCTCTGATCCGTAGCAGCGAGATCCAGCATCACCTTGTCGGCCTCGCGGCTTGGTGAGTAGGAGAGGGCAAAAATGACATCGTCGAACTCACGCATGTCGTCAGTTTCGGCGGCCTTGCGGAGAGCGGCGATGGATTTCGGGTCGCCGATCTGCGAGAGCAGGTAGAAGATGGAATTACGCACGTCCAATCTGACATCCGGGAGCAATGCGATGAGGGCATCGCGGATTTTTGTAATTTGGGTGGTGTCGTCACGCTGGGAGAGCAGCGCCTCCTCGCAACCACGAAGATCCTCGGGAGTGCTAGCGCTTTTCAGGTGATCGATGATTTCCGGCACAACCTTTGCGCCACCGAGAGCGGAGTAGGTTTTGACTGCGGCCATGCGGACCAAATGATTTTCGTTTTTCATCGCTCCTTTGGCGATGGAAAGCCCTGCCATGGCATCGCCTTTCGCGAAGACCTCGAGAATACCAACTAGCATTTCCGGGGAAGTGGCTTTCGCAAAGTGTGAAGCGAGCAGGTCAGCACCACCGGCAGCTACAAGTTCTGCGGCGATCTTCTGGCTGTACTCACGCAAGCGCCAGTATTCGGCACCCATATAAGGCAGCAGGTCTTCCAAGGCTTCTGCTTCCAGCATTTCAGCCAGGAATCCGATCGCGGCGATCTTGCGGAAATAGTCTCTCTTGGTTGGGGCCTCGAGAGCCGAGCGGCAAAGCTTGATCTTCGCTCCCGTGCCTTCCGCTGCGTCGAGCTCGGCAAGAAAGTTTTTCCGGACATCGTCAGCGATGCTCGGCATGATCGCGGGCTTTGTCTGCGCTTTGATGATCGTATACATCGCCTCGAGAGGGACATCGACCTTCTTATATTTTACGAGCTTCTGGAGCTGGATAATCGGATTATCGGTGAGGATAATTTCCATTTCATCAATGAACTCCACGAACGCATCCGGCTGTTTCTCGATCGTATTGGGATCCATCAACGAGCGCTTGTAGCCAACAAACGAGCGGATATCGCGACGGATCGCGGCCATCTTGCGCAGGCGATACGCAGTTGCATGCACGCCCTCACCGTATCCGAATTTTCCGAGTAGTTCTTGGGCGGGCCTCGCTCGGTCCGCAAACATCTGATCACCGATTTGTTCTTCTTCCGCGATATAGGTAAGAGGGCCGGCAAGACGTATGATCGTGTCCTTGGTCCAGACATTCTGGCGTGAGGGGACGAAGTTGCCTCTCGCGGGATCGAGCAGGAGTAGGCCTTCCAAAGCCTGCCACACCGTTTCCTCGTCGAAACCTGAATCGAAGGGGTTGTTGGCTAGAGGGTTGTCCTTGTCGAAAAGGGCGGACTGGAGCGTGTTGCGCACGCTGTTAGGAGAGATGGCCTTGGGCTCGTCAATTGCTGCCTTGAGCATCGCAAGCTGGGTCTCTTCGCTTTCGGTGTTTTTTGAAATCACTTTGACTGCGGTGATACGCACAAAATCCTCAGAATCCTGGATGAGCGGGGTGAGCTTTGAAAGGTTTGCGAGCACTACATCCGAGCCGCAAGCGCCGAGCGCATGCAGAGCGCCGTCACGATAACGCGCATCGTCGCTTGCCAGCAGCGCGACCAAGCGCGGCACGATGTCCTCTTCCCCGGCTAAGAAACGCTCCCCAAGTTTCTTCGCGATTACGGTGCGGGCTTTAGGGTAGAAAATATTGAGAAGCTCAAAGACTTCGTCGGTGGAGCGCTCTGGCCATGGCTTGCCAACAAGCTGATCGAGCCATGGATCGTTGAACTGTCCTTGGGCGCTAGCGAGGAGCTGCTTCATCTCGTGCTTGGTCGGATAGAGCTCTTCGTCCGCGTCTTTTCCAGTGATGAGTGTCTGCTTGAAAATGACCGACTGGTGGAGCACCTCGGTGGATGTGGGATCACGCAATGTTGTATATTTTCCGCTAGGCGAGTGATAGACGAAGCTGCCATCAAACATACGGCAAAGGGTGCGGCGCCAGCGGAGATTGCGCTCGTTGTAGGCGCGCACTTCCGGGCCGCATAGGGTAGCCGCCCATGATGACCAGTTCCCATGATAGTCGGCGGCATGTCCGCCCCGCCGGGTGAAGGCACAGTGGCTAGACATCATGGCGAAATATTTAGCTCCGTATTTGTCACCGAGGAGTTTCAGGGAGAAGGCGACTCCAGAGTTTTTTCCGTTGCTGTCATCGGAGCCATAGGCGGGATGGTCGCCGTAAGGGATGCAGCCTTGGTCGATATAAGAGCTGAAGAAATTCTGGGCGCGGCCGACAGCAAGGTCGATTTCAGGGTGATCGATGCCGAGCTTCTGGGCCAAGGTGACGAGGAAGAAGCAGCGGTTGCCTGCGGCGTTGAGTGCGCCGTACCCGGGATTCATCTTGTGAAGCTCACCGCCGTTGAACGAAGGATAGGCAAAGGTGTGGCCCCATGAGCCAAGTGCGCTCTGGCCCATGGCCGTATCGATGGCATACTTGCGCAGCGCGGGAAGGACGTAATCGTCGCCAGTTGCTTCGTAATAAAGCGCGCAATTGAGTCCATTGAATCCATGGTGCCAACTTTGATAACCTTTGTAGCCCTTGTAACCCGGCTCAAACATCGTGCCGGGTGGCGTGGTGGGCGGACCCCACAGAGATTTCGGTCTGCGCACCCACTCGCGGACGATTTCCCGGTGTTCCGGCTTTCCGGATGAAACCAGTGCAATCGCTTCGATGATGCCCCCACCTCCGCTGCGGGGAATTTTCGGATCGACGACAAATCTCTTCTCCAGAACCTTCCACGCTTCCTCGAGGATTTGAGCAGTCTTTGGGCAGTCGTAAGGCGCGGTATCGCTGTAGGCAGGAAAAACCCTGAGCTTGAGTTCGACATCAAGGGTCGTTGGATCGAGTGGAAAATCGTCTAAGCCCATTTTGCTGACTTCCTTCGCGCGCTCTTCCTCAGGTTTCCACTCGTAAAGAGAGTTGTCATCGCGGGCTTTGTCGAAAATTTCGTCGACGTCGATATTGGTGACATCCTTCTTGCCGAAGCGGGCGGCGTAATTTTTGTCGCGCCAGATCTGGAAGGTAATGAGGCCTCCGTTTTTCTCCAACTCGGCTTCGATGATCGCGTTGCCGACTTCGATACCCAGGTGGCCACCAGCGACGAATTTCTTGCCATTCACCCCGGTGATCACATCACCCCACTGGATTTTTCCATCCGCAGGCGAGCCTTTGAGGATTGCTTTCACTTGGAACTGGTCTCCTTTGAAATCGCCAATCCACATGCCGTTGATCCCGGTCGGACCGAGCGTCCATGGTTGATTTTTCGTTGACGGGGGTGCTTCACCCTTGGTCAGGTCTGGCAAATCGGCGGGACGTGTTTCTTCTTGGGTGAAGTCCCCATTTTTCTGCAGAGCCTCCATTTGTTCGGGAGTCATTGTCCGTTCCTCGGCGGATACCAATGAGATGAAAGTTGCCAGAGGGATTATAATTGAAAGGATGGGATGAGGTTTCATAGCTAAATTTTTTGGATGAAGGAGCCGATTTGGTGTCCGTTTGTAAAGCGGATGGTTTGTCAGTTTGCGCTGGAACGGGCGCAGACGAAAAGTGAGAACCCGGTTGAAGGGGCGAGCATTTCAAAGGTTTTTATGACCGTTTCCGGCACGGGCTCCTTGAGATCCCAAACGATATGGACCGTTTGACGAACCCGGGCACGCGCGGATTTCCGTTTCTTCAGGCGCTCTGCAAAATCCTCCATCAGCTCCTTCGCGCGTTCCGGTGAATCCAGGACAAATGAGGCGCGGCCGAACCAGAGCGTTTCGAACACGAATTCGTGTTTGAAGTCTTCGCCACCATTTCCGATCCGCAGTAAGTCGATCATCTTGCATTTTCTCCCAAGCTTGGGCATGGACTCGGGGAGTTGGGAGGCTTTTGAAGGGTCGCCGGTAATGTAGAGGAACGGGTCGCCGCGGCGGGTGAACCATGCGAGTTCCTTAGGCACGCCGCGACGCGCGGCTTCGGGGCGTTGTTCGATGACGGGTGGGGGCGTGAAGGAATTGACCCATGCGCTCGGCAGCGGCAGTGGGGAGTAGGCTTCGCGGTAGACATTCGCACGGCGGAGGTAATCGATCACAACGAAGATCAGGCCCAACAGGATCATAATCCGGATCGCTTTGAGGTTGAGCGAGTCGAGCCGGTTGGCCATGTCCATGTCCTTTGAGCTCATTACGATTGGCTCTTCTTCTTCTGCTCTGTCCAAGGCTTCGGAAACGACTCCCTCGGGTGCCTCGTCGGCACCGATGAGGTCTTCGAGGTCGGCATCGCCACCACCGGACGAGCGGCTTTTCTTGTTCTTCTGCCAAGCAGGTGCGTTGTCCTCCTCGATTTTATCCATGTATTTGAGATCGGATTCGTCCATGCCGGCACGATCGATGAAATCATCCGCGCCGTCCTCTGCGAAACGGATGTCGGCGACGTCCTCGCCGCGGCTATCCGCGGCCACTTGGAGTTTGGCTGCTTTCTCTGCCTCAATTGCGGCGATCTGCTCGGTGCGGTCAGGTTGGATCCTCTCGACGTGGGAGCTGGAATTGATACTGGCCAAAACGAGCGCCACAACTCCGAAGAGAACCGCGACATGGGCGAACCAGCGGCGGGGTTTCATGCGGCTGTGCAAAAACCACAGCACAGGCATCGCGATCCAAAGGATCACGCTCACGTAGCCAAGAGTATTAAAGTAGTTCCAGTTCATCCTATTTCACCTTGCTCTCTCATTTGCGTTTCTTCTGAACCGCATCGTTCCACTGGTTGAAGGCGTAGTAAACGAGGTTGATACCGAGGTTCATCGCGGCATCGCGCATTTCCGGGGTCACGTCGGTGTAGCCTTGTGATTTCCAGGCATCGTTCATGTCACCCGGATGATAGAAGACGCACCAGCGGCCTTCGTGTTTCACGCCCAACGCCCGCCTGCCGCCGTGGCCCCAAAAAGCGGGAGCACCATCGGGGAATCCGTAGGGAAGTTGATAGAGCATATCGTCATCGGCAATGTCGAGCAGAGGCTTGTCGGGAAATACCTGGCGCATGATATGAGTGAACGACTGGTGAAATTTCGCGCTACCGGCGTCGCCGATGAGCATGCCGCCTTTGAGGCAGTATTCGCGGAGGATCTTCGCGTCTGCAGAGCTGATACTCATGCCACCGTTTCCGGTCAGGTAAACGAAAGGAGGGAAGCCATCGTCGGGGTATTTCGCGAGCATCGCGATTGAGTGGCTCTCGCCTTTATTCGCGATTTTCTTGAAACCGGTGGCTTGGGCGAAGGCGCGGAGGAAATTGATATCGGCATTGGTTTGGTTCATGCCGTCGTCCCAACCGGCACCATTGTGTTCGAGACGGATGAAGCGGATCTTGTAATCCTCCATGCCCTCGGGCCAGCCGCCATCGGTGCCGCCGCCTTTGCCCATCTTGCCAGCTTTCGCGTTGGCGGATGCTTCGTAAGTGACTTGGGTCTGTTTTTCCATCTCCTGATCGACCTCAGTGTTATCAAGATCGGGTTGCTCGAAGATAATCGCGGAGTTCGGACGGAGAGTGAGGGTCTTCTTCTTTTTCTTCTTCGGTTGGACCATTTTTACCATGGCCACCACTGGATTTCCGCTGCCCTGTGGCACCTTGTATGCCTCCACACAGCCACCAATACTGAGCAGGTAGGGAATGATGACGATGACGAAAAGGTGAAGGAAAACACTCGCGTAAAGGCTGCGGCGGTGGCGTGGATCACGACCATGGGTGCGGATATCTTCGAGCACATGGTCGCCTTTCATCGGCGTTCCTGTCTCTCCGGAGAAGGCTGCATAGACCGAACGACTGCGCAGCATAACTTGCAACCATGCGGCGTATGCGGCTACCGCGAGGGCCGGCCATGCGACGTTCCACCAGAAAATCAGGGTCGTCACCTTGTCCATGGCATTACCGCCGACTTCGGTCCCGCTATCCATAATCGCGAAGGAACCCTGCCATGAGAGAATCACGTATGCCGCGACCACCGGATACACGGCGATCAATGAAACGCGGAGCAAGTGGTAGGCCGCACGAATCCGCACGAGGCTGAGCAATCCGCTGACCGCACACAGCGCTCCGACGACTCCGAATGCTTGGAGACAGATTTTGAGAAACGAGGTGAGATGATTCCCGGAACCGTTGTTGGAAAACAGGATTGCGACCTTGGTATTTTGGGAAAGAAACGCATCGAGTGCATCAGGGCCCCAATACCAGGCTGCGAGCGCAAGGGACGCCAGCATGATCACAGCCACGCTGACAACACGCGCCTTAAATGGGGACGGATTCGTTGGAATCTCGTCCACCCTTGAGGCGGGGATTGTGGCTTGGTTGTTGCGGGTCATGCGTCGGATGTCTTTGGGGAATCTTTGGCTGGCAACCTACTTGAAAAGGTCCTCTTCTTCGACAGGAGGGAGTTCAGGACCTTCCTCGACCTTCTTTATTTCCCTCTCGATAGCGGATTCCGGTTGCGTGGAATCATCCGGAGCGGCGTCATCGGTCGTTGCCTCAGGAGATGTGTCTTCAGGTGCCGCTGCCGGGGCTTTCGGCGCGCCATCGACGAAACGGCTGCTGAGTTCCTGGGGTTTGAGGCCGTATCGCTCGGCGATTTCACGAATGGATGCCGTGGCTTCCTTGGCTGCGATTTCGAGGCGCTCTGCCTCGGTTTTTTCGGTGGTGTCCTCTCCGGTAACTGCTTTCCAGAGATATGGGGCGCTGGTTCCGATCAACAGGACCGCATGCACCACGATCGTGAAGATGATGATGGCCTTCAGGCTCCGGCCTTCGAAGGCTTTCATTAGCTGATCAGGTGTTGTTTCTTGTTTTGGATTACTCATATCGGTTGGTGATTTTTTCTTGGACCACGAAAGGCACTAAATACACGAAAGGAAGAGGGAGGATTTGGTTTCATGAATTTTAGAAGGATCTGTTTTCGTGTGTTTTGTGTGTTTCGTGGTCAATTTGCAGAGCAGAATTTGGGTAGGGTTTTTGATTTCAATATTGGCTGGTTTTAGATTTTTTTAATAACCACGAAAGGCACTAAATACACGAAAGGAAGAGGGAAATTTGGTTTCATGAATTTTATAGGGATCTGTTTTTTGTGTGTTTTGTGGTTTTTTATTTATAGGATTATCCTCTCAATCTCGACTTTGGGGTAGTGTCCGAAGTTCACGAGCAGACCGAGCCGCATTCCGCTCGCTTTGAGATAGTTGAATACTTGCGCCCGATGTTCTGGAGCGATGGCTTTGACCGCTTTCAATTCAACGATGATTTTGCCGTAACAGGTGAAGTCAGGCTTGTAGGTCTGATCGAGCTTAATGGTTTTGTAGAAGATTTGAAGTTCAGGTTGAGCCACGAACGGAATATCTCGTGTCCGTAATTCTCTTTCCATGCATTCCTGAAACACGGGTTCGACAAAACCACAACCCATCTCCCGATATACTTCGAAAATCGCTCCTTGGACGGCATAGCATTCCTCTTTGTAGAGGATTTCTTTGGCAGGGTTGTTAATTTCCATATTGGTTGGTTTTTGATTTTTTTAATAACCACGAAAGGCACTAAATACACGAAAGGAAGAGGGAAATTTGGTTTCGTGAATTTTGTAGGGATCTGCTTTTCGTGTGTTTTGTGTGTTTCGTGGTCAATTTGCAGAGCAGAATTTGGGTAGGGTTTTTGATTTTAATATTGGCTGGTTTTTGATTTTTTTAATAACCACGAAAGGCACTAAATACACGAAAGGAAGAGGGAGGATTTGGTTTCATGAATTTTAGAAGGATCTGTTTTCGTGTGTTTTGTGTGCTTCGTGGTCAATTTGTGGAGCAGAATTTGGGTAGGTTTTTTGATTTCAATATTGGCTGGTGTTAGTTTTTTTAATAACCACGAAAGGCACTAAATACGCGAAAGGAAGAGGGAGGATTTGGTTTCATGAACTTTTAAAGGTTTTGCTTTACGTGTTTTTTTGTGTTTCGTGGTTCTAAATTTCATTCGGCATTTTCGCCCACTGCTTCGATGATTCCACCGCCCGATGCGATGGCTTTGAGAAC
>Ga0105053_10008034_pt1 | contig 13863 bp, 15 predicted proteins | sample BON01_FD_78093 | JGI IMG/M metagenome (GOLD analysis project Ga0105053, IMG submission 78093) | Freshwater microbial communities from Lake Bonney liftoff mats and glacier meltwater in Antarctica - BON-01 | ecosystem: Environmental > Aquatic > Freshwater > Ice > Glacier meltwater | place: Lake...
CCGCACACATACACACATACACATATATACACACACGCATACAAAATGTACATATGAACGCACGCAAAACACGTCTGAAACGACGGCGCGGCAGCGACTGCGCAGGAAGCCCATCTTGACGTCAAGAAGCTCTGCCCTTCTCCCTGTCCGCTGCAATCTGGAGGGGGATACCCTTCGTGGCCAGCAGCCCAATTGCCCGTCCACGACTGAGGAACGATGGATAAGCGCAGAACAACCACAACCAACAGCAGCTCATCACACCATCACGACAGCGCGCCGTCCAGACCACATCCGCTTATCTGCACTGGTGCGGAGCCGATGCACCCAGTTTACGGCCCACCCAAGCTGCCAGCTTGGCCGTGTCCCAAAACGAGGTCATTTTTCTGCCATTTTGGCGGTTTTTTTTTTCAATTCTAGTGTTTTTTTGGGAAACCTTCAAATACTTGTTCACTTTGGATGTCCGTTCGAACCTGGCCAACTTGTCGGAAATATTTTTCAAAACTGAATTAATCTGATGTCGTCCCCCCCTTTTTTTCCAGTAAGCGATTTGGGTGAGTCTGAGTCAGGACTAAGAATAGGCGAGGACAAGCGGAGATGTTTTGGGATGCAGAAGAGAGGCAAGATGTCCCAACTGGTATGACAGTGGGGGGTGGAAGGAAATAATCCATATGCCAACTGGTGTTGCACAGGTTGCATATTTTTACACCCTACCACTTCATTTCAGTGCCCTCCGCCGTGACCGAAATGGAGGTTCAACGGAAGAAATTGATTCGTGTGATGGTATTCAAAAAGTGCACCTAGCAAATCACAATCACAGTGATAGTGCATCTTATGATGGGTTAGTCAGTCTGTTTCAATTCTTGTTGCAATTCACGGACTGGAAGGTGTTTTGGCATCGTAGACACCCCGGCGATGATGGGTAGTTGTCGTGTCATTGGTACAGGTGCAAACACTCTAGAAGTAAGGGGCAGTACTCTAGAGGCAAGGGGCAGTGTAGAGAGACAGATGCGACTGCGACAGTTCATCAGCCAAAATTTACCAGATGATATCTCCACAGACGTGTTCCCCTTGCTACTCTGTCCCACTGATTTTGTTGTCGAGTGTACTGCAATAATCCGCGACTACGCAGAAGGACAAAACGAATAAAAAAATGGCATTTGTATAAAAATAGCTGCACAAATGACCACACCCTCCATGCCCACAAACCTCGGTTCATGTGCATTTATACAGCCACCCTGCGGTTGCCCTAATTACCCTGCACATCCTCTTGATGTGTGTGTGTGTGTGTGCATGTGCATGTAGTAGGAGTGTGAGTCTATGTGCGGCTGTGTGTGTCACGAAACGCATATCTCGCTGAGCTCTTGCAAGCAGATGAGGGTGAAGAGGAGATGACGTTAGAGTGGACAAATGATACCTAAGTGCACTTGGTGAAAACTCGCGCGAAAAAATAGCCAAAATAGAATTCTTGATGAAGTGACCCCCGTGGCCAAGCGCAAGTGCGACCCATAGACAAACTGGATGAAACCTGCACCAACGCGGATGATCAAATGATATTTGTGCAACACTGCAGCGGCGACTGCGTCATGAGCTAGCGTGGATTTGGACGGATTTCTTGAGCAAACAGCGTCGGCCGACGGGTTTGATGGGGACAGCAGTTGGGCGGTCGGTAAACGACAGCCTGCACGATGCTGGCGCAAGACTCAAAATATGTTTGCAATAGTTTCATGGCAAAGAAGCTTCTGCACCGTTGCATATGCGCGCATGCACGAGCGCATATGCAATTTTTGCGGAGAATGTAATGCGCATCTCAACAGGTGTTGTGAGCACCATGCATGTGCAGGTGTGTACATTCGACGGGTGTTGTGAACATCAGTGTACACATTTGTTAACACGCTCGCTACAGGATGTGCATATGCGCTCATGTGTGTGCAGTTTGGTTGTTTAGCGTTGGGGGAACGAGGAAGGGTGGGTTCAGCTAGTCTATGAAAGCACTTGTTGCTTGGTGTCGGGGGTTATTTTTGACAGAAGGAAAGATAGGGGTGTTGTCTGTGTCTTCTCTATTTTTAACGCGGGTGGGATTGTATGTGGGTGTATGTGTGTGTACACGCACACACACACACTGCACAGATGGGGTACTCGGATGTGAGCCCAGGAGTCGGTATGAGACTCCTGGAGGGCCCGAAGAATCCAGATGGACTAAATCTCGGCATACATATATTCGTATATGTGTACAAATTACACATGTGTATGTATATGCTAGGAGGCAGAATGAGATCTTGAACTAACTTTTCTTGAACATATTTTTTCTTCCGAAAAAGCAAAACACAAGATGTGAACGCAAATCACTGATAATCTCAAATCCAAAATATAATATTTGAACGCATAGACCCTCAATCTAGGGTACTAAACCACTATTTATAGTAATAAAAGCAATCCTCATCATATCATTCGTCCACTTTAACGTCATCTCCTCGGCGCGTATTGTCATTTGATTACTAAGACACATATTCAAAAATCATTCAAGTGTACAAAATTCTTTCGGTGACGGACTGAAAAACCTCAAAATTTCGAGAACAGGATTTGAGGTACATAGACCCCTCAAGCAAGGTTTCTAAATTACTGTTACAAGTAATAAAAGCAATTATCAATCGAATCCAGGAGTAGGATGCTGCAGATAGGCCTGTCGTTGAGTTAGATTCCATGCGTTTGTCTTTCTTGCCAAGACGTGACAGCCCGTTCAAGTTTGTACTCAGGGCTGTATGAAACAAAAAAATAAGTCTGTGTTCGTGACACAAAAAAACAAGTTTTGGATATTGTAGAGTAACAAATTCTGGATATCTTTTATGAACAGAGTTCACAAGTACAAGTTTTGAACTGCGGACCATGAGTCTGGGATTTAGCTGCATTCTCAGCTGCGCCAGCCACTGGAACACTTGACAGATACAGCAGTAGGCAGAGTTTGAATCAATAAAGGTCGCGAAAGGTATCGTGATTTTTCGCACGCTTAGACTCTATTAAATAACGAACGAATCAATTTCTTCACTCAGTTTCAGTTGGAACGCGGTTTTGGGACGGTAAAACGCTGAGTGCTAGGAAATTATTTAATCATGCGAACTTCATATAAGTTTTTAGGATCAATCTGTAGAGGAGACTGGAATCTAGGTCTATGAACGACTTCGGTGCTTGGTAAAACAATGCTGATGCACACTGTCTACATCCGACAGTTTTTTGCGGAAATCTCTGTTTTTGGTTGGATGTAGATAGCGTGCAGCGGCATTGTTTTACCAAGCACCGAAGTCGTACACAGACCTAGAGCGCAGTCTCCTGTACAATCTGAGTTTTGGAACTTACCCCCTCCACACAATCAAATTTATTCCTGATTCTGGTATGCATTTTCCTTATTCCTAAAAAAATTCCATTCCTTAAACCAATGTAAGGTAGGGTTGGGTAACGTGATTTTCTGCACGCTTAGTCCTTGACAATTCTCGAAGACTCGATTTCCGCAGTAATTTCAGTTGCGATCACACTCTGCGGACGCGCTGAGTGACGGGGGATCAACAAACAGCGAGTGATTAATTTTTTTTCCGTACGAATTTAACATAAGTTTCCAGTATCAATCTGTAGAGGACATCAAGTTCTACCGCTGTGCATGACATCGGGACTTGCACACAGAACGCCGCTGTGTTGTGGCGACTTCCGACGAATATTGCGTCGAAACGAGTTTTTTTTTGGAAGTCGATGGGATGCTTGGATGCTTGCCTGCCTTCCGCTGAACAACACAAAGTTCATCCTGACCTTGAGTAACATGTATTGGATGTGGCACAACAATCATTCATGCCACGGCACAGCGGGAAGGGAACTCAATATCCAGTGGATGGGCTTTCAAGATTGGGAAGAATTCGTGTCGTGTTGTTATCCTTTGCTTCAGCCACTGCGCTCGCATGATACTGGCAATCCCTCGTGTTCAGCGTGGTGCCGTGGGGCCCCTGGGCAGAGTGATAACTGGAAGTCATTCAGACGCAGTGGAGATGCAGATACAAATTTGATTTCAGGTTCTCAGGACCGTCTCCTTCGGTCACATCAGTTTCAGTAGGCAGTACTGTCACTGTCAAGAAAAAAAGAAAGAGGGCAGACACAATGGCATCCACTGAGGCTGGCCAACTCCTACGCCGTCACTGTTTGGACCCTCTTAGTAGTATTGACAAATCCAACAAGCTTCATCAGAATGCTGGCCGTGCTGAAATCTGAATTCCGTTTGTTGGTGCATTCCCGCAAGAAACAGAGCCTGACGCCATGCGTCATTACATGCAGACAGTTCCAACAAGCACTCCATGTGCCGAGAGGGATTTGCAACAACGGACACCAGCCATCTCCTCTCGGTCCCGACAGAAGTATCCTTCAGATGCTGTAGTCACTGCTCTGGATTATGATCCTCATTCTACTTCACCCCACTCTTCCAATTTTGCAACTCGCTCTGGTGGTTCTGGTGCTGTTTGTTGCTCTGCTTTATTGAACCTTAGTGGGAACAGTAGAGGCACGTTGGATATTGGCACTGCAAGGACTGATCGGGGTGAGACTCGTTGATTTAGAATTTCTGCTCTATCTTCTGGAGTAGATGCAATTGTTCAAGCTCAAACACAACACTCAGATGATCATCCGCGATGCTCTGGCAATCATGAAATTGTCCAAGAGAAGATGCATTCTTCGGCAGAGTGCATCTTCATTGCCAGACTCTCCTGTAAGTGTGATATGTCTGATATAGAAATACACACGCACGATCAATATGCACTGTGTGCATGTCCTTGCAAAACTTGAATATTACCACGGCTCAACCCCACGAGGTTCTGGTAACAATTGCAGGCGGGGGCACCAACGTCAACCAAAATTGGAGTGCTTCTGGCCTAGGGCAACCTGCAATGGACCCCTCCACATTTGCCAAAGAGGAGAAATATTGGTGGCAAGCGTGTGAGACTATGTGTAATGAAGAATACAAGAAAAATTTGCTGATGGAGGCTGTGAATGCAATTCACAAGGATCATTGGAAAGTGGACAGCAAAAGGAATGTTTGTCCTGCTATATGTGTCGTTGTAGACGGAGTGTATGCAAAACGCTCTATTTCCAGCCAAAAAATGAACAGTCTGGGAGAAACAGCTTTCATGTACGGTGCTGTGACTGAGCAGCCTGTCAGCCACTGAGGACAGACTAGATACAGCTCTCAAGATCGCAAGGGTAAACGTGTACAATGTGATTGTGATGGAGAATGCCAAGATCAGAGCAACCATTTTCTTGTCAGCCCCTTTCAATTCAAGGGTTCTGCTGGTAGCGCTGAGCCCAAAGCAGTTGGCGAAATGTTCAATGGGATTCATGCCTTGGGCGAATCCATTGTGCCGTGCAAAGGCTGTCGTGATACCGGCAATATCTGCTCGAAGCTCGACTGTGAGGTCTCTGAGCACGCCGGCTCGTCTCCCTGGTTGTGTATTCTCCATTGATGAATTTGTGGTCGACGGAGACGCAACTGTGACCAAAAAAAATAAGGAGGTGTATAAACATTGCAGCGTCATTTGTACGACATGTTCGAACCACCTTGTCAAAAACCAAGATGTGTAGTCTTGCAACACCACAGCCAGAGCACGCGCAAGAGTAACATCACAAAAAAAAGCAAGAATAAGGATATCTTGCTCTAGAGCACGAGCAAGAGTAAGAGTCAGAGTAAGAGTCAAGATGTCTTGCTGTACAACAGTAGCAAACCCAGAGAAAGAGCAAAAGCCAAAGTAAGATCAAGTTTGCTAGAACAAGACAAAAAGTAAGAGCAGGAGAAACAGCAAGTCCAGACTCAGAGTACGAGTCAGACCGACTCAGACGCAGCTCAAGCGCAACACCTCGAAGACCAAAGGCTTCGAGCATCTATGGTACCTCAAAATCCAAAGGCTAAGGAAGAGCAAGAACAAGACCAGAGTAAGGGCAAGATAATTTGCAACAGACAATGCAAGGGCAAAAATGAAAGCAAGGGTACGAGTTATACGCAAATATACTTATGTATATTTATATATATACATACATATATATCAGGTAAGGCATTGTACAAGTTGGTTCTAGAATATCCAGCATATGGCAAGACACACCAGTGCTTTGGAGTGGCCCTCACTCCTACCTTTATCAGGCAACTTTCACATCAGAGTAGCAGCATTGTTGGTCATCATCACAATTTGTGGGAAGAAGATGCTTGTAACAGTAGGCATGTCAAACATTTGCGGGATGACATTGCAAACCTATTCAACCACAAGTGTGGCAATCACTCAAAGTGTAGTGCACGCTATTGCCAGCATGCTGCAGCATTGGTCACGTGCCAGACTACAGACACGCAGACAGAGGAGGAAGACATTAGTTTAACATCTACTACACCAAAGGACCAGTTGCCACTCACTGAGCAATTCAGGAAACACCGCAACGACATAATGCAGAAAACCTCAACACAGGCAGGTGCACTCATACAACAAAAAACTACAAATTGTTTGGAGTCCCACAACGGTATTCTGGCCCAACTCACTAAGGGCAAGAGAGTAATGATGTTGCAGGGGGAGACATGGTTGGCTAGGATTGCGTTTACAGTTGCTCAGAAATTCTGTTGGGTTCATTGGGTGGTTGTTTTGTACATGACGCGCTTCCCAGGCTTTTCTTCTAATGACTTTCTTGGTCTGGCATGGTTAAACAGGCTTAAGATTCAGCAAGATTTGAAAGCTGTCAACCGATCGAGTGAGTCAGCCAAAAGTTCGCATTATGCTGCGAAAGATTCAATTGGAATGCTCACAAAGGGGTCTTCAAAATCGGCACACGGTTACACAGGATGTGCTTACCGAACTGCCCTGCCTTACTCGCTGCATGAACTCACTTCTCTGGTGCAAAAGTCAATACAGAATCGTGCGCTCAGTGATGCAGCACGTGTCACGCGATTTGTAAGTATGGGTCAATACACAGATCCACAATGGTGGATTCTAAGAGGTTATGTCGTGACGGGATCCAAAGTTGGCGCAATTGTGAGACTTGTCAGCGGCAAGCACAGGGGCAAATTTGTCACAAGTCAGTGTGGCAATGGCGCTTCATCCTCTGCCTCAATGGCTCCCAGTATACTCCGAGGCATCCATGAGGAGCCAATCACGCTCAAACTGGCAAGCCTTGGAATGTGTCTTGGGAGGAGGACAATGGAAACATCACGACATTGGCATTTGTGTACACGCCAAGGCACGAGCGCTAGTTCCCTTGATGGTGTTTTCCATAGTACCAACAAAAAGTGTTGACTGTGTGCAGCAGAAGATGCTCTCGAGAAAGGATGTTCAATCGATCTGTACTTGAGCAAGTACCCGTTGACAGGGGACTCGAGTTTCAAAATTCAATCTCAGCCGAGGTCAAATTCCGTGGGGGCGACAAAAATCAGGACATGACAATTGGCGAACTGTGGACTGCAAAAAAACTTCCACCAAGCCAGCATGTGATCACATCGTGTTCTGAACTTCCAGTACTTGGAATTTCGAACCGTGTACGCTGGCGGAGTTGAAGGTGGAGGACCAATTCGTTAAGTTTGACGATGGGTGTCAACCTGCTATTTTCAAGTCAGCAATACGGGTGACTCAATTCAGATAGTCGATCCTTTACAAATGTTCGAGGATCGTGCTGGGCAACAGGTACCATCAGTGGCTGCACTCAAGAAACCAGTTGTGGTAGACGGAGTGGTCAGCAGACACGGTTGTGACTACTTTATGCAGTGTTTGTGGCATATGTATACAACAAGCACTACTCAATGCGTGTTTGCAGCCCGCACTAACAGACAGATGTTTGTGGAGATGCTAAATTGGCGAGATTAGAAAGAATTCTGCACTAACACGATGGTGTCCAAGGCGCATAGTTGTGGGGAGGAGGTCTTGATGGTCGATTTCGCAGCGGCAGAGATAGGCGCTCCGAGAGATATTCTGCGTGATCCAATCTGTGACTTAGTTGAAGAGCACAAAAATTTTGCAGAACTTGCATCTGCTAAAAAAGCCTTACACAAATGTAAAGGACTTGTCTCTAGGAAGGAAGTCAACGATGACGCCAACAAAATACTCCAGTCACTGCAAGATATGGTGTATGAGATGAGTGCGACAGACAGACATGTCACTGCCAACGTTGTGGCTGCTGGTAGGTGCTCAGACATGCATGGTGTTGATTTGCAGATGAAGTCAGATACAATTTCAAAGGCACTCGCGAACTCGACAGACTTGGTCGAATCATTTCACAGTAGCAACAGGACAGGTACAGGCTCATGTGCCTGCACCCATCACTGACAAGCAACGACAAGAATTCAAGTCTAAATACAAAAATTTGGAAGAGGCTAAGAAAGACTTGACTGACAAGTTGAAAGCGAATGGGTGGGGTAGGTGGGGTAGGGCGGGTAGTCTTGGATCTGTGCCTGAACCTGTGTTGCTGCGCCAGTGTCGTACTGGGCATCCATTTGGCCACTGGCTCTCATTTCTTTTACACACCTTCGTGACAAAGCTGATTCTTCAAACTCGTTTCTTTTTATGTTTGAATCCTCTACAACCAAAATTGATTTGTGAAAGAATGCCGTGTCAATTGCTCATTGTTCCTTGATCATCTGGATCCTCGGGCCAAATGCCTCCCAGGCCAAATGCCTCTCTTGATCGACAAGATACTCACGCCAAATTCCTCTCTTGATCGACTAGATACTCGGGCCAAATGCCTCTCTTGATTGACTAGATACTCGGGCTAAATGCCTCCCTTGATCGATTAGATACTTGGGCCAAATGCCTCTCTTGATCGAAATATGCTCGGGCCAAAAGCCTTACTTGATTGACTAGATGCTCGGGCCAAATGCCTCTCTTGATCAAGTAGATTCTCAGGCCAAATGACTCTCCTGATCAAATAGATACTTGGGCCAATATGCCTCTTTTGATCGACAAGATGCTCGGGCCAAGTGCCCCTCGTGATCGATTGGATACCCGGGCCAAAATGCCTTTCTTGATCAACAAGATGCTCGGGCCAAATGCCTCTCTTGATCAACTAGATACTCGGGCCTAATGCCTTTCTTGACCAACTAGATACTCGGGCAAAAATGCTTGTCTTGATCGATTAGATACTCGGGCCAAATGCCTCTTTTGATCGATTAGGTACTCGGGCCAAAATGCCTTTCTTGATCGATTAGATATTCGGACCAAATGTCTGTCTTGATCAACTGGATACTTGGACTAAATGTCTTTCTTGATTAACTAGATACTCGGGCTAAATGCCTCTCTTGATCGATTAGATACTTGGGCCACATGCCTCTTTTAATTGAAATGATACTTTGGTCAAATGCCTCTCTTGATCAAGTGATTCTCAGGCCAAATTCCTCTTCTGATCAACTAGATACTTTGGCCAAATGCCTCTCTTGATCGACTAGATGCTCGGGCCAAGTGCCTCTCTTGATCGACTAGATACTCGGCCCAAAATGCCTCTCTTCATCAGCTAGATACTCGGACCAAATACCTGTCTTGATCAACTAGATACTCGGGCCGAATGCCTCTCTTGATCGATTAGATGCTCGGGCCAAATGCCTCTCTTGATCAAACAGATACTCAAATGCCTCTCTTGATCGACTAGATACTCGGGACAAATGCATCTTTTGATCAACTAGATACTCGGGCCAAATACCTCTCTGGATCCATTGGATCCCGAATGCTTCTCTTGATCGATTAGATACTCGGGCCGAATGCCTCTCTTGAACGATTTGATATCGGGCAAAATGTTTTTCTCGATCGACTAGATACTCGGGCCAAATGACTCTCTTGACGAACTAGATACTCGGGGTAAATGCCTCGTTTGATCGACTACATACTCAGGCTAAATGCCTCTCTTGATCGACTAGATACTTGGGCCAAATACCTGTCTTGATAGATTGGATGCTCGGGCCAAATGCCTCTCTGGATCGACAAGATACTCTTGCCAAATGCCTCTCTCGATCGACAAGAGACACTCGGGCCAAATGTCTGTCTTGATCGATTAGGTACTCGGGCAAAATGCCTCTCTAGATCGAGTAGATACTCGGGCCAAGATCGACTAGATACTTGGGCCGAATGCCTCTCTGGATCGACTAGATACTCTGGCCAAATGCCTCTCTTGATCGATTAGATGCTCGGCCAAAATGCCTCTTTTGATCGTTAGGTACTCGGGCCAAATTCCTCTCTTGATTGACTAGATACTCAGGCTAAATGCCTCTTTTGATCAACTTGATGTTCGAGCCAAATGCCTCTCTTGATCGACTAGATACTCGGGCCAAATACCTCTTTTGATGGATTGGATGTTTGACCTCACGTGCAAGCGTGGCTCAGTTGTTCAGAGCGAGGGACTGTTAATCCCTAGGTCGTCGGTTCGGATTCAGTCTGAAACCTGAGAACTCAAATTCCCATGGATTAGACCCTCAATCATAGTCCCTCAATCAAAGGTACTAAACTACTGTTGAAAGTAATAAAAGCAATCAACATTATTGTTGATATAGTATGTAATTCATTTTCCGTAAATATCACAGCTCAAAATCGTCTTCTTTTGATTGATTGATTAACGAATTAATCATTAATTAATTCACCTTTTGCCGGCATACAGTACGTTTGTTTTCCCCACTGGGACTCACCTGGATTTGTTACACAGCAACCCTGGTGCAACAATCCCACTCCAATGGAATTGTACATTTCACTTTTACATGTATATTTAGCACTATGCCAGACACCACCCGCTCGAATGCGGAACACATGACTACATTAACCCCCGAAGAGACTATGACATCTGCTGAGTCCACTGGTAGAGGCGCAGCGCAACTTCTGTTGCTCCCTCCGCAGCGTCATGGTATCAAAATACAACTGCCCCTCAAACGATCATCAACTCAACATGATCGCCGCAAGGTCAGTCCAAGACTTCAAGTTTGACCTACTACAGCTGTGTGTATGATCAGGCCCAGGCCATACGGGGTATTGGTGGACCGTGTCTAGATGGCACGCAAGGTTGCTTGTATTACATAGTCTCCGACTTCGCGGGAAAGCCTATGTCATAGGTGCCACTTGACCTGGGTAATTGGTACCAGGTGACTGCGAACCAATACACTCCGTCATATCTTGCCAACAAGCTTGTGCAATCTGGCTGGCTGGGCTAGAAGATCATGCTCAGCAACCAATGCGCACAACATGGTGGGTGAATGTGATATTTACAGCTCGGCTCTCACGTTAAATGTCTCCTTCCAGAATCTGTCCTCGACCACGCGGCCGCAGGTCATCAACCAACATGCCCCAAGTGGCATGATCATTGGACACATGAATTCCACATGGATGAAACATTTCGTGAGGACCAAATTACTGCTGCGGCATGCAGTCCCAGTACCATTCACCGTGACACATGATACGGATGATGTACCTGAGTCGCAACAGGCTCAAAAAGCGACAAAACGACGCAGGTATGACAGCCCATCTGACAATGCAGCCCTCCTCGACCCCTGCATTGAGGGCCCGCCGCCCCGAGCAGCATTCAGCGTAAGCTCTACGCCCTCTCGCCAAAGCGTGACAAATGATGATGATGATTGTTTTTATTACTTTCAACAGTAGTTTAGTACCCTTGATTGAAGGTTTATGAAGTTCAAATCCATTCGAATTTGAGTTCCTGGGTTTTAGACGGAATCGAACCGACGACCTAGGGATTAACAGTCCCTCGCTCTGACCAACTGAGCCACGCTTGCTCGTGAGGTCAAGAGCACCTGTAGAGCACCCGCCGATCGCGACGAGTTGTGACCCGACTAGTACAGCCAGAAGTGCTAATTGGCCCGGGATGTATGCCGACGCTGTCGACGTTGCACGATAGGTCTTCTGCCACCGGCACACTTCAATCTCTACTCGCCTACACGAGACATCTGCACACTTAATCGTTCGTCAGTGCCGGCAGTACGCGAGGGTCAACTTGAAACCAGCCCAAGATTACTTCCAGCCATGTCGCAAGGCTGTGATAGTCACATGGATATTGACTTGGTCTCGGCAAACACGTACAAGAGCCTTGTAAACTTTATTTTTTGCAGGACCCCTCGAAGGGGATAGCAACGGTGTTGTCAACAGCACCGTGACTGGACTCATCCCAGCCATCTGCGCCATCCACTTCTGTGCCCACTCAGCTCTGGCATCCCCCTTTTGTCATCACCTCAGGACACAGTAGCAGTCTCCGTGCCTGCAGACTCGCGTGACAGACCGTTTGACTGCGACCGTGATCCCAATATTGATTTAATAGAACAAAGCAACACACACACATACCACAGTTTCACAGACTTCAGTAGAAACCTCGCATTTTGAAGCTCCCTTCGCTGTCGGGCTGGACTATGTGACATACCTGGGAGAAAGGAAGGTATCACGGTTGTGGTTGACTTATTAGTCAACTGAGAGATTTTTAAGGATCCGTTCCTTCAGGATTTTCCCCTGCCTCGGAAAGCAACTGACAAACAACCGACGTCGAGGGATCAAGTGAGCCGTTGGACGTCAATTGTTTGTCATTTGCTAACAGAGGCAGGGGGATATCATTAAGGAAAGGATCATTAAGAATTTCGCGTTTGATTAATAAGTCAACCTCAACCGTGACTGACGCGAGTCACGCTGTACATACGTCAAAGTCATAGGATGACTATGATATTTTTGAAAAGAGCTGTTCAAATGTTCGAGAGAAACTTTGGTTGACTTAACTTGAAGATTGCAGTGGGAGATTTATGAATCCACTCAACAGGAATAAGCAATTCAGAAGTAAACTGTACGTGAGATTTATGGAGATTTCAGTCGAGGTAATTCGTTTCAGGAAAAATCGTTCGATTTCGGCTTCAAAATCGGTCCTGCGACCGGCATGAGAACCATTTGCAGATGACTCTGTTGGCCAAAGTTGAAAACAAGGAAATGTTTTTTACCCTCATAAATTGACCAGCCTCTAGGAATCCTGCGACCCAAGAACGTGCCTCTCCAACCCGCACCAAATAGATTCGACCTTCCTCACAACGCCACAAACAGAACCAAGCGGACAGTCAGTATTGGCAGTGTGCAGATGAATGATTTACTAATTGCATTCCTCATTCCGTCTGCAGCACCACAGTTTGAAGTCGAATCTGGGGTGTGCATGTTTCCACGGAGGCCGAATCTATCTGGTGCGGCTAAGGGGCCCTACACGCTTTTTTCAAAAATTGCTGCCCCCCACGGGAGCCAAGCCAAAATTGTTATTTCTCATGAACTTTGCAAGTGTTGTGTTTCCCCCCGCCAAACATGATTTTCTCTTGACATAGGTCCGAGGTTAATGTTAAATTTCTGGGGTGGCGTGAATTTTGGCGATTAATGTAAACAAAACAAAACAATGATCCAATTCCCAGTTTTATTGCAAATTCGAGGAGCTGATCAGGGCTTTTTGCATATATATGGTGTTGTACATACGAACCTGTAAGTTCATCTTGCAACATTCACGAAACGCAAATACTTTGAATGATAAAAGCAAAGAATCGGCAAAGACTTGCGCCTACCCTTGTATTCACTCATCATTCCGGGTTCAGCTTAATTAACAATCGACAATTCAACTCTGTGGGAGCTTCTTTAACATCAGGGTTCGGTGGGGGGGAGCTTCTTTCACTTCTCTCTTGCTCAATCTACAAGATAAAACCAAGCAGTTTTGACCATGCCTGCAAAAGTTGCCAGAAAACGGGATTTTGGTTCTTGAAATCTCTAATTAAAATTAAACAGGGGGGGAGGGCTTCTTTTGTCATATGTGTTTCGCCGAAAACTTCTTGTACAGTATGGATATATATATATATATGTATATGTATATATATATATA
>Ga0105053_10008036_pt1 | contig 13860 bp, 16 predicted proteins | sample BON01_FD_78093 | JGI IMG/M metagenome (GOLD analysis project Ga0105053, IMG submission 78093) | Freshwater microbial communities from Lake Bonney liftoff mats and glacier meltwater in Antarctica - BON-01 | ecosystem: Environmental > Aquatic > Freshwater > Ice > Glacier meltwater | place: Lake...
CATATGTACATATATATTCATATACATATATACGTATATACATATATATATTAAAAATTTTGTATACACAAATGCATACATATGTATGTGTACTTATATATTAAATGGTGCTCCTTTGCAATTTTGGGAAATAATCCCCCGAGCAGTGCTCTTTCCAAACAGAGACCAGAGCCTACTATGGGGTGGCTACGATTAGTAGGCTCCTTAAAATTATAGGTCTCTTTTGCAAAAGAGCCCTATAAAAGAGACCATATTCTGCAAAAGAGACATATAATTTTAAAAGAGACATATAATTTTTAAGGAGCCTACTAATCGTAGCCACCCCATAATCATCACCACTCCCCCAGATCGTCATCTCCTTCTCCTACGATGATTAGTAGGACTACTTCTACAAGTGAGATTTTTCAGATATGGAGAAGGAGACGACGATCTGGGGGAGTGGTGATGATTAGTAGGATGATTAGTAGGACCACTTCTACAAATGAGATGTTTCGGGTATGGCCTACTAAACATCACCACTCCCCTAGATCGTGGCCACGATTAGTAGGCTCCTTAAAATTACAAGTCTCTTTCGCAGGATATAGTCTCTTTTATAGGGCTCCTTTGCAAAAGAGACCTATAACTTTAAAGAGCCTACTAATAGTAGCGACTCCATAATCATCACCACTCCCCCAGATCGTCATCTCCGTCTCCTTCTCTCGCTGCGCCTCCTTCATCTCCTCCCCCAAGCCCTCTCTCTTTCCCATCCCTTTTGCTCTCACTCTTTTTTTCACGGTATACACTTGTTTTTTGAAAGTGAGAAAGAGAAAGAGTATACTGTTACAACTAAACGCTGAGTGTATGAAGATGGATTTAGATGCGCTTCAGAGACGGATTAAAAAGTAAGAAAGAGCAAGAGTATACGGTGAAAAAAAAAGTCGGCGGTGTACTGTCTGATACGAATCTACAGCGCTTGGATATATATATGTATATATATGTATATATATGTATATATATATATATATATATATATGCATATATATTCACACACATACATATTTAGATTTTTCATTTTTGTAAGCAGCATCTTTCGTGTTGCCGTATCTGCTGTCAGTGGTGTAGTAAGTGGTGTCAACACTGATAGCCGTGGTGCCAGTGATGGCACCAATGGTGCTAGCGCCGTGTTTTTTCCGTCCCAACCTAGTGTGGCGCTGTGTTGGGTGCAGACACGTGTGATTGTAATTCTTCTTGTCTGTGTAGGTCAGTACTGAAAAGTAGAATGTGTATTGTATATATATACATATATGTATATGTATACATATATATATACATAAGTACTGACCTACGAGGACAACACTATTTTTATAGTGTTAATGACTCTGGTGCTGCCTTCTCTTCGTCACGCTGTGGTACCTACCTTCCGAAACAGAGTCTGTCGCACCAGAGCGCCTCTACGCATTGTTCTTCCTCTTGTGTCGACGTTATCATGGAAGACTGCAACACACTGCAACACACTGCAACACACTGCAACACACTGCGACACATGTCATGGAAGACGCCAAGATGCCAAAGGTCATGTTGCAGCGTGTTGCAGTGAGTTGCAGTGTGTTGCAGTGTGTTGCAGTGACGTTGTCATGGAAGACGCCAAGATGCCAAAGGTCATAGAACATGTCATGCGAGATTTGGCGCGAAAGACGCACACAATTTAGTGCGTCTTCTGTCCTTTATTTAGTGCGTCTTTTGTCTCCCATTCAGTGCGTCTTGTGTCTTTCATTTAGTGCATGTTTTGTCTTGCATTTAGTGCATCTTTTGCCAGTGTCTTTCATTTTGTGCGTCTTTTGTCTTCCATTTAGTGCATCCCTTGTCTTTCATTTTGTGCGTCTTTTGTCTTTCATTTTGTGCGTCTTGCATTTGTCATTTTGGGATGTTACTCAAGCATGTATCGATAGACCGTGCTCGCCCTGTTCTTTGCTATTCAGGACGACCGTCGTTTGCCGTGTGCGTTCTGCAAAGGCGTCCTGTGTCTTTCACGTTCTTGTTTTCCGTGTGTGTTCTGATATTGTAATCTTCTTTGCTTCACGAGTTAGTGAAGGATCTGTCATCCTAGATACTCCCCGTGGTCTCAATCCGCGCACCTCAACACCAATCTCACTTCTCAAAATAATCTCGCGCACCAACCACTTTGAATACAAGAAAAACCCTTTCAGTCCAAGTCCCATCAAGTTTATCTCCCATCTTTGTCCCACATTGCTATGTATCATATCGCATTGTTTTGTATTACATCGCAGTGTTTTGTATTACATCGCAGTGTTTTGTATCATATCGCAGTGTTTTGTATTACATCGCAGTGTTTTGTATCATATTGCAGTGTTTTCATCGCAGTGTTTTGTATCATATCGCAGTGTTTTGTTTTACATTGCATTGTTTTGTATCATATCGCAGTGTTTTGTATTACATCGCTGCCGCTCTTGCGCAACGTTGCCGCAGTTCTCCGCTCAACGGTGCTGCATATGCAACCAACTTTTGGTTGTCCGTCCATTTAGCTCACCATTGAAGAAACGTAGCAGAAGGTAAGGGTTGCTGAGGACAGGGGCACGCGGCGGCGCGTGCCGCGCGCCCTTTGGGTACCTTCGCGAAAGGTTATAATTACTAGTATGAATCTAGAAAACATGTACAAGAAAAAATACTGGACGCAGGCCAACATTATCTCACACATTTAGACAGGATTTGGTCTCTTTCCACAAACCGGGCAACCCCCCGCATTTTTGGGATACCCACTATCAGTTGCCAAAAAACATCTACTCCCAATATAAGGCCCTACAATACAAGGCCCTACAATACAAGGCCCTACAACATAAGGCCCTACAATATAAGGCCCTACAATACAAGGCCCTACAATACAAGGCCCTACAATACAAGGCCCTACAACATAAGGCCCTACAATATAAGACCCTACAATATAAGGCCCTACAATTCCGAAAAAACATACAAAAAACAACCTACGCAACGAGTGCGCAGACCACGATTTTTTTTGAGCGGGGGATGTTTCAATGAATCAGTAAACTTGAAATGGCACTGAAATCAAATGGCCCACAGACAAGATTTTCTTAATATAAAAAAAATGCGCCACAGGCAAGATTTTTTTGATGAAAAAAATGCACCACGGGCAAAACTTATGAAAGCAAGTGCACTGCAGGCAAGATTTTGTTGACCGAATCCTGATGGGTACTCTGTCATGTTGATGTAGTATGTATTTCGATATTCACAAATTACAGGTCAGAATCTTCTTTCTTTAATTCATTCATTAATTCATTGATGAATGGACTAATCAATTCATCAATTAATGGATTGATTAATTATAAATAGATTAATCATGGGCCAGCCCAGAGTACGTTTGTTTGCCGCACTAATGTATTTATATGTTGGAGTTCTATTCCTTTGAATTGAATCTTGCGATCGGCGTGACATGCATTTTCCCGCTTTTTGTAATACTTCAAGTTGAGTTTCTGCTGTCGGGGGGAAAAAAAGGCCTCGTGATCCAATGGTCCGCTTCGAAATTGATGAAAGGAGCACTAACACTACCTTGGACATCCTTAAAATGGGACGTCGGGGGGCTTAGTCAGGACAATCTTAAGTCATTGTCGATTCACCCACGAAATCGACGTGAACGCGGTTGAAAAATTCCAAATCATCGACTTGAGCCCGTCCGGAAAAACACCAGACATGGACTCCTCGCACAAACACGGAAAATCGACTTGAGCCCTGCGGGAAAACACCAAACTCAGGCTTGCAAAATCGACCTGAACACCTTGTGAATCTTTCGTTTTTTTAGGGTATCACGTCCCCAAAGAGGATGGCAGAAAAGAAAGATAGAAAAAGGAAAAGATCCCAAAATACCGAAAACATTCCAGGCACGAGAAACCTTAGCAGCAGTGGAATCATGATTGAGGATGCGTGCTTAAAACCTCCATACACAATGAATGCGACGGACAGAGAAGTATCCCGGTATTCATATACAATTTTTGGAAACTTTGTGCGGTCTTCAATCACAATGAATTTCGTTGAATTGACCAAAATAATCCAGCACCATCCCACATTGTTTGGACAGTTCGAAACATTGTTTGGAGAGTTTGACGCCTATAGTTTGGAGAGTTTGAAATAAACTTATGAAGATGGGTCCGGGGACGTGAGGATCTTTACAACGAAATATTCCTCACTAGAGCCCGGCCGTAACAGGACAAAAATCGATTTGAAGCCGACCAAATTGACACCAAAACCATCAATATTGGCTTGAGCCTTACCAGGTGTACCAAGGCTCACTTCACTGTTCCCCCAACAAAATTGTGTTTTTGGCCATGATCGACTTGAGTTCTCTCGTCTGTGTGGACCGTGGCTGATTTCGGGTGGCACGGCGCGGCGAGGCAGAGGTGGCACCTCCGCCGCCTCGCGACCAAACAAGGACCCCCCCCCTGTTAGTACTGTGACCAATAAATGACTCACGAATTGCGAAACGGTGCGTTTTAATTAAGTCTCCCCCCACATTTTAATTGGTGATTCCTAATTAAGTCACAGTGCCCCCTCCTATTGTATGGATGTCCAAGGTAGCCCCGGGCCCCAGTAGTGTGCACCCGCCGCGACTGGCGGGTGGGAATGGTTGCAATGGAGACAACGGTTTAGTTTACAAGTTGTATGCAACGACAGAACGAACCCTGTTACAGTCACGCAGCCGCCAGGCCGACCCGGTTGAAACTCACTGTAACATTTCGCAGTGCCATCTACGACTTATGGGCAAGTCACTAATAAATTTCCTTCCTTGCAATTCTGACAGGGTTGCAGACTTGCAACTTGAAGACTCGGATGGAAGTCCACTCGTACTAGATACCCAACACGAAGATGTTCCGAATTTACAAGACCAGACAGGTGAAAATTTAAGTTACCACTGCCCGAGCAAACGTGACCACCGCGGTACTTTCACTCCTGTTCGCAAGCCCGCATTTCCTCCGGGTTTCTGCCCTTCAAAGTTCCAGCCCGGCTACATGGCTCCAGTCGCACTGGCAGGACTACTGGTTTCCATGTTGGGAGGACATACCAAAGTCTAAGCCCACTCTTTTGTTGCAACGGCCTGCCTTCTACCTTTAACTTAAATGTCACAAGGGTACAAATTGCCAAAGTGAAACAAAGTGTGTATACAAAAACCAAGTGAAACAAAGTGTGTACACACAGACCATCACAAGCGTTTGCTGGATTCTGCTGATGTCTGCGCCAACCGTAAACTTTACCATCATCATCAGTTTCCATCAAACAAAAATCCTTCTCTCCATATGGTGTTTACATCTCAAGGGAAACATAGGCCTAAACGCGGTGGCGTAAACTGCAAAGAGCAGAGACTAAGAGTCGAGAAGATGGCGAATATTCGGCATGATTTGAAAGAGAATGCCTCTTGGGATTCTACGGGAAACACAATAGTAAAAATAGAAAGGGGTCTTGTAGGGACGTGACGTGAAGGGGTCTTGTAGGGACGTGACGTCTGATTCGTGACTGAAGTTATCTACTAGCTTTCGGTTCTCTCTCTCTCGCCCGGACTAAAGCTATCTCCAAATATCTGTCCGACAAACTCATCTGAAAATGGGAAAGAGAGGGGCTGGTCACAAAAATCTCTAATAAATTCAATTGGGGGGGGGGGCTTCGAGCTCTCGACTTTCACCTAACTAATAATTCTATCTAATTACACCGCTCTGGGACACACTCAGCGAGAACGAGGAATTGGATTGCGTCTCATGGACTGTCAACGGACTCTGATATGCAGCAGGATTTTCTCTGGTGGACAATTATTTGATAAATACAATGTATAATAGCTGGGGTGTCAAGGCTGCGAGTGGCGCGCAAGCTTCTACTCGAACCGACTGCGCCCTTTTGGGCGGTGACAGCTGTCGCACGCAGCAAGGCAACGCCTCAAGGGTGTACCTCTCGACTAGCGATGCGCGACAATCAGCTTGGCCGCCGACATGTTACCAACGATGTTCACGAACTCGCATTGTCCGACCATCGTCCTTTCATTTGGAAATGCAGACACTTTGTAAACGGCCCCCTATTCGTGTGGCAAAGTGCAGGACGTCCGCTCAAGTTTGAAGGTTTAGGCCAAGTGGGACCCAAGTGGTCTAGATTCGTCCAATGGTTTAGGCAAGGTGGTCTATGAAAAGTCAAAGCCTGACAAAGGACTTGAAGGAGGAAGGAGACGACGAAGAACGCACACAAGCTTTGAGATGGAGCTCGCAGGACGCCAGGATGGCGTCCAGCAACAGCTCACGTCCAGCAGCACTCGTCACGGCTGTTGCAGCTGTCTGGGACGGGGGGCTTAGTCAGGAACTAATTATTTTATCTAATTATACCCCTCTGGGACACACTATGCGAGAAAGAGGAATAAGATTGCCTCTCACAGACTTTTAATATGGACTCCGGTAATCAGCAAGATTTCCGCTGGTGGAGTTATTTGATAACTACCTTCATCATTCCCAATCCTTACGTCTCCCCAGGCTGAACCCGATTTTTCCGGGAAAAAAATGGATTTTCGGGCTGATTCTTGTCCGTATGGACCATGGCTTACTGCGAGTGACGCGCGGCGGCTCCAGGTCTAAAGCCCCTCCGCTGGCCGCACGCCCCGTATGGACTCCGGTATGCAGCAGCGTCTCCGCTGGCGGACAATTATTTGATAAATATAATGCATCATAGCTGGGGTGTCAAAGTTCACGTTTGCTAATAATGTTTAAAAACGCTTGCAGCAAACGCCCACGTCTTCGTCGTGCTTGCAGTCACTCAGCCCCCAGCCCCCATGCTTGCACATCGTGAGCTGCTCCTCGTTTCCTTTGCACTCGACATCGTCGAGCCACACCCTCCCTTTGCCGCCCCCAAGCTCGTGCAGCGCCTGTGTGTGCAGCAACCACGGAATCATCAGCGATCGTAAACAAGGCACGTGCGCGACAAGCATCATCAACTGCTTTGTTGATCAGCGCCGCACCTATCAGCCCTTTCCACCCACCCATGTCCAAATAGACAAGAGCATTTGCGAGCCGACACGAGTGCACGCACACACGATTAACAAAACATATTCAATCGCCCTACTCCTCAGCGCCGCGGTCATCAGCCGTTTGCACCCACCTGCGTCCAGATAGACAATACTACCGACAGGAATGCACGTGCGCACGTTCAGCAAAACACATTCGCAATGCCGTCCGAAGACGCACAGACGCACACACCTCAGCGCGGTGAGAAGCGTATCCAAGCGACGAGCACACGACACGCGCGTTGACGTGCGTGAACTTGTCATCGCACACACTTCCCCAGTGGTTCTGGTGAAGGACCTCAAGGCGGCACGCCTTGCCTGTGCACGCTGCCAGTCTGACCACTCCATTGTCGCCGTCGGGACAAAGTGCGGGGTCAAATGAGGAGAGCGACGGAAGCGCCAAAGTTGCCATATACGCTCCTGGTTCGTGTCCTTGCCCTCCCAGCTCACCATGGTGACCCTTAATACCCCTCAAGCCCACCAGGCCCTGACCCCCAGTTGAACCAGCACGACCAGCATGCCCTGCTGCGCCAGTTTCGCCACGTGTGCCCCGGACACCTTTATGGCCAGGTGCGCCGTCAGATCCAGGGCTACCGTTGGAGCCCTGTGGACCCGCCGCGCCAGGCAGCCCAGGTGTGCCTGGCGCTCCCTGCTTACCCTTTACGCCTGTGGTATGCTTGTTAAGAATCTTTTTTGTGAGCTCCTCGTCCAGATTCTCGGCCTGCTTTACCACAGCGGCGGCATTGTCCACGATAAAGGTACGCAAGCGGTCGACCCGGGCCTGCATGTCACTAGCTGCGCCCTGCTGCTTCCTCAGCACATGCTTCAGCCTCTTTGCCATCGTTTTGGTTGCCTGTGCGTCGTCCCATATCTGTTTGGGAACAACAGGGGCATTGACACCCTCGGGAGGCTCCAGATGGCTCTCAGTGAAGCGAATAGCAAGATCGGGGTTGGACGTTGTGGTCACCGAACTGTAAATAGGCTCAGGAAGCTCGAGCGATCCAGACACACGGTACGGCAGCTGTTGTGTCCGCACAGGTGCCGCGCGTGGCCGCCCCTGCTGGAATGTCCCCTGTTGCGCAATCTGCTCCTCCTGCGCCTGCTGCTGTTCGTCCTGCACATGTGCCATCTGCTGCTCCTGCTGCCGCCGCCGCTGCTGCATCGGAGCAAGCTGCTGCTGGCGCGCTGGAGCAGCGTAGTTGCGCGGCAGCCGCGCTCTCATTCTGGATGGCGCTGCAACTGCATTTGTAGAGCCGCCCAGAACAGAGGACAATGTCTCGGCACCAGCATCCGATGCAGTGTCGCAGTCTGGACACACGCGCACCACTTTCTCGTGCGATTGTCGCTGCAAGAGCCCCACCACGCCCATGGGGGAGTACGGAAACGTCAAGGCAAGGACCGCAAGAGCCGCCTGCCATGCACACCGCCATGAGCCCAACAGGCAAGCAACAAAGGCGCCAAGCCACACATTGGCTGGCGCTCGCGGCATGGGCACCGCACCAAGTTAATCCAACGCACATCCTCTTCCGCCGTTCTCTTTTGACGTCTGGCGTCGCTGCAAGCGCGCTGCAAAAGACAAAAGATGAGGGCACATACCACAAGGGCGACAGCTGCAACAGACGTGACGAGTGCTGCTGGACGTAAGCTGTTGCTGGACGCCATCCTGGCGTCCAGCAACAGGTCGTCAGCCTTCGACGACTTTTCGTTTAACTTGCCTAAACCATCGAAGAGTCTAGACCACTTCGCCTAAACCTTCGAACTTGAGCGGACGTACTGATCTTTACCGCACGAATACAGTCATGGATGACCATTATTAAGAAAACAGAGATTTCAGCCCAGCATGAGTTTCTTAAGCCAATATATCTATGCTTGCATAGAGGTATGTTACTCATATATCTAGACTTACATCAGAAATGTTAGCATATGTTTCTTAATGCTGGCGTTTCTTAATGGTCATCCATGACTGTAGGGGCCGTTTACGAAGTGTCTGCATTTCCAAATGAAAGGACGATGGTCGGACAATGCGAGTGCGTGAACATCTTTAGGTATCGTCATACGTCGGCGGCCAAGCTGATTGTCGCGCATCGCTAGTCAGGAGGTCCACCCTGCAGGAGCTACCTGGCTGGGCGCGACATTCCTCGGCGCGTACAACAGGGGCAACCATTTTGGCAGTTTGTCAGTGGCTGGTTCCTTGACCTCCCATACCGTTTGGTCGCGATCAGGCAGGTCCTCAACATGATGCCCATCGCGCGCGCCAGCATGTCTGTCCTGCTGGGAGCCCGGGCACGGCGGGCAGCTTCGCCGGCGTGCGCTCCTGTGACGCCGCTGTACTGTGGTTTACTTTGTTGTGCACTGTATGATGTATCATGCAGTGTTGGGCTGTTGCACAAAACATATGCAGTAGCCCCCACCCAGCCTATTTCCTTTGTCACCGTATTGTCTCGAGCTCGTTTTTTTTTCAAGTTCTATGCAAGCTCCCGACCCGACCTCCCGACCCTCGGGCCCTTTACTCCCTTTCCTGCCTCTTCATTCAACTCAAGACCCAACAAATTCAATTCTCCCTCCTCGATTCCCGACCGGGAGTCGGCGAAATGCTGACCAGACGTATTGCATTTTTCGACTTTTTACCACACGAACAGGGGCCATTTACAAAGTGCGTCGCACGCTTTGCAGAGTGGTGGCGAAAGTGGCGAAAGTGTCTTCATTTTCGAATCAAGAGATGCCATGCCATGCTCAGATGGTTCGACAAAAAGGCAGTCAAAGCGTACCGCGAGTTGGTGCGAGTGCGTGAACATCTTCGGGCATCGTCTTTCGGCGGCCACGCTGGGTATCACGCAACCCTAGTCAGGAGGTTCACCCCACTGGCGCTGCCTTGCTTGCGCGCAACAGTTTCAACAGTTGGTGTCGCCCAGAAGGGGGCATTCGGTTCGAGAGGCTTGCAATTTAGGTTGGGTTTGTGGCATCCTCAGACTGAGGCCTCTCTCTTCCCTCGTTAACCTGGAAAATGTCGCTGGTCGCAGCGATGCTGGGGTGGCTGCGCGGGGAGAACCTGCCAAAGTCGAAGACCCGCCCTCCTTCCACACCCGTGCTGCCTGTAACTTCACAAGGTTGCGTGCTGCAAAAGTTTGCGAAGCGACGGGCGCAGGTTGAGTTCCGCGAAAGCCGTGAGTTGTGGTATACATGCATGGCAGATGCTGAGACATTCGAGGAGTGGGTCACAGCTGCACAGCGCTTGGATGAAATCGAAGGACACGTGGAGTGGAAGGCAACTGACACAAGTCCGAGCTACGACTGCAAGCTGCTTAGGGAGCGAATAAGGCAGGTGCAGCACATGGTCGCGCACGAAAGCATGCCAGACATCGTTGACTGGCTGCGAGGCGGTCTACAACGAAACTTTGTTGGCTCAGGCAACTCTGAGCTTTTTGACGAATTTACGCACTGTGGCACAAAGATACTGATCGAGAGGCATAACTGCGAAATGACGCGCCTGCTTTTTGAGGTGGCAAACTGCCGAGAGGATGCTATGTCTCTAGAAAAGCGGCTGGCATTCTTTACTGAAGCCCGACACGCGCTAGGAAAGAGCGCGTTACTCTTGTCGGGGGGGCTCGGCCTCGGGATGTATCACTTGGGCGTTGTGCGGGCGCTGCATGAACAGCATCTGTTACCGCGCGTCATCTCCGCCTCTTCTTTCGGGGCTGTTGTTGCAGTAGTGGTGGGCACAAGTACCGTCGATGAGCTTTCGCACATGTTTGAATCGATGTTTGAGCCAGACGACAATATCTGCTCACATTTGCACGCGGCGCAGCAGGACAGGTTTGACGTCAAGATCCGGCGTCTTTTGTCTACAGGTCTACTATTCCCCGCTCCCAACCCTCTCCCATCCCCACAAGGGAAACGGGGCTCTCGAGCCGGGCAAGTCCGAGCGAGTGGGGTGCTCTTCGGGTCCAATATGAGTGGCGCACGGGGCGCGCCGTCTTGCGCCAACGGGCAGCTGTCAAAACGCTCATACTTAGATACACAGGCGTGTGCTTCACCGGCTTCCTCACCTGCTCCCCTTTCTCGCATAACCCCACCCGACCTCCTTTTCCTGCCCTTTCTGTCACTAACTTTACCTTTCTGTATTTCCATCAGGACATATGTTGGACGCAGAAAAGTTAGAACAGGCACTCAAGGCAAGTTTAGGCGACGTAAGCTTCCATGAAGCTTATGAGCGGACAGGGCGAATCATCAACATTACGATTCCAGGAACAGGCGAGATGGGTCACGACAGACCTCGGTTTCTCAACTATTTGACAGCGCCCAACGTTCTGCTCTGGAGTGCTGCGTGTGCCTCGTGCGAGCTGTCGGGCGGACAAAATAGTGGAAAAATCGTGGCGAAGGATGTGAAGGGACATATCTTTGTGTACAATCTCAAGCCCGCACCCCGAGGCGCGGGCGCGGCAGATGTAGAAGGAGGACAGTCGTATCAACCGTGGGAGGATTGTTCAGGGGAGGGTGTGCATGCCGACTTGCCCATGAATCGCCTCAAGGAGCTGTTCAATGTCAATTTTTTTATTGTTTCGCAGAACACTGCGTGCGCAATTCCCTTTGTGCAGCGCTCGCAAACGCACGTGCGGCATGACCCGCTGGGTCCGTCGCGGGTTTCGTTTGTGCGCCGTATCACGTCGACGTTGGGCTACTTGCTGCGCTCCGAGGTGCTGCACCGCTGTGAGCAAGCCATTACGCTCGGTCTCGCGCCCAAAAGCCTCAAAAAGATGCTCAACCAAAAGCATATGGGTGATGTGACGATTGCCCCCGGGCCGCTCGAGGTATGCAGTAAGTTGCTCTTCAAACGGGATCAGGTCGCGCAGCGCGAGTTTGTGCGCATGGGTGAACGGCGCACGTGGCCACGTATTTCACAGGTGCGGGGGCAGTGCGAAGTGGAAATGGTCCTCGATCAGTGTGTTCGTCACCTCGCTGCCCAGGTGTGCGTGTGCGTGTGCGTGTGCGTGTGCGTGTGCGTGTGCGTGAGAATAAGAGAGAGAGTGTGTGTATGCGTGTATTTCCCGCCTGTCCCTATCCCTATTCCCCTATTCCTGCCCTGTTTCTCTCGCTGGACCATTGTTTTTCGTCTGTCTATTCTCTGTCACTCTTCGTACCCTCTTTCTCGCTTTCCTCGCTTTTGCGTGTTGCTATTCTTGTGTCATCAATCACATTCCTTTCCCTCCTGCGGCCTTGTGTTCTCCGCCACACCACCATCCTGGCATGTTTGCCGTGGAGCTCACGACCACAGTTTCAATTGTAGTGTGGTGTGTGCACACCGCTGCCGGACGTTGATGGGATATGGGGCACAGATACAACGAAAAGCGCAGCGGCACGCAAACCGGTGCAATACGAAAGTCTTCACCCCTCACTTCCGCCAACAGCGCCACACACACTTGGATCTCAACCAGTTTTTCAGCCCCAATCTTGCGCTTAGCAGTGCAGCACCCCTCGCGACTGAGGCAAGACGTGAAGACATGCGCACCTCGTCTTCTGGCAGCAGCATCCCTCTTCTCCTCCCTCTTCCTCCCTTCTCCTTTCGTTCCACCGATGATCATCGTCATCTTGTTCCTGTCGAGGTAAGATGCCCCCCGAACCAGCCCACCTATGAGGGTTCAGTTGGAGCCACCACAAAAGCCCCTTGTCCTGCCATCACCCTCCCCTCATCCTCCCTTCACCCTCCCTTCACCCTTCCAACAATTGGTGCCATCACCCTCCCCTCACCCTCCCAAGCGCAAAACAAGCCGCTGCGGTAACAGTCACGTGGCCATACCTACAGTGAACCCTCCTTCCTCAATTTGCACAGTGGTGATTGTTTGTGGTGTGTTTCAGAAACGCGCTGAAACACTCTTCTGACGACGCACCAGCAAAATGGGTGGCTGGCCGCCTGCTGACATTCCGAGTTGATTCTGGCATTCTAAAGGCTGTCGGATTTTTTACAGCACACAGAAAAAATAGATGCAAGCAGATTAAGCGCTGCAGACACATGCGATGTCAGAGATCCCTTTTTTGACAGAGAGCACGCGCGTGCGCTCACACACCTCGTGTCTGCGCAACTATTTTTGAGTATGTGCGTGTGCGTGTATTGTTGTCTTTTCCTCACATGTATTGTTGTGCAGGGCTCGATGGAAATGGATGACGACTTCAATGTCCACCCATCACCTCGTGGGCGCGTGGGCGCATCCCACTCTGTGCAGGTTGCAGATGGCCATATCTCGGGCCTAGAAGGCGAGTCGGTGAATGATTCAGTGAATCCGACACACGAATCGAGCAGTCGGAGGAAATCAGACGAAGATGAGTGGAGCGTTGCTGAGGGTGAGGATTCTGTGTGCTCGCAAACATCGGGGGTTGTACTCGCATGCGACGTAGACTCGCCCATTCTTAAGTTTAGCAGCAGCGAAGGTGACTGGGCTGCAAAAAGGGATCATGAGGCATGATGCTGATTGACGCTTGCCACATGGAGCTGCGATGACGAACATCGTACTGCTGAACAGAGTTAGCAGCTCATGTACGGTCCTGACGCGCGTTTATTCGTTTATTCTGATGAGATATATTTGTACATAACACGCCATTGACATCTAAGTTCATGGCTATATCAAAAACATCAAAAAATGCCAGTTTGTATACTGTTTTTGGCATATTTACATATAGGATGATAATGAATTGCCGAGACGTAAAAGTGATTTCTTCATTTGAGATACAATTTCACGACAATAACATCACATAATCCGCGCAAGATTCTTATAAAATCCTGTTATGTGTTGATTTTCTACTTTTGGGGGGGGGGGGGGAAATAAATA
>Ga0105053_10008039_pt1 | contig 13857 bp, 13 predicted proteins | sample BON01_FD_78093 | JGI IMG/M metagenome (GOLD analysis project Ga0105053, IMG submission 78093) | Freshwater microbial communities from Lake Bonney liftoff mats and glacier meltwater in Antarctica - BON-01 | ecosystem: Environmental > Aquatic > Freshwater > Ice > Glacier meltwater | place: Lake...
ACGAGGGCGCACAGCAGAACGGTTCGGTAAACGTTACCGTTCTGGGCGCCAATGCTGCGTTACGCGCTGTGTCGGGGTCATCGTTGATCGCTCCGTTGGATGGTGTGCGGCATGGCCGCTGCGTTCATCATGCACCGTTCGGGTCGCTCATGCCACGTCCTCGCGCGGAAGGGCTTCGTCCAGGTGCAGCCAGGGCAGTTTGGAGCCGACATAGATGTGGCGCTCGCGTCCTGCGGCGCCGGGGTGTTTGCCGCCATCGAGGATGCCCGGTGCGTACCAGAGCGATTCCGGCGAAGCCGCGACGTCGATGGTGATCTGGCAGCCGCAATTGGGGCAGAAGTTGCGCGTCACGCCCGGCGAACTGTCGTAGTGGGAAAGGGTGTCGGCGCCCCGGGTGATGACCACCGCTTGGCGCGGCGCCACGGCGTAGGTGGCAAACGAGGCGCCATGCACCTTGCGGCACATCGAGCAGTGGCAGTGGTAGAGATCGGTCGCGGGCTGGCGCACCTCAAGGCGGACCTTGCCGCACTGGCAGCCGCCGGTCAGGGTCTCGAACGTGCTCATGATGGCGCATCCTCTCTGAAGCGTATGACACGGGGCAGGTCGTCTGCGGGTTCGTACCAGCCGGTGCGTGATTCCCAGAAGATGTGGCGTTCGGTGCCTTCGCGCCCGCCGGGGTCGGCGCCGTCGTCGAGCGTGCCGGCCGAAAACCAGATGGCGTAGGGTTTGCTGTCGGCCTCCTCCCAGACATGGCTGCCGCAGGTGCGGCAGAAATGGCGGTGGGTGGTGGGGGAACTGTCGAAGGTGGCGAGGTGGTCGCCGCCGTCGAGCATGCGAAAGGCCTCGCGCGCGACCACGGCGTAGGTCGGGTAGAGCGCGCCCTGCAGCTTGCGGCAGATCGAACAGTGGCAGTGATAGACGTCATGGGCGGGCGCGGTGATCTCGAAGCGCACCTTGCCGCACAGGCAACCGCCCTGGCGCGCTGTGAAGGCTTGGCCGGTCATGGCGTCTCTCCGTAGCCCTCGTCCTTGGGCAGATCGTCGCCGGCGTCGTACCAGTGCACCCGGGACTCCCAGAAGATGTGGCGTTCGTCCGCGGGGTCGTGGCCGGGGCGGGCGCCGGCATCGAGCGTGCCAAGGCAGACGAAGGCCTGGTGCGACCATTTCTCGACCCGGTTGAAAAGCTGCGCGCCGCAATGCGGGCAGGACATGCGATGGGCGCCGGGCGAACTCTCGTAGTCGGTCAGGCTCTGTGCGCCCTTGTCGATTTCCAGGGCATCGGCAGGGTAGATGCCGAAGGTGGCAAAGAGCGCGCCATGGGCCTTGCGGCACATCGAGCAGTGGCAGTGGATCACCTCGTCAGGCGGGGCGCTCAGTGTGTAGCGTACGGCGCCGCACTGGCAGCCGCCGTGAATGGGGGCAAAACTCATGATGTCTCTCCGGCGGCAAACAGCGGCGGACGGGCGATGCCCCGGCCCAGTTCACGCTCCAGCGCCATGCCCAGTTCGACCAGGCGGCCGTCCTCGTAGAGGCGGCCCCACAGGGCGGTGTCATGGGGCAGCAGGCGGCCCTGGCTGCCGTCCTGGCGCGGCGTCGGCGCGTAGTCTTCATTCTCGCGCCAGGCCATGCCGGTCGGCACGGCAAGGGCGGGGTGGCCGGTGCAGTTGGTGATGGTCAGGAGCGGCGTCCCGTCGACCGGGGCGAGCAGGGCATCGACCCCTTCCATGATCTCGGCCATGACCTGCATGACGCGGCGGCGCAGCCGCTCGGTCTGGACCATGTCGACCGCCGAAACGAGGTGGGCCTTGCGGAATTCGTTGGGCCAGGAGACATCGCCCTGCAGCGGCAGGTCGTCGTCGCGGTTGTCGAGTGTCAGTTCCTCGAAGGCGGCAGCAGCCTCGACATTGAGGATGGTCTCGAGCGAATCATAGGGCAGGTCGGGCAGGCGGATCTTCTTCAGGCGGCAACCAGCGCGCTTGAGCGCATTGAGCGCATCGCGGTCGGCCTCTGTACCGATGGGCGCTTCCAGCCAGGCCGGATCGTAGCCGATCACCGCGCCCTCGACGCCGCGGCGGGCATCGAAGTCGAGCGGGACGTCGCGGCTGCCGGGATCGGCGGCATCGAAACGGTCGATGGCCTCCAGCACGAGGACGGTGTCCTCGGCGCCGCGTGTCAGCGGCCCCAGCTTGTCGAGCGACCAGCACAAGGCCATTGCGCCGGTGCGTGGTACACGCCCGAAGGTCGGGCGCAGGCCGACGGTGCCGCAGCGGTCCGATGGCGACAGGATCGAACCCAGCGTCTCCGAACCGATGGCAAAACCGACGCAGCCCGCGGCCACCGCCGCGCCCGAACCGGCGCTCGAGCCGGAGGAACCTTCCTCCAGGTTCCAGGGATTGCGTGTCTTGCCCTTGTGCCAGAGTTCGCCCCAGGCCAGCGCGCCCAGTGAAAGCTTGGCGACCAGCACCGCGCCTGCCTCTTCCAGCAGGGTCACGACACGGGCATCGGCCTTGGGCATCCGCCCGGCATAGGGGCCGGCACCCCAAGTCGTGGCGATGCCGCGGGTGTCGAGCAGGTCCTTGGCGCCCCAGGGCACGCCGTGCAGCGGGCCGCGCCATTTGCCGCGCGCGATTTCGCGGTCGGCGCGGCGCGCCTGCGCCATGGCCAGGTCCGCTGTCAGCGTGACGACGGCTTCCAGCTTACCGTCGTGCTCCTGAAGGCGGGAGAGATAGAGTTCGGTCAGGCGGCGGCTGCTGATCTTGCGCGTCTTCAGCCAGGCCGAAAGGTCGGTCAGCGGCGCAAAGGCGATGTCGATATCGCTGGCGGGAAGCTGGCGCCGCGTCGGGCTCGAACGGCGGATTTTCTCGACCGTGGGAACCGATGTGCCCGGCAGCAGCGGTTCGAAGACGCAGGCCGGGCCCAGGGCGTTGTCGAGCACAACCTTGCGGCGGTTGCGCTCGCGCGCGACCTGCAGGCCGACGGTGCGCAGGGCAAGGTCGCGCTCCTTCTTCGTGTAACGCACGCTGGCCAGCTTCTCGGCGCCCATCATCGCGTCGGCCGAAATCACCGGGGTCCTGCCGCCTTTGGCCATGCCATCCTCCCTTGTTTGCACGCGATCATCGCGCGGCGGCTGTCTGCGATCAAACTGCGGCGGCCCGAGCCCGCCGCTCGCGATGAAGGATGAAGAGGCCGCAGCCGATGATGACGGCAACGCCCGCCAGGACATCCCAGCGCGGCACGTCGCCCCAGATCAGCAGGCCCAGCAGGATGGCCCACAGGATCGCACTGTATTCGAAGGGCGCCACGGTGGAGGCAGGCGCGATACGGAAGGCCTGGATCATGCAGAAGTTGGCAAGTCCGGTCAGCGCGCCGACCAGGATGAAGAGCGCCAGGTCGTCCAGCGCCGGCCAGGCCCAGGCGATCGGGATGCCCAGCGCCATCGTCGCCAGGGTCGCAGCGGACGTATGCAGGTTCAGGGTCGGACCCTCGACCAGCGCGCCCAGGCGGCGCGTGACGATCATCATGAAGGCGTAAAGCATGGTTCCGCCCAGCAGCAGGGCCGCGCCCACGGGCGGGATCGCGCCATCGGGGCGCACGATGACCAGCGTGGCGGCAAAACCGGTCAGCACGGCGATCCAGCGCTGCAGGTCAAGCCGTTCCTTGAGCAGCCAGGCCGAGAGCACCAGGATCATCAGCGGCCCGGTCAGGCCGACGGCGATGGCGTCGGCCAGGGGCATCAGCGGCAGGGCGAAGACATAACTGCCATAGGCGATGGCGCCGCCGACACCACGCAGCCAGCACAGCGCCATCAGCCGCGGCGGCAGCTTCTGCAGGCCGCCGCGCGTGGCGACCAGCAGCCCGGCGGGGATCAGGGCAAAGACATTGCGCCAGAACAGCACGACCAGAACGGGGTAACTGGCCGCCAGCCACTTGCTCGCGGCGTCATGGCCGGTCCACATGCCGGTGGCGACCAGCATGAACAGCACGCCGGTCAGCGGTCCGGCCTGGCGCAGGGTTGCGGTCATCGTTGCTCCCGGCCGGGAGCATAGGCCGGCCGGACGTCGCTGTGGCCCGCGTTGCGGAACGGGCCTGCCGGGCGTTCAGCCGGCACGGCCAAGGCGGCTGCGCACCCGCTCGCGATGCACGATGTAGAGGCCCGCTGCGATGATGACGGCGACGCCGATGATGACATCGCGGCTGGGCCACTCGTTCCAGATCAGCAGGCCCAGCAGCGCGCCCCAGATCATGCCGGAGTATTCGAAAGGCGCCACGACCACGGGTGAAGCGATGCGGAAGGCTGCGGTCATGGCAAGCTGGGCGATGCCGGCCATGACGCCGAGCACGGCAAAGATGCCAAGGTCGAACCAGGTCGGCGTCTGCCAGAAGAAGAGCACGCCCACGCCGCTGAGGAAGCAGAAGGCCAGCGCGGTGTAGAGGCTGAGCGTGGCGGTCGAGACGACCCGGCCCAGGGTGCGCGTCATCATCATGCTGGCGGTGTAGAAAAGGTTGCTGGAGATCAGCAGCGCCGCAGCCTCGATCGGGATCTGCCCGCCCGGCCGCACAATGAACAGCACGGCGGCAAAGCCCACCAGCACCGCACCCCAGCGGTGGATGCCCACGGGTTCGCGCAGGATCAGTGCGGCCGCCGCGGTGATGAAGATGGGCGCGGACATGCCCACGGCGATGGCGTCGGCCAGCGGCAGCATGGGCAGGGAAAAGACGAAGCAGGAAAAGGCGCAGAACCCCAGGGAGCCGCGCAGGACGCAAAGACCGCGCAGGCGCGGCGACAGCCGCTGGATACCGCCCATGCGGCGGGCGAACAACAGGACCGGGATCAGGCCGAACTGGCTGCGCCAGAACAGGATGACAAAGACGGGATAAAACGCCGCATACCACTTTGCCGCAGCGTCGTGCAGCGCCCAGATGCCCACGGCCACGACCATGAGCAGGATCGCCTGCAGCGGGGCATCCGCCCTGGATTCAGGTTTCGTCACACCGGGCCTGTTTCTCCAGATGGGATGCCCGCACCTTCTGCGCCCGGCGCAGCAGGTCGTGCATGGGGCCGCTGCGGTGACCGATGGCGTCCAGCGATGCCACGGTCTTTTCCAGGTATTCGATGCAGGCGCCCATCGGCCCTTCGGCGCAGGCCAGATGATGCACCAGAATCTCCTCGCTCAGACGTCCGGCATACCGCTCGTAGGCGGGATTGATGACGAAGGTGACGGCATCGACCTCGCGGTCGCCCAGGTCGGCAGTGACCCAGGTCGGGATATAGGCGCCCGCCAGCATCTCGCGGCGCCAGATGATGCTGGTTTCCTCATCGACCTTGTCGGCGGCGATGCGCAGGGCCAGGCCCCGGCAGGATCCGCCCCGCTCGAGCCCGAGCATGACTCCGGGCAGTTCCAGGGTGCCGCGACCCAGCGGCGTCCACAGGTTGAAACGCCGGTGCCAGCCGCGCACCAGGGCGGAGATGGCTTCCTCGACATGGCAGGCCGGGTTCCACATCAGCGATCCGAAACCGAAAACAAAGATGTCCTGGCCTGCGGGATGGCGCGCCAGCGTCGCGCGGCGGTTGGCCTCGCGCTGCTCGTCGCTCCACAGGGCGATCAGGCCCGCGTCCTGGGCCGACTGCAGATGGGGCGAAAGCTGGCCGCTGACCAGAAGATCGCGGCTGATGACAAACCTGGTTTCGCTCATGTGCTGCGTGTGATCGCCTTCTCGGGGTCCCAGAACGGCAGTTCGACGACGCTGGCGGTGCGCTTGCCGTGGTCGGTTTCGACCGACAGGCGCGTGCCGATGGCATCGTGCGGCAGGTCGACGAATGCCATGGCCATGTTGATTTCCAGCCTGGGCGAATAGACGGCGCTGCTGACATGGCCGACACGGTGCGCGCCGGCGCTGACCGGCCAGAAATCCTCGTTGGACCCGGTCATCGCCGTGCCGTCGAGGCTGAGCCCCACCATGCGCCGCCTGACGCCCTCCTGCGCGATGCGCGTCAGGGCGGCCTTGCCGACAAAATCGAAGCCGCCATCGAGCTTGACCAGGCGGCCCAGGTCCAGCTCGTAGGGGTTGTTGTCCAGCGTGCAGTCGGTGCCCCAGGAAACCATGCCGCCTTCCATGCGGCGGATCTGGTTGGGCGCGGCCGGGCCGATGCTGTAGGGCTTGCCGGCCTCGGCGACCTTGTCCCAGAGTTCGCTGCCGCGGCTGCCGTCGCGCAGGAAGATCTCGTAGCCGCGCTCGCTCGACCAGCCGGTGCGCGAGACGACGACGGGGATGCCGTCCAGGTCGGTTTCACGGAAACGGAAGTAACGCAGGTCGCCCACCCATTCGCCGAACAGGTCGGCCATGACATCGACCGCCTTGGGCCCCTGGACCTGCATCGGGCTGACATCGGGCTCACGGATCGCGACGTCATAACCGCCGGCTGCGGCCACACCCTTGGCGAACAGCAGCACGTCGGAATCGGCCAGCGACAGCCAGAACTTCGTCTCCGACAGCTTGAGCAGCACGGGGTCGTTCATGACGCCGCCGTTCTCGTCGGTGATCAGCACGTAGCGGCACTGCCCGGGCTCCAGATTGGTCAGATCGCGCGGCGTCAGCATCTGGGTCAGGCGCGCGGCGTCCGGTCCCTCGATCTCGACCTGGCGTTCGGCCGCCACGTCCCACATCGTGACGTGTTCGACCAGGCGCCAGTATTCGGCCAGCGGCCCCTCGAACCACAGCGGCATGGCCATGTGGTTGTAGACCGTGAAGGCCTTGGCGCCGTGGCGCAGTGTGGCCTCGTAGAAGGGCGACTTGCGGACGCGGGGGGCAAAGGCGATCTGGGTAAGGGGCATACGTGAGAACTCCGTACGGTCGGAAGGGGCTCAGAGAGTGACGGGATCGAGCGGGTGGATCGGCCGGCGCACCCTTGTATAGGGCAGACGGGTCAAATCGGGCGAGGCCAGCGCGCCGGAATCGCAGACGATCACGGTATCGGCCATGGGTTCATAGGCGGCGCGGAAGTGCTGCATGGATTTCAGCGCCACGGTGCGTTTCTTGCGAGGGTCGATGCCGTTGGTCAGGAACTGCTGCAGGTCGGTGATCTGCATGATCTGGCTGACGATCAGGATGTCGACGCCACCACTGCGCAGCACGGCGGTTGTGCCGAAGCTCTTGGCCATGCCGGCCCACATCGGCCCGTCGCAGACGAAATTGCCGTCGGTCGTGGCCATGACCTCGCCAGTGATCAGCAGCGGGCCGCCGCCGAAGCGCGGATCGGTCCTGCCGCCGATGGTGAAGGTGCCCCTGGCGCCGACCCCGGCGTCATGCATGTCGGCGGCCGATTCCGGATCGAGCAGCGGGCCGAAACAGGCGTCCTGAACGTTGGCGTCGAGCATCGCCCTGAGCAGGTTGGTGGCATCGCCATAGGCGCCCGCGCCCGGATTGTCGGCATAGTCGGCAATGACCAGAGGTTTGCCGTTCCAGTTGTGGCTGCGCGCGATCTCGGCAGCCGCGCCGGCCGTCAGGTAGGTGTTGGTGACCTTGCCGCGGGCGGCCCAGATATCGTCCATCAGGTCCTCGGCGATGGCCTGGAAACGCTCGTCCCGGCCGTTGCCGGTGACGATCACGCTGGGGCCGATGTCGAAGATGTCGGCGTGTTCGAAACCGGCGTTGATCGAGATGTCGAGCACGCCCGGGTCGGCGACCATGATCGCGTCGGATTTCGCCAGCAGGGTCAGCATCGGTTCGGTGTCGGTGCGCCCGCTATCGGCGCCGTGCAGCAGGGGGCGGCGCGCGTGGTGGAGCTTCGGGCGGACCTTGCCGGCCATGGCCTGGTCCAGCAGGTCGCCGGCGCGCCGGGCGCGTGTGCGCATGTCGATGTGGGGATAGGTGCGGTAGCTGCAGACGATGTTGCAGAGCCCGGCGAACTCCGGGCCGACATTGGCGTGCAGGTCGAAAGTCGTGGCGATCGGCACGTCCGGCCCGGCGATGGCGCGGATGCGGCGCAGCAGCTCGGTCTCGCCATCCTCGAAGCTCTGGGTCACCATGGCGCCGTGCAGCGCCAGTGCGATACCGTCGAAGGGGCCATGCTCGCGCAGACCCTCCAGGATCAGGCCGCCCAGTTCCTCGAAGGCCTCGTCGGTGACCAGTCCCGAGGGGGTGGCGAAACAGGCGACCGTGTGGACGAGCTCCCAGTCGTGGGCGTCTGCGGCCTCGATGTAACCGGCGGTTTCGCAGTTTGTGCCCGTCAGGTGCGCGGTGATCGCCTCGGCGCCCCGGTAACAGAACAGGCGCTCGAACGCAGCCACGTCGGTGGGTTTCACCGCGAACGTGTTGGTCTCGTGCATGAACTGACCGGTGAGCACCCGGAAGGTCATCGCTGGCTCCATGAAAGGGGCACTGACCGTGCCATGGAACCGGCGGGGGCGCCAGTTGAGGAGGTTCCAAGGCCCTCATCCTCCCGCGCCTGGGGGCGCGGGCCCCTCCTTCTCCCCACGGGGGAGAAGGGTATGGCTGGCGCCACCCTTACCCCTCTCCCGCAAGCGGGAGAGGGAGGGACCCGACCCGCAGGGTCGGGAGGGTGAGGGACCCAGCGTTCTGCCTAACCCCTTGTGTTCTCGCCGCGCTCCAGCAGCGAGCGGACATAGGTCGTCGTGAAGGCGACATACCCCGGGCTGGTCGCGCCCAGCCGGTCGGCGATGCGCCCGTGGGTGGCCTTGAGCGCATGAAAGGGGATGGTCGGGAAGACGTGGTGTTCACAGTGATAGGGCATCTGCCAGGCCATCCAGCGCATCAGGGCGTTGCTCTTCGTCGTGCGCGTGTTGACCAGCATATCCTCGGTGTTGGGCAGCAGGGTGTGTTCGGCCATCAGGTAGGCGCGCAGGGTGAAGGAGGCCAGAACGATGGGTGCGGCCCACCAGATCACCGCCGCCCAGGTGGAGAGGGCGATCGAACCGGCGATGACGACGATGTAGAGCGCCAGATAGACGCGTGCCTCCAGAATCACCGCCGCCTTGCCCTCCTTGGGCACGAAGGGCGCGTCGACCCGGCCGCGCGCATGGCGCACGAACATCGCGATTTCGGCCCACCAGTAGGATTTCAGGCCGGTCATGTACCAGGCCCAGGACCAGAACCCCGCCGGCTTGGGCTCGGCCAGTTCCGGGTCCTTGGCCGGATTCTGGGTGAAGCGGTGATGGTCGAAGTGGAAATAACGGAAATAGACCGGCGGCAGCAGCATGATGAAACCGGTGACATTGGCGACCGCGTCGTTGAGCCATTTCGAGCGGAAGGGCGTGCGGTGGATTGTCTCGTGCAGCGGGCAGAACAGGAAGTTGAGCAGGGTGCCGTGCATGAGCCAGGCCGGGATCAGCAGCCACCATGTGCCCAGCGCCAGCCAGACCAGCACACCGGTCAGGCACAGCGCCCCCAGATGGCTGGCAAGCTGGATCAGACCGGGCAGGTCGGAGCGTTCCGAGAGCTTGCGCACCTCGGTGAAGGAAAGCACGTCGCGCCGTGCGATGAAGCCGTCCATCCCGTCATCCCTTCACGGTTGCCGCTCAAACGCGTAGCCGGTCCACGCAATGCGCCGAACCCTGCCACGGCCGTGCGGATGGTGCCACACGGTTTGCGCTGGATGGTGAGGCTGGGCCGGAACCGTCGCTGCGGTTAGGCTGCTGCGCCATCCGGGGAACCGCCATGCACGTCCTTGCCGTCTTCTGTCATCCCCGCCGCGATTCCTTCTCGGGCGCCATTGTCGACCGCTTCGCCGATGGCGCGCGCGAGGTCGGCCACACGGTCGAGATCGCCGACCTCCACGCCGAGGGTTTCGATCCCGTCTTCAAGGCCGGCGACTTCGTCCAGTTCGAGGGCGGCGCCATGCCCGATGACGTGCTCGCCGAGCAGGCCCGCGTCGAGCGTTGCGACGCGCTGTGTTTCGTCTTTCCGGTCTGGTGGTACGGCATGCCCGCCATGTTCAAGGGCTGGCTCGACCGGGTCTGGTCCAACGGCTGGGCCTACCACTGGGAGCACGACCCGGAAGGCAGCCTGCTGAAACCCCGCCCCTGCACCTTCCTGTGCCCCACCGGCGCCAGCCCCGCGATGATGGAACGCGGCGGCTACGGCGCCGACCTCGACAACCTCTGGCGCCACGGCGTGCTCGGCTACTGCGGCGTCACGCCCATCCGCATTGAACTGCTGCTCGATGCCGCCTTTGACACCGGCAACGGCGCGCACGCCGCGCATCTGGAGACGGCGTATCGGGCGGGGCGGGAGATCGGGGTTTAGTTGAGCGACGCCAAGGGAACGGTGCAGCCCGGTGCATGCGGGGCTCGGGCGTCCTGCATCGCAAGCCCGGTGAGGACGGCCATCATCAGCAGGGTCCGGTTGCCAGGATTGGGCGTGTCGCGGGCAACGGCATAGGCCGCCTCTCCCTGCCCTGATGCTGCGGCGGAAAGCAGCACGTCCGCGGCATGCCAGGGCTCCGGCTCCGCGAAATCGAACCGAGTGGTGCGCTCTGGAGGGACGAGCAGCTCAAGAGCAAGGTTCAGGTCGTGGCAGGCTACGAAGGGTGCAATGTCCGGCCAGTAGTCGTAATAGGCAAACCCCTCGCTGCCGGACCAGCCTGCAGCCTCGCGCATCGCCTCGAAATCACCAAGCGCCGCATAGGCCTGCGCCAGCCGCACCCGGCTCTTGTTCAGAAGCCACGACGAGCGCTGTTCCTCCAGCGCCGCGACAGTCGCATCCAGCGTTGCGTGTGACGCATCGGGATCACCTGCGCGTCGTTCGGCTTCCGCGACGGCAAAGCCGCCGAGCAGGGGCAACACGCCCCTGAGCGACCTGACCATGGAGCGGGTGGCCTCGATATCCCCTGTCAGGGCGACACCTTCGGCGACCGAGAGGGCGGCATAGGCGGCATCCACCTCGGACCACTCTGCCACGAAGGCAATGGCGTCGTCGGAAAAGCCGGCGGCTGCCCACTGGACGAAAATCATCTCGTCGATCTTGCCGAGGCGGCCGGGCACGCTCGATGCCATGTCGAGGCTCGTCTGGGCCGCAGCAAGGAAGGTCTCGCGTGCCCTGGTTTCATCGCCCGCGGCAGCCCAGGCCCGCGCTGCCAGTACCATAGCCCAGGGCCCGGCGCGCTCGAGGTCGGAGTCGTTCAGGCTCTCGAGCGCTTCCGCGGACAAAGGCGGGAGGGGGTCGTTCGCCGTCGCGCGAAGCGTTCGCCGCAAGTCACCGAACATCCCTGAAAACCGCCAGTTGGCGAGGACCGTCGGATCGTCGGGCAAGAATGGAATCGCCGCACTAATCGCGCTATCCGGCCAGCCTTCAGCGGCTACGAGCCTAGGAAAGAACATGAGCGGAGGGGAGTAGGCCGCTTTGGCGTCGTCGCTCGCCTCGATTGCGTCCAAAAAGACTGCGAGAGACTGCCATGTCTGCTCGGCCACGGCACAAGCGAATGTGGTCTCGTCGCGCAGGCACTCCGGTGGACGGTCCGCAGCCAGGGCGATCGACGGCAACATCAGCAAGGCGCAAAGAGCAGCTTTCCACGTCACGCGCATGAAGCGCATATGGTGCCGCAGCGATCCTGCGGTAAGTGCAAATCGGTCGGGGCATGACGGATTTGGCCAGCGGGGTTATGACTCCTTCAGAGCAGAGGGAGCCCCGCCATGACCACACGCCGCAAGAAGCCCGAAGACCTGCGCAGCAGGCTGTGGTTCGACGATCCCAGCCATCCCGATTCCGTGGCGATCCATCTGGAGCGCTACCTCAACTACGGGCTGACGCGCGAGGAGTTGCAGGGCGGGAGGCCGATCATCGCGATTGCGCAGACCGGCAGCGATCTTTCGCCGTGCAACCGGCATCACATCGAACTGGCCAAGCGGGTGCGCGACGGCATCCGGGATGCCGGCGGCGTGCCCTTCGAGGTGCCGGTGCATCCGATCCAGGAGACGGGCAAGCGGCCCACGGCGATGCTCGACCGGAACCTGGCCTATCTCGGCCTGGTCGAGAGCCTGCACGGTTATCCCTTCGACGGCGTCGTGCTGACCATCGGCTGCGACAAGACGACGCCGGCCTGCCTGATGGCCGCCGCGACCGTGGACATCCCCGCCATCGCCCTGTCGGGCGGGCCGATGCTGGATGCCTGGTGGGAGGGCAAGCTCGCCGGCTCGGGCATGGTGAAGTGGGAGGCGCGCAAGAAACTCGCCACGGGCGAGCTCGACTATGCCGGCTTCATCGATCTGGCCTGCCGCGCCGCGCCCTCGCCGGGCCACTGCAACACCATGGGCACGGCGCTGACCATGAACAGCCTGACCGAGGCGCTGGGCATGTCGCTGCCGGGCTGCGCCGCGATCCCGGCGCCCTATGCCGGGCGCGCGGCCATGGCCTATCACACCGGCAGGCGGATCGTGGAGATGGTCTGGGAGGACCTGAAGCCTTCGGACATCCTGACGCGCGGCGCCTTTCTCAACGCCATCCGGGTCAACACGCTGATCGGCGGCTCGACCAATGCGCCGATCCACCTGCAGGCGATCGCGCGCCATGTCGGTGCCGAACTGTCGCTGCAGGACTGGCAGGAGGCGGGCTACGCCCTGCCGCTGCTGGTCGACTGCCAGCCCTCGGGCCGCTACCTGGGCGAGGCCTACAACCGGGCGGGCGGCGTGCCGGTCGTGGTCAAGGTGCTGGCCGACCAGGGCCTGCTGGAGTCCGCGACCACGGTGACGGGCCATACGCTCGCCGAAAATGTCGCCGGGGCGGGCGCACCCGACGGCGAGGTCATCCGGGCCTTCGACAAGCCGCTGAAGGAACACGCCGGCTTCCTGGTGCTTTCGGGCAACCTCTTCGATGCCGCGATCATGAAGACCTCGGTGATTTCCGAGAGCTTCCGCAAGGCCTGGCTGGAGGTGCCAGGCCGCGAGAACGTGATGGAGGGCACCGCGGTCGTCTTCGACGGCGCCGAGGATTACCGCGACCGCATCAACGATCCCGACCTGCCGTGTGATGCCCACTCGATCCTGGTGGTGCGCGGGGCCGGTCCGATCGGCCATCCCGGCGCCGCTGAGGTCGTCAACATGCAGCCGCCCGACCGGCTGATCCGCGAGGGCATCCGCGAGCTGCCGACGATGGGCGACGGCCGCCAGTCGGGCACCTCCAACGCGCCCTCGATCCTCAACGCCAGCCCGGAAGCAGCGGCCGGCGGCGGTCTGGCACGGCTGAAGACGGGCGACAGGCTGGTCATCGACCTCAACGCCCGCACGGCCAACGCCATCGTGCCGCAGGAGGAGTGGGACGCGCGCGCGACGACCATGGAGGTGCCCGAGAGCCAGACGCCCTGGCAGGCGCTCTACCGGGAGAAGGTGGGGCCGCTCAACACCGGAATGTGTTTCGACTTCGCGGTCGCCTTCGAGAAGGTCCGCACGCACATCCCGCGCAACTCGCACTGAGGGCGGCTTTTTCGCGCGGAGACGCGGAGGTCGCGGAGGCCAGTGTGACTGCGCGTCGTCTTTGCCTGTCGTCTCCGGGCTTGTCCCGGAGACCCATACGCACCGCCGTCACGTTTCCTGCTGCGTCCGTGCGTATGGATGGCCGGGACAAGCCCGGCCATGACAGTAGGGTGGCAGGCGTTCGATTTCCGCGCCCTATGTCATGGCAGGGCAGGGGCTGTGCGGCCATTCCTTCCCCCTCTCCCCTTGTGGGAGAGGGGGCTTCTCCGCGCGCTCCGCGGCTCCGCGGCTCCGCGCGAGAATGCCCCCGGGTGGTTTCAGGGCTTCTGTTCGATGTTGTCGAAGACGATGTCGCCGGAGGCATCGACCCGGGGGATGCCCCAGATCGGACGGTAGCCGGTCGGTTCCTCGATCACGGTCATGTGGTCGATGCT
>Ga0105053_10008041_pt1 | contig 13856 bp, 10 predicted proteins | sample BON01_FD_78093 | JGI IMG/M metagenome (GOLD analysis project Ga0105053, IMG submission 78093) | Freshwater microbial communities from Lake Bonney liftoff mats and glacier meltwater in Antarctica - BON-01 | ecosystem: Environmental > Aquatic > Freshwater > Ice > Glacier meltwater | place: Lake...
AGATCTGGAATCCAACTATAAGGACGCAGAGTCAGTGATTGATTTAGTGGGCAAGTCGAAACTAGTGTTGGATCGGTTGCCTACTGGAAGTGATGCACTGCGCGAACTCGTTAATACTGAGCACACATATGTGTGTGACTTGCGGAGAGTATTGGGGGACTATCTGATCCCATTGCGTAAGAGCAAGTTGCTGGACGAAGAGCAAGAGTCGGTGTTGTTTGGAAGTTTAGAAACCATTTTAAGAATTAACACGACATTGCTGAAAGGAATGCAAAAGGCCGTGATTGAAAACGGACTAGCTGCCGATGATGAACTGTTTAAAAATGTTCTCCATGCAGTGACCGAAGCATTCACAGAAGTGGCGCCTTATATGAAAGTGTACACCAATTATTGCTACAGATATCCTACCACCATTTCCAAGTTCGTGGCATGGCGTAAAGAGAACCACCAGTTAGACGAATTGCTCTTAAAATTAGAGCAGCAAAAAACCAAAACTGAAACGATGGAATCGCTGCTTATCAAACCGGTTCAGAGGATCTGTAAATATCCGTTGTTGATTCGAAGTTTGATGCAATCCATAGCGGATCCATCCTGCTTAGAAAGCCTAAAAAAAGCCGCCGTTGTAGCGGAAAAACTGGCATCAGACATTAACCAGAAAGTGCGAGAGGCAGAAGACATGGATAAGGTCCTGGAGATCCATTTAAAACTGGGGGGCAAAACGACACTGGTAGAACCTCATCGAAGACATGTATACAGTGGCACGGTTCAGACAGTGCATCTATCATCCGATCCTAAATGTATGGATCTGCATCTATTTAATGACCGTTTAATATTAGCTGCCGGGAAGCAAATCGTTACTCTGGAACTGGCCAAGTCGGATGTGAAGCACTTGGAAGGCAAGTCGCTTCAATTAACCCACGTAAGTCGCTCTACATCAGCCAATCCTAACACATCCTTGTCGCGAGTGACGACATCTATAGATAAATACAAGCTCTCATTCGATTCAGAAAACGAATGCAATAAGGTAGTTCTGATGGTGTCAGATTTGATCGAGGGCCTAACTGAGTCAAGTGCGTCGTTACCGGTAAAAACCGACGGAAGAAGAAGCTGGAAGAATTCTGGCCCGAAAACGTTAGAAAACATAGAAAATAAGTATACCACCAACTCTACTTGACTGCTGTATAAAACTATTTTATATGACCTTTGTGTATTTATCAATATTGTTTTGCAAGCTAACTCTTTTTCTTTGATTGGTCTAATTGCGCATACAGGAAATAATTACTGAGACCCCGAATAGCATCATGTTTGTACTGCTCTACCTTCTCAGGATCAGTTTCTTTCCCACGTGATCTGAATTGAGCAGCCACCGTCAGCTTCACCTGTGCAGCCTTCGGGCTCTACTAGATATCAGCTTGTGTGCATCTCAAGCAGCATAAACTTACATCACCTGCGAAATGCCGAATGAGTCTCAAACAGTCCCTATATATCAACTGCGTTGACTTGCCACTCATCACAAGTTAAAAACAATGAGGGGACCTATTCTATCCTCCTAGATTGTACATGCGTTGATGGTGAAACAAACACGTGGATACAAATTGGGATGGTTCCCGGAGCAAGGGTATATGGACGCATTGGATAAAAAACTCAGCAAGCCCATCATGCAACTTGAAATCGGAAAAGTAAGTATCATGAAATGTACTTTTAAATGCAAACTCAACTGGGTGACAGTTGGAATACTTTCTTGCAGTGCCTGGAATATGGTGTGCTCTCCCTCCTGCAGCATGGGGAGTCATACCACTTTGGATAGGATCCGTTGTCGATGAAAGAGAAGATCGAATGCTAGTCTGGCTGCTTGGAATCTGCATCCCTATCAGCATCGCATGGACTGTATTATTCTACTACTTCATAATCAATGGAAGAATCGAGACGTTGTACATTGCTAGTAAATGGCTGTTGCTTCCTTGCGCGGTCTGTCCTACCTTTTTGGCAGGTAAAGTATTGGGTCCCTCGAGTAGACATGTTGTGGCGTTGACGATTTGTAGTTGGCTTCTTACAGAGACGCTCTCTCACATAATCAAGATAAGTTCGCGACGCATGAGACCGGTTGTTTCGTTTGCTACTGAGTTGTCTGCGGTGAACAGAGAGATTCCTTGCGTGCAGGCAATGTTAGTGAAGGGTGACACAGCCTTCCATTCGTTTCCAAGTGGAGATGCCGCAGGAGCTATGGTGTTCTCGTATGTTCTACACTTGCATGGTGCGGGTGTATGGAGTTGGCTTTTGGTGATACTTAGTTGTTTTGGTCGGGTTTACTTTCATGCACATCATGTATCGGATGTTCTAATCGGAAGTTGGTGCGGCTATTTTTGCACGAATAGAATCGTTGGATGGTTTGGTTTATTAGACGGTGGGATGAATTCACTGCATACTTCGATATTTATGGTCGCCTTTGCTTCTTTCCATATTCTAGCACGAAAGTATTTGAGTTTTGATATTCCTGCAGAATTTAAATTGAGAGAGCCATCACCAGCAATAAAAGAAGATAGAAAGACAGCTAAAAATAATTAATTTTATACTTTTAGAACTCCACAAATAAGGAAGAACTTTTGTAGTAAACTGATAATACTATAATAAGAAAGGACTCGCTTTCCTAGAAAAAAAACAAAAAAGGACGTGAGGGGACAAACAATCATTTGATTTTATAAACTAACTACATATCTTCAGAATTCTCGGAGCTGGAATCGACGGCTTCAACGCCTTCGAACAACTTTTTACTCATAATTTGATGGTCTCCTAATTCCGGGCTGGTACTATCTCGAATAAACCCTTGACTCTCATAGAAACTCCGAGCGACAGTATTGGCATTGAAAATAGTTAACATGATCCAATCCATCCTCCAAAACCTTGCCACTCTTTCTAATAAGTTCATCAGGTGTTGACCAAGTCCTTTCCTAGCGACGTGACCTGAAATCTGAAATTCATGTACGTACAACACAATCGCATCGTCTTCTTGTGAAAACTTGAATGATGAAAAGCCTAAAAGCGAATTGTCATCACCAACAATAGTAATCACTCGGATGTCCTCATCGCGCAGCTCATTCATCTTCTTAGCACGGTCCCATCCCCAGGATGACTCCCGATACTGCGAGGCCATGTTCCTTTCAAGGAGCTCCATCAGTTGCTCATAATCACGATCAGTCAAATCGTCACTTGAATGACAGAATAGTTTTGCACGAAGACCGTTTTTTCGAAACCGTCCAAGTTCGGGAAATTCAACAAGAACATCTCTCGGGTTTCCATTTTCATCAGTCAATGATTTATTCAGTAGATCCACCTGTGTCCCCTCGTCACTGCCGTACCCTGAACTCCAGGAGTCTTCCTCTCCCATTGATTGTTGAACCAACTCGCGTAGGGCTAGCTTGGCTCGCACCTTACGACGTACCAGCGTGTTAAGGAACAGCACTCGTCGTGATCGTCTGTAGTTCATTGGCATATAAACAAATGAACTACTATATGCAGGCAACTTGACCATCTTAATTATAAAGCTGGATCACCACGAGAAAAAAAATTCAAAAAATCTCACGGGGCTATCCTTATTTAGGGGTGGCTGTAGATTTTTTTATTTAAAATCACAACATTTACAAAATAGTGGTCGTTTTCAACAATCAAACATTCCAATACGAAATAATTTTTACTCATAGATTTTGCATCTTTTGGTCGTTTGTTGGTAAGAAAAACCATGCGAATTCAGTGATTCCACATAAAGTTCTTGCTTTTGATTACCTCATGGATTGCCATCAGGCTCTTTTCTTTCAACAAGATACTCTTGTTTATTAAGAAATTAGCATTTGATGGCTTTTATCCACTATATTGTTTCACCTGTAAAAAAGAGAAAATTCGCTGAAATTCGCTGTGAAAAAAGTATCTACCTGATTAACTTGAGGATGATTTGGATTGGTGTAGCTCTTTCCTGTGTTTCGTCTTGCATGAAGTAAGTTTATTTAATGCCCCTTCTTCATCCGGTTGCTTAGATCATTATCAGTGCTGCTGGACTCAACCTGCAGAAGCTCGGACAGCAAAAAAAACACAAGAAAACCGAAGTCTTTCCTGGGGTGGGATTGAATTCAGCGGGAATCGGACTCTCTGTCGCATCCGGTCTCGTGGATCTTCTCAGTTTCAGTTTCGCACCGCAATCTTTGCTAGCTCCTCTGGCCGCTGTGACTTTAATAGTTAATCTCATGTTAGCACCAGTGGTCCATGGTGAACCACTATCCCAAACAGATGTATTTGCCACTGTATGCGTTTGTCTAGGCGTAGCTACCTGCTTGAGCTTCAGTTCATCTTCCAGTGTGGTGCACACTTTGAGGAGTCTGGAAAAACTCGTGTTTAGAAAGATGGTGGGTGTGTACTTTTCATTGTATGTTTCGATTATGGCGGCTCTGGCATATCGAGTGATTGACGGGGAAGGTTCCGGTCATGGACAATTGAAGAGTGTGGCTGTTGGTTATCCAGTATTGGCAGGGATGTTCGGGGGACTCACCACTCTGCTTGCCAAACTGATCACGGAATTGCTTGGGGTTGTTTCGATTCGTTCACACATTACTTTGATGGTCTTTGTGATTACATTGCTCGGATGTAGTGCTGTTTCTCAAATTACGATTCTAAACAAAGGTATTGGGAAACATTCTTCGCTCTTTGTGGGCCCGCTTTTCACCGCCACTTTTGTCACGAGCAACATCTTCAACGGCGGCATCTTCTTCAATGAGTTCGCGAGTTTCACAAGAACCCAGATAATGGGATTTTCAGTAGGGGTGTCGTTGATAGTGGGAGGAGTCACTGTACTTGCCACTAAAGCTGGTGGTAGTAAGCACAAGACGTGACTGTAAAAAAATAATAAAATAGTTACGTCAAATTGTTGCTGGCCGCCTGAATCATCTGCATCAACTGCGCCTCGTCCATGTTATCACCTCCCATCATCTTCATCAAATCTTCATCTCCACCGAGGCTTCCTAGAAGCTTCATTAGATCACCTTCACCTCCTCCTCCCAATAAACCAGCCAACGATTTCAAATCCTCCTGCCCAATTCCTAAACTATCTAATCCGCCAAAATCGCTTTCATCTACATTTCCTTGTTCGAATATAGCCACGCACATGGCATCCAATGAAGGCACATTACTAAGAGCCTTAAAATACTCGTTACTTGGTTCATCAAACAGACGCTCGCTCATGGACTTCAACGCAACAATAACTTTCGTTAGAAGATATTCTTCCGAATCGGCAGAAAATTCAAAACACTGTACGTCTCTCGTCAAGACATCAAACAGCTGACTGAATGAGTCTGAGAGAACCTGCGTGAATACAGGACTCTCGAACATATCCAGGGTCTCCTGCAACATCTCCACCAAAACTTCATTCTGCTCCTTGGAAAACTCTGGGTCCGGTTTCATCATCGCAGTTTCATCTTTTGGAACCAGACAACTAACGAATAGTTGATGTGCGGAAGAAGACAGAGGTAGACCCTGATATCCTGTTTTTCCCTCTAGCGACCCCCGAAACACATCTAATTTGTTGACAATATCCACTCGAGATATCGTAGAGTCAGTTCCCATTACCCAGTCAGAGCTCACGGAATCGATATTCAGCTTCACGCGGTCCACCAGAAGCTTCATGCCTTCACCCATGAAGTGGTCTCCACTTGCAAACAGAAATTTCTCTCGAACTGCACGGTCGACAACTGGTTTGACTAGCTCTTCCTTGCTTCGAAGCTTAGACCGGCGTCCATTCGCTGCCTCCTCGAAAGCAAATCTACCCAGTACATGTAACTGTATCTTGAGCATGCCATTCAGAAGTCCAAGACCATATACGGCAGCTATCAATCTCCCGATACTGAGAACTTTTAGTTCGTTCCAATGCAGCACCACGTCTTCATCAGATGTACCTCCGAGAGCCAGTTGTTGTCGTATCTTCTTCAGCTTCTCAGTGACTTCTTTCGGATCAGTCAGCAATCGCAGTGCCTTCTTCAAAGGAGGAAGGAAGCTAGGCAGCATTTCATTGCCTTCGGTATTCAATCGAACTTTCTCGGATTCTCGGTTCTGGGACTCCATCATCTTCTCCTGTAGATCTCTTCCAAGTTCTTCAACTTGTCTCATTCCGTCCATCACCAAACGTTTAGCATAGTAGTAACCGCTCACGCCGAGCCCACCAACAACAGTCAGTGTGATGAATTTCTTCTTGTGCCTCGTTACGAAGCTCCAAAGACCCATCAGAAAGGAGGAAGAATGGACAACGTCGAATCAATGATATCTCGATAATTACTCGATAATTACAAAATTCCCGAAAAAAAAAGTAAGTCCTACCCTACAAGCTTGTAGGATGACCTGCATCAGTTATTTTAAATAAAGGCATGGTCAGAAATGGATCACAATTTCTTAAATATGGGTCCTTGTTTTGTCCGTCTTGTAGTAGGTGGAAACATAACCCTGTTCCCCAAATTCATACTCCAACAAACAATTAACAATTTGCTAACACGTCGGATCATAGCTATCAACTTTCTTCTCTTTTACATCCAAACGAAAGTTATTGGGAGTCTTTGTTAAAGGCTTTTACTTTCAAATCACTGTATTTTCTTTATTTCGCTCTGGACTAATGTGGTTATCCATTTATTCCCGTGGTGTTTCATTGAGTAGTACATCAACAACAGAATCAAGTCTCACGATACAACGAGTCTCACGATACAATGAGCTAAGCACCTGAGACTGTCTTCTCCAGGTTTACACGCTAAATTTGGTGTAGTTGATGGTGAGCTACTCGGAGAGCTCAGAAGAAAATTAAATTGTGATCTTGAAGGAGAACTCCATGGCGCCCTACTTCTGAGCTTGAAGGAGAACTCAATGTTGAGCTGCTTGACGAACTTGAAGGAGAATCGGATACGGAAGCTGCCCAGTTACTAATTATCTCAATTTGGATCTCTGGAGTTCTATTTGAGTGAATTATGGTGGCATCTTGGTCAGTGACGACTGGCTCTTGAAAAATGCATCCACGAAATGATTTCTATTCGTTCCAGCAAAGTAAATAGTTAAGCTCATCACATTGACTGAGAATGAATTGAACGTTATTATTCTGCTTACATCCCACTCCTTGATGTTCTATTTGAATTCAGAATTACAGATGCCTCGAAAAACATAGATTTCATGCACGTAACTTTACTCATAGCCCAATCACTGGTACTTGAAAGATGGAACCAAGGCAAACATAGATTTCATGTTCGTAAGTTTACTTACATCCAATCACTGATATATTGGTTGAATGTATTGGCACTGCTCACATCCCAATCACTGATGTTTCCATTGAAGGAGGTTTTTGAATTCAAGAGTGTGCCACGTCGGTGACAAGAGAGGTAGTCTACTCTGGTACATCACCATATTCTTCCCCTTGTGCAATAATATGCTGCATCCCATCGGACATCGGTGTGATTATTAACCGCTACCAGGATCAGATCCGTACACGGTAAAAGTATCACCAAACAGAACTTTTACCAAAATTGTTTATTGCAATGACTTGGTTGAATTTTTGTTTTTCAAAAGTAATCGGTGAAAATTGAATTCCAGCAGAGTGTTTTCATGGTGAATGCTGTTCAATTCCATCGTAACCTATGACTGACTAGTGTGGCACATGATCAGCGGTACATGCTTCCTGTGAATAGAAACAGATTCGCGAAAACTGCGTTGCTTCATGAATCCCGGCATTTCCGGCTGCACTTTTCAAAGCAATGGTCCAATTCCCAAGTCATCTATTCGATTACTGTCGTACCATAGAAGTGTAAACAAAATATTTGGAAATCAAGTTACTATTTGGGCTCTGAAGGAATATAGAATGAAAAAAGATCATCAGAATAATCAGAAGTTGATCATCTAGCTCGTACCTCAATTGGCATTCCATATAGACAGACACCACAAGAACAATTGTCATTCTGGTTCATTTTGCCTGCAGCTTTGTTTCCCAATACTTCATACAACAGCACGACCTGCATTAACAAACACTAAATTAAATGAAAGCCATTTTGTCAAAAAGCAGATTTAGAAACTGGGCAGACAATTTGAATCGAAATTCCGCGGAATGGACAAATAATATCGACTAAACTATGAAACAGCGTGGAAGCTATGTTCAGAGAATCAAGACGGATGCCACAGCAGTGATGAGAGTGACCACTAGAAGTAATACAAGGACCTTGTTTCGTTTGCGATGGAGCTTTCTTCAGTCAGTATGGCAGTATGGTATCTCAATAATCGCTGCATAACGAGGTGAACTGAGTGGAAAGGTTGAGTATCATCAAATCAAAAATCAACCAGAGTTCTTAGGATATTCAACCGGGAGATTTTCTCTCTTAAATATGCAATGTGTTGTTCACTGGTGCAAAGAGACCCCAGTCATGTCCAATCTGATGTTGTTGTGCAAAAAATATGTCTTGCAACTGGAATGGAGATCGTGATTCGTTGAACGTCTCCATGAAATGCTTTGTGCTTGTTGAAAATGTGGACCTCTGCACGTATTAACAAAATTATAATGCTAAACATTCTTCGTAGCGAGGCAGATATGCAAGAGTGACCAGCGTTGGATGGGACTGCGTTGCATAAAATGTTCTCTTCAATTGTTGCCAAACAAGAATAGATGTAAATATATATAGCCATATACTTACGATGGGATATTGTATCGAATTCCATTTCATCTAGATGCGCAACAATTCGTAATATGTGATATCAAATGCTGTTGATGAATCCTATATGACGTCCCATGGTATCATGATAGATAACACTTTGGTAGACTTCAAATGGTACTTTACTGCCTCATGCGGATACACTTTGTTCAGAGATCATGTTTTTATATAATTTTTGAAGGGCCTTTTTTGCCATGTTGTCGAGTTCCGTCCGTTCGATTGCACCTAAAAAATTTGGTTGTTCCGTTTCCGTGCAGTTGCTTCAATCAGCAAAGCAATCATTTCATTGAGAATTTCAAATTAGAATTTCGTGTCGATGAGATAATGACGTCGGAGAGTCACCAGCGCGTCTTCCAGGAGAGGAATCATTCTAGTGATGTCCTATTTATTGCACTAATAAGCAAATCCCTGCGGTAAACATGAAGGGTCCTGGAAGAAGACTAAGATACTTGAAGATACTCGGTGAGAATTTCTTGTGGTCTTCTCTTTCGGTTGCGTCTTACAGCTACATCAGGAGGATTTTCTAGGAAAAGTTTGGACCTTCCTCGAACAGTGGAAATTGATTTGGAAACCGAGTCAAATTGACTACAATTCGCTGGAAGGCGTTATCAGTGATATAGGTGGATCATTGGTAGACCTTGCTAGAATTTAATTTCCGGGGCCATCGATCTTCGATACACAGCACGACATGACTACCGTTTGGCTAGAACAACATCTCGGTGGTACTAACAATATTTCCGACACTACTTAAGGTTAAAAGCAATGTAATCAAGATCGCGTCAGGTCAGCTGTTGAACCATCAACACATTAATCTTAACTTTGCTTCTTGGGGGTTTATCAATTCACTAAAGAAATCATTCTGTACACTAAAATTCCGTACATAATAATTTATGTCTCAACAGGAACCGAAGTTCGATTGATGTTTGGGTAGGGACCGAATTTAATTATATTTAGTCCAAATTTCTGCTTCTTTCAGGTTGCTGCTCAACCCAGGTAAGCTTTTCTATTTGCATGGAAAACGATTACCAGGTACAGTCGTAATTCTTGGTATTTAGTATTCTAAAGGCACCACAGTTCGTTTGAATCTATTTCCATTGGCTAAAATGTACCACAATACTGACATTCATCATAGTGTATACTGTAATTGCACAGTACTCGCCATTAAAATGTTCGTTGGAACTCAATTTTCACCTATTCTTTTCAAAAACCAAGCAACAAACATTATTAAAATACTTCAGCATTTCTAAATGACAGTGCTAGCCGTTTTATGTTTGATGAAACTGCTTGGCGTGTATGGATCTTATCCTGTTCTCCAAAGTGAAATCCAACAAGCCGTCAATGACTACACCAGTGTCCAATGGGATGAATCTGATACAAAGAAAAGATATGGTGATATATCAGAGTTGAATACCTCTCTCGTCACCGACATGAGATTTCTGTTCAATCAGAAAACCAGCTTCAATAAAGATATCAGTGGTTGGGATGTGAGCAGGGTTACGAATATGGAATATATGTTTAACTATGCCCTGCCTTCAAAAGAGATATCAGTGGTTGGGATGTGAGCAAAGTTACGAATATGGGATCTATGTTTGTCTATGCCACTGCCTTCAATGGAGATATCAGTGGTTGGGATGCGAGCAAAGTTACGAACATGGAATATATGTTAACTAAGCCACTGCCTTCCATGCAGATATAAGTGGTTGTAATGTGAACAAAGTTACGAACATGGACTTTATGTTTAAATATTCCGCAGCCTTCAACCAAAATATCAGTGGTTGGGATGTGAGCAACGTCACGAACATGGAATCTATGTTTTATTTGGCATCTGCCTTCAATGGAGATATCAGTGGTTGGGATGTGAGCAAAGTTTCGAATATGGAATATATGTTTTACTTTGCCACTGCCTTCAACCAAAATACCAGTGATTAGGATTTGAGCGACGTTACAAATATGGGGTATATGTTTTCCGGTGCTGCAGTTTTCAATGGAGACATCAGTGGTTGGGATGTGAGCAACGTTTCGAATATGGAATATATGTTTAATGGTGCCCTTGCCTTCAATGGAGATATCAGTGGTTGGGATGTGAGCAACGTTACGAATATGGAATATATGTTTTACTTTGCCAGAACCTTCAGCCAAAATATCAGTGATTGGGATGTGAGTAAAGTTATGAACATGGAATCTATGTTTTCGGTGGCATCTACATTCATTGGAAACATTAGTGATTGGAATGTGAGCAGCGTGACGAATATGGAAAATATGTTTTGGGTGGCATCTGCCTTCAATGGAGATATCAGTGGTTGGGATGTGAGCAACGTTACGAACATGGAATCTATGTTTTCTCGTGCCCATGCCTTCACCCAAAATATCAGTGTTTGGGATGTGAGTAAAGGTATGAACATGGAATCTATGTTTTCGGTGGCATCTACCTTCAATGGAAACATTAGTGATTGGAATGTGAGCAGCGTGACGAATATGGGAAATACGTTTGCGGGGGCGAGCTTCTTTAATGGAGATATCGGTGGTTGGGATGTGAGTAAAGTTACGAATATGAAATATACCTTTCTGGGCGCTTCTGCCTTCAATGGGAATATCAGTCATTGGGATGTGAGCAACGTTACGAACATGGAACGCATGTTTTTTAATGCCAATGCGTTCAATGAAGATATCAGCGATTGGGATGTGGGCAAAGTTAGGAACATGGAATATATGTTTTACTATGCCACTGCCTTCAATGCAGATATCAGTGGTTGGGATGTAAGTAGCGTGACTAATATGGAATTTATGTTTTCTGAGGCATCTGCCTTCAATGAAAGCATTGGTGGTTGGGATGTGAGCAACGTTACAAACATGGAATCTATGTTTTCTTATGCCCTGCCTTCAACCAAAACATTAGTGCTTGGAATGTTGTAAAGTTATGAAAATGGGAAATATGTTTGTTGAGGCATCTAACTTTAATGGAGATATCAGTGGTTGGGATGTGAGCAGCGTTACGAACATGGAATCTATGTTTTGGGTGGCATCTGCCTTCAAGGGAGATATCAGTGGTTGGGATGTGAGCAAAGTTACAAATATGAGAAACATGTTTTCCAATACTGGAATTTTTAATGGAGAAATTAGTAGTTGGGATGTGAGCAACGTTACGAACATGGCATACATGTTTTCCTTTGCCAATGGCTTCAACGGAAACATCCGTGATTGGGATGTGAGTAAAGTTACGCACATGGAATCTGTGTTGCAGGGAGCAAGCGTTTTTAATGGAGATATCAGTGGTTGGAATGTGAGTAAAGTTACAAGTATGAGAAGCATGTTCTTGGGTGCTGAAGTTTTCAATGCGAATATCAGTGGTTGGGGTGTAAGCAGTGTTTTTACAAATTTTGATAATATCTTCGGTGGATGTTCTGCGTTTCAATTTTCGCTTTGCTGGGATGTCACTATCGATGAACTTCATGCAATCCGTCAAAGTAGGAATCCTACTATCATCGTTGAAAGAATTGGTCATTGCACAGCTCCCATATCTGATTCACCTTCCAATCTTCAAGTTCACCATCACGTTCACCATCTAGTTCACCTTCCAATTCTCCTTCAAGTTCACCATCAAGTTCACCATCTAGTTCACCTTCCAATTCTCCTTCAAGTTCACCATCAAGTTCACCATCTAGTTCACCTTCCAATTCTCATTCCAATTCTCCTTCAAGTTCTTCTTCAAGATCGCCAAGCAGCTTTTTATCTAGTTCTTCTTCAAGCTCACCAAGTAGCTCAACATTGAATACTTCTTCAAGCTCGCCATCGATCACTCCTTCAAATTCAGGCTCACCAAGTAGCTCACCATCAGTTACATCAAGTTTGCAGTGTACGCCTTGAAAAGACTGTCTCAGATGCTCAGCTAATTGTTGCGCCAGGCGTGATTCTGTTGTGAATAATTTCAATTCTTACAACAAGAAAGAGAACAACGGTGGTCGTTTTACTCTGTATTCATTCAAGGAATTTGCTGTAGAAGCTCTGCTTATGTCTGGTATCAACAAGCAGGTGTCATGGATTACTCATGTAAACACCACAGGACCAAATGAACAACCACAATCATTTGATATTACGGATTGCATATCAAATCGAAGGAATAAAACAGCAATTTTCTATGAATCTAATCGAGAATCAATGAAAGTTACCGTGATTTGCAAGAAGAAACGATCAATTCAAACTCCTAACAACTATCGTTTAGATTTAAAAGTGAAGAAAGTGGATAGCTACGTTCTTACATGCAATCGAGGAATTAATTGTTTCTCTAAATATGAAAGTGGAGGAACAGGGCTATGTTTTCCATCTAGCACAAGGTGGACAAAACGAGGACCGAAATGCAAGAAATGATGATCGATTTCTGACGATGCCTGCTGCAAGTGGCAGATAGATGTCACCAATTGCTAGTATATTTTCATAATAAACAAAAGAAACGATACAGTACTGTACTAACGGCAGACATTTTCCAATCGTTTTAATTTCGCGAACTCGAAGTCTCGCACCATGACGAAGATATTTTTGTTTCTCTTTCTGATGGATAGTGATTAATAAATTAACAATAGATATCTAAAGCCTGCTCCTAACAATTTCTTCCTGGTCATCCAATGCATCTTCAGAACCTAATGCATTCACAAAAGTTTTAAAGTTTGGAAATGTGGTAAATTCGGCGTCAGGAAGAGGCCGATTTAAGATAGTCTTTGGTATCTTTTCTCCATCCATATAGAGCTCTTTGGATTCGTATCCAGGACACGTGTGTCGGTACTTGTAGAATAGATCCTTCACCCTAACAACATACTCCGCATGCAACGCCTCCACTTGTTCCACCGTTGGATTTAATACTTTTTCAACAGGAATAGCTTTTCCAATGACTCCGACTATTTTTTCTGGAAAAGGTAACATGAGTCCAAATCGTCCAGTGAAAGGTATGAGAGATACTTTTAGGAACCGCGATAGCCGTTGCAGCATTCTAGCCATATAGCCTGAAGGCGTCTTGAACAAATGAGTGTGGCCAAAATAATATGTGGGAACCAAATCAGTCCCAGTCTTCAATGCGAGCTTCACGAATCCTTTGCGTTGATTCAAAATCAGCATTTCATAATCAGGACTCATGCAGAATATCTCAGCGATCCC
>Ga0105053_10008042_pt1 | contig 13855 bp, 5 predicted proteins | sample BON01_FD_78093 | JGI IMG/M metagenome (GOLD analysis project Ga0105053, IMG submission 78093) | Freshwater microbial communities from Lake Bonney liftoff mats and glacier meltwater in Antarctica - BON-01 | ecosystem: Environmental > Aquatic > Freshwater > Ice > Glacier meltwater | place: Lake...
CGCTTCACCTTCTCGGTTTTTACTTTTTCTTCGTCACTTATATCCTCATCACTACTGCTGCTATTTTTTACGAATTCGTCACTATCAGATTCGTTTCCACCATCTTGAAAATCTCCATCAAAAACAACATCTGTTGCGTTCGTGCATTCCAGACGTTCCAGCCTGGTTTCTTTTTTCTTTTGGAGAGCCTCTGTTCCTGTATACACTGTCCACCGTCGGGCATTTTGCCTCCTGCTTTTCTTGGAGGCATCCGCTCGAGTTTCACGTTTTCGAACCACTTTCTGCCCCGGCAAAAACTGAACCCCCAATTCTTCCTAAAACCAAGTGTCAACTATTTAAAACTGGTTCAAATACGGGGAAAACGCACCTTCAGCGTGGCATCCCACGCATCTCGTCCCATGTTTGCGCTTCTCCCAGTATGGTACTTCTGCAATGTATCCAATCTGTAGAATAGCCCCCCACCATCGTTTTCCTCTTACGTGTGTACTACTTCGCATGAACTATAGAACTATTCTGTTGTTGCTCTGGCATGCGCTGCTAGTAAATTGTTCTCCGCTAAAACAGCGGATGGAGGAAATGAAACGCCATATTCCAGAGAATGAGCTTGAAAGAGGGTCGTTTGAACTGTGTGTGCCGAAGGAGGGCTGCTCTCACTGTGAGCTCATAGAGGGTCATCATCGGGATATGATTAGACTCCAAGACCTTCAGCTTCAATGCGAACCTGTAACTTCAAAGTGCATGTTAGGAAATCGTCCGTGGTTCAAGAGAAAAATTCTATGTGAATCTTTCGATTGACAACCTCGATACAATTCACCAAATAAATCCCTAGTCGTGGCTTTTTTATTAAATTGATGATTTACAACTCCTCGGCATTAGTCGGCCTTTAAATCGAGTTTAAACAACAAAATACTGAGTAAGGCTTCTCTTCGATTCACAGAGTATTACACTGATTCAATAGAGCGATCAATATTTATATTGAATATATTATGTTATTATTTATTTTATGTACCAAGGTATCACATTATTCTCCAATTAAACAAATGTAGAAAATGAAAAGAGGAATACCGCGTATGTTCAACTACCTCTCAAAGAAAGGGACCCTCGGTCGTGTCAGGAAAGCATCACATATTGAGCTATTCTTGGAGGAGGATGAATTGATACTAGTATGAATTCATTCATTTGCTGAGTTGATAGAGAATTGGTACTCGAACAACTTCGGGGATCACCAACGAGTTTTAAAAAGCGGTCCCCGCAGCTTCCTACCAGTGTGGGTTTTTACTAACAAAGTGCACACCTTTAAATTTTACACGTGAGTAGGACATACATCTTATTTTCTTGATTAACTACGATGCGTCGACTCACTCGATCGAACAGTCTCCCGGCCTTCATGGTCCTCCGCAACAATGACCACACGCCTTTAGTGAAACGACCATTTTTCTGGATGTTGATATTTGTTTATGGCATGCTCTTTTGTGTTGGTGCAGCGTTCTCTATTTCGATGGTAACGAAGGAAGACAAGCACATAGAGAGTACTGTTGCTAATATCATGGACACCAAAGGTGATTCTTGTGGATATCTCTACGAAGGCTGCCAGATAGAGTGGGCTGATGCTCCCTCAAGAGCTCCAACAATGATTCCGACAATTCTCACCCCCACTCGAGAACCTACGGTGCCTAGGACGTATAACCCAACAGTACCTACTAGACAGCCTACGCTTGAACCTACTCGAAATCCTACAAATGCGCCGACTACCGGGACCCCTACCACGTTACAGCCGACCAGGCAACCTACCACGATCGCACCAACTGGTGCACCTACTACTCTCGCACCCAGCACTTCATCACCTACTTCATCACCCACTATGGCTTATCCATGCAACACATACGGATACGAGAACGATGGCTTTACTTGCAGGACTTCATGTAGCGATGACAACCAATGCCAGCAGTTTAACGGTGTTTCTGAACTGGTTTTCTGTGTTTCAAATGAATGTCTTGTTACTTGCTCTACCAATCCGTCAACAATTTGTGATTCAGTGAATGCCGCATATGGAGGCAGAACTAGTTATGTGTGCGATAACGCAGCGCCCGACCCATACTGTCGTTAACTTTTTATTTCTAATTTTAATAATAAGGATACAATTTCATCTTCGACGTTTGTAATAAAGAACATAAGCGGATGTGGTTTGAACATCATTCGGAGCAACTTCCGTCACAGAACTATCATCAAATTCAAACCATCTTACAGGCCCTGGTATTTCCATTTGGCGTGCTGCGAAAGCTGTGTAATGACCAAACCCCATCGCGCCATGATGATTAGTAACAGCGAATAAATCGAACAATGTATCCTGTTTTTCAACATCTCCACCATATTCTGCTAAATACGGAGCCATATCTAATCCTTCAAATGGAAAATCAACAAACGCATTCAGTTTGTTTCGAAATAACGAATCACCGTTTTCGAACCTTTTTAGGCTGAGAATTAAAACTTCTGGAAGCCGAATGATATTCATCCTTTTGAACGCCCGCTGGGACGATTTGCAACTTGTACAAAACCAAGAGTCGCCTGATCCCAATTGTTCCTTGTTGGAAAAGAAATTCAAACATTCTCGCAAAGTATAGGCTTCGTCTTGATACTTGTTGCGCAATGCTGCTTTTCGTTTTAGTTTCTCCTGATACTTCAAAACGGATTCATGATGGACTAATGCAAACGAACTAGATGCTTCATTGAAAGTCCAACTGCCTTGACTTATGTTGCCAAGTGCTGTCCAATCAAGTGCCAGGAAGATAATTTTATCTTCCTTCAATTGTTTCGGCATTTCTTCCAAGCATGGAAATTCGCTATTGTCCAATTTCGAGCCATCGAAATTCACAAGAAACAAAGGCAAGTTTTGCGCTCGTCCTAGTAGATCATCCTCATCGCACACGTCGTGGCCATTCTTCATTTGACTCAAACTAAGCGCAATCTGCTTGCGAATACTGCAAGTAGTTGACGATTCTGCATCGAATCGAAGGATCACAGGTACTCCATGGTACTTAAAACTAGTATCTTCATCGCTGTGTCGATGCAGCAGGACAATTTCTCGGCCCGATTGCTCCTGATCCAATTGATTCAGTTCGTAGCAAACGACCTCACCCGCTCCTCGAAGAATCTTATTGATACTAGAATGGTCAAGATACTCTTCGCTAATGAGAGAATCTTTCACTCTGACTATCCATTGTTTTTCTGGAACAAGTCCACAGCTATCGAATATTCTTTCTTTCAAGCTGATACACTTGGCACCTTTATGCATGGATAGCGCGAAACGAGTTCTTTGATATGAAAAACATGCTTGACCAAACATCAATGCTTGCTGCGATCTCATAACAGTGACTACCACGACTCTGTCAATATCAACGGGAATAGCCAAAGGCAGAAACAAAAAAGGAGAAAAGGTATGAGAACAATACTTGCATTTGGGGCACTCCACACTGTTATGAAGCTGACCTTGAAAGATGTTAGTAATCATTGAGTGCTCGCGTTTTAAATGCATCATCCATGATTCAGCGGCAAGTCTGGGAATAGGGGTAGTGCTGGAAGTATCTTCATCGTCAGTAGCGAAATAAGGCTTTACTTGAACCAAATTTAAATCCTCGTGCAATGTATCCAGCAAAAACACCAATAGTTCCTGAGCATCGTGTTGCTGGTAACCACTAAACTGGTTGCCAGACCCTGGTAATGTTCCTATAGCCCTTTTCATATTCAGCGGAGATACGAAGGATGAGGATCCGAGCCAGCTCTCTTTCAGAAGCATATCCCATGACAATGCAAATCGACCTCCAGTTCCTAGTTTACTAATCGAATTTCTGTCTTGCTTGAACCTGTTGGTCAGAAAATATCGCGTCAATGGCCAGCAATGAGACAAACAATGAATTGTTGCGTTCATATAACAGGTGTTTCCGAGGTTGGTCAAGCCTGTCAATCCTCTGTTACTACGTTTTGGAATAGATCGAAGACATTGTTCCTTATGAATCATCCAATCTGCTCGTTGACATTCGACATCACAATAATACACAGTTTTACACGCACCACAGCAAAAGGACACCGGTGATGCGAAACATACATGACAACAATTTGAGCCAGAAGCCGTACCAGAACCAATGCTACGCCAAGTTATATCCCAATAAACAGGCGGAATGGGAATATCATAGTCTTCATAAATGCTGGTTGACCTTGATTTTGATCGAATTCGAGTGAATTTCACATCTTCTCGTCGTATTGGTGGGGCGTTAGAGGAATACCAATGATTCAATGCCACCCACGTTTCTGCACATATCCATTTCACCATGCCTACCTTATTCATGGAGAATCCTCCATATTCATCCAAAAGTGATTTATTGTCTATAATCCCCGGTCTGATACTAGTATGGTGCTTCCATTCGTTATACCAACATATAGGGATACCAACAGTATCAGAGAGGACCGGATTAACTAACTGCATACATTGGTTCTCAAGTATATCCACTATTTCCCTTCGTGAACATTCCTCACTCATCATCACAGGTGGATTTTTTTCTTCAAAATAGAAAATTTGAACTTTATTATTTACATTGTAGTTATTGTTCTTTGAGTAATTATGAGAAATCGTTCTTCCAGTTCAGCAACCATCTTTTCTCGCTAAATTTAGTTAGTTAGTAAATGTGAGATTCAAATGTATGCATCAGATTCTATGGGTGGTTAGACTGTTATAAAGGGCCTCATTACCTGTACCATATCGTTGGAATACAGCACAAGCGAATAGGTGTTTCAAAAGAAACTCAGTTTTCATCTTCATTTGCAATATGCACCTCATATAACTTACCTATACATATTATACACCATGTTCCCATTGAAGGACTCTATCAGCTGCCTGTATCCCACTAAGAACAGCACTTTCTAAATTGGCGTTTTTACCAATGTAATCTCCAGCAACGGCTAGTCTCCAAGGCTCAAACGACAAACAATGTTCATTAAGAGCCAACGGATTTGAAGTTACAGCTTGACTCCAACGTTGTGTCTTGCAATATACTGGCTTGACCTTCAATTTCAAACATTTTTCAAAATCAGCCAACATCTTCGTCTGCGGATTATCACCTAAACTCTCGTTTTCAAACGTCGTTTTTGAGAAATCAGCAGTTGCAATGGCAGTCCAACATGAAAAATCTTCCGAATTTTGGAACTGATTTTTTGAAATCCATTGAATAGACTCACATCCATCAACTACAGCTGAATTGAAAGAAACATCTTCAATGTCTTTATTGTGATATGCAACCATCATTGAATACAACGGACTTCGCTGAATGCCTCCGATCTTCAACGCAAGATCATTTAGGGGAGTCACAAAATCTTTGGTGGAATCTTGCGAGTGTGTCATCTCACTTAGTACTTGAGACACCAAAACGGTATCATGGACAGCAAGAACCACTGCATCATAACCTTCTCCAAGCAACGAGTTTGAACCGTGAACTGCCCAACCTGCTTCCGTTTTACTAAGATTGCTCACTAGTGAATTTCCTTTTACTCCCAAGTCTGATTGTTCACACATTGTAGACCATATACTTCCCATAGTAGGATGTCCAGTGTACATGTACCCCCCTTTCAACTTCATTGCTCCAAAAAAATCACGTCCAGTTATTGAAATCACATCGTCGACATTGCTTCCAACTTGCTGAGCAGACACAAACCCCCCTTTCGGACCAACGAGCCCAAATTCTTTAGACATCGGAAGAAGCTTTCCCTCAAACCCAGGCAACGTGTTCAATATCAATTGCAGTCCTGGATCATCGATGGTGAAAGGCATAAATTGAGCACCATGGTCGAAGGAAAAGAGTCCCTCCGCCAACCGTGATGATGCTCGACCACCTGGTCGCTGTGCACGATCGAATAGATCCACGTTGCATCCCGATCTCTTCAAGAGACAACCGCATACAGTACCTGCAGAACCGGCTCCAACGACAGCTACACGCATTACTTGCAGGATCGATGATCAAACACTACTTGATAATCATTTGAATCTAAAAATGTCATCGATTGTTGAGAGCCACACATTCCTAACAATACTATTAGCCCCCCCGCAACCAAACCAATTTTGAATTTTGAATCTCTTGGTTTATGTTATTCGCTGACCAGTGGTAGATATTGAACGGTACCAAAAGTACACACCACTGAGATTGCTTTACGATGTTTCTTAAGAATATCTCTGTTGGGATGAAGGCCGCATTTGAGACACAAGCTTTGAGTTCTGAATACACTACCGTCGATGGCGGGGCCTAGAAACTTATAAGCAGTGATTTTGAAAGTGGTTCATGTCCTTCCTCAAGCAAAACACTTATTGATTGAAAAGGCAACCCAAGATTTCACTATTCAATTTAGTAAGAACACCCACACAAAATTTTCCTTAAATCGTTTACATATTCGTTTCTGATCACTTATTGGTCGCAACATGAATGGAAAGATTTGAAAACAAAGGCCATCACGAGTATCAGTAGTTTACATACGTAGTACACAAAGTAGAAGAAGAAAATTCGCGGGTTTCATTCACCTCATAATTTGAGCTGCACACAAACAGTATCGTTTCTTTAGTATAAACTTAATTATTCTTCGATCCTGTATCTTAATTTGAGAAAAGTGTTTTTTGTAGCAAGTTGCCAAATTCAATGTGGCTTTGAATTTAAACAAGTTAATTTGTATTTGAAATCCCGATTTGTCAATTTCACCAATTCCTGCTTACAATATACATGGCCAAAGTATAAGCATGTGTACCCGCTTCATCTTATGATTTGAATTTAAATTTAATTAACAGTTACTTTTTTAAAAGTGGATGAGTTTGTAAGGTATCGAGAGTTGGCCAGTGAAATAAAGGTCTTTTCAACTTTACTTGGCGTTGTCGTTCCTCCTCAATTTGCAATCGGCATAAGTCTTTGATCAACTTGCGTTTCTCCATCTCGAATTTGTCCATGCTGTCAGCCTCTTCGATCCTTCGATGCTGTTCATTTGTGGCAAGCTTGTCCACCAACAAAACTGCCATCTTCTTATCGAGTTCTCCAAACATGTCCGACTTCAGATTTTGGTGAACCCGACGAATTCTCTCCAGCTCACTGGCGTTATCGGCTGATCTTTGATTCATTCTTCTTTCAATTGCCTCTTGCCATGCAACCATTAGGTCCTCCTTCAATCTCCTCTCTTGCTCCACCAGAAAAGCCTCTCTAAAAGCAACATCAGCTTCTGTAAATTCCTTTATGCGAGGCCGAGGAGAGCTTACTTCAGCTTGGGTTACTAAAGTGTACTCTCCATCAGGTCCAAGAAGCTCTGCCAAATACGATGGACGTTCACGAGGTGGTGCATTCTCCATGACTCTCGCGTCTCGTTCAACATCAGCAATAAAATCCGCAACTTTTTGATTGAAGAACCTTTCATCATCCTCACGATGTTTCCCTTCAACATCCTCCATCATCCTTCGGTGCTTCTCTTCGTCAACGGCGAACTTGACATCGATTTGAGATTTTTTGCGAGATAATTCACCCGTAGCTTGCTCCTCCAAAATATCAAACACTCGATCTCGTTGCTCCTCGTTCATCTGCATGGAAACGGTCACTTTGTTCTTCAATATGTCACATGCTTGATCAAAATCTTCCTGCAAATAAAGTCTTTTGTTCAACACAAGTTTTGGTGATGCAGTTGCAATATCGTTCAAATATCCTTTAGATGCTTTAGCAAAACGCATAGCGTTGGTTGCTGCATTGAGAACTCGTTCAGTTTTTTCAAGAGTGATCTGAGAAAGAAGTGAACGAAGGCTGTCTTTGCTAATCAATTCTTCGTGCAATCGACGTGATAACGTCACGTGTTTCATTCGAGCTTGTTCAACCTCAATGGCCTCAGTAACGCGTTGAATATTTGCGCTCCTGACCAGCTGTTCATGCATACTTGATGCAACATCCACTTGCTTCCAATATACTTTTTCAAATTTCAAAAGTCGTTCTGAAGCTTGCCAATTCAATTTACGAAGGAACTCTTCATTCATTAGACTATGTTCGTCTGAATAAATCTGAGATATATGCTGGATACGGTCGAGCCTTTCTTGGTCCGCTAGACGCGCCACTAGTTCAACATTTACCCGGCGATCCAGCTCTTGTCTCACTTGTTCAAACAACCCCTGAACAATCCGTCGGGCCTTTTCAACATCCATCAATAGATCAGCTGCTTTCTGATTGGATTTCCTTTCCAATTGTTCCATCGTCGCAGCGAACGAGACTTTTAAAACACGATATTGACGTTCCAATTCTGACGAGTTGTCGGCACTCTTCTGATTGTAACGCCGTTCAACTTGTGTGAGCACCTGAAAGAAATCTGAAAATTCCTCACGCCGTTGAATCTCGTTAACTTGCATGCGCCCTTGCCTCTCGGTTTCACATTGATCGATCACCATCAACTTACGATGATGAAGGAGAAGTTGGTCCATTACAACAGTAGCTTTCTCAATCGTAACTCTTCGAACTCGCTCATCTTCAGCATCATTGTCTGCTCGTAAACAATTGATCTTCCGCACGAGATCAATAAGAACCCTGTTCAGCCTGTCATGCAGGACCCTATTCTCTTGCTCTTCGTCTGCTTGTGCATCGACAGTCTTCTGATTCCCTCGACGCTCAATCGTACTCAGTAGTTCATCTCTCCCACTATCAAGTACGTCTCGAACATCTTCGTGAATCCGTCGTTGTTGTTCAGTGTCAGCTTGCGAATCTGCCATCTTTTGGTTCATGTACCTCTCTAGCGCCTGAATAGTCTTGTTGGTATTCTCCACAGCGATTCGTCGTACTTGCTCCATCGATACTTCTTTTGATGCGTTGGTTTGGGCCACTTTCCTCACAACCGAGTCATGCACTTTTGCCGCTCGTTGCATCAGGATTCTGCGTTCTTGCTCAAGATTGGATTGCTCATTGACATTCTTTTGGTTTCCCAATCGTATCACCTGTTCTAAAATGTCCACAAAAGATTCCGGCGCTTCCATACGTTGTTGTTCCATGCGTTCAGCGCGTTCCTTCTCAGTCTTGGCCACGACAATTAAAATTCTCTTGCGCAACAACAATTGCTCCAGAACACGATTTTGAATCATGCCATGGTTCACCAGGGCCATCTGGTCTGCTGTTCCTCGATCTGCTTTCTTCCCAGCCGCATATCTCTCCAATTGAATCATGACATCGCTTTTCTTTCTTTCCATCACTCGAACCTTTTGCTCTTCATCCATCATCTGATTCGCCAGCTTTTGGTTTCCTAAGCGCTCAACTGCCGACAATGTATCCAATAGTGCTTGATTAGAACTGCGTCGGATTAAATCACTCTGTGATGAGTCAATGCATTCTTGACGGCAAGCTTCCTGAGACTTGATGTTTTCACGCAGCCTGCCTGCAGCGCCTACATCAGGCACGACTTTGTTCTCGTACCATGCAGACATTAAGCGTCGCTGTTGCTCCGAATCCATGTCACGATCCGCATTGCGCTGATTTACTGTACGATTCAGACAAAAGAGAACATCTCGAAATCTTTCCACATTTACTTGCGTCTCTTGCTCGTTTAAAAACATTTTCTCAGACACTTTTCGGTTGAAATACGAAATCACTGCACGGTTTAGTAATGATCTCTCTTCAATCGAACGACCTAGTGGATAATCCTCATCAGCTAATGATCGTCGACGTTGCTCTATATGCTCCTCTTCTAGAACTTGCAATTTTACAAAGCAGCGATTCAATTCATTCATCACCTGCTTTTGTTTCTCGGTAGTCATTCGACATTCAAACTCGTTCATCCAATCTTCACTGGCGGTTTTCTGATTCACAAAGCGTTCCAATTGTTCCATCACTGAAAGTTTTACATCTTGAATCACTCGATAGTATTTTTCATCGTCCACTAATTTATCGGCAGACTTTTGATTCTGACTTCGAAGTAACTCATTAGCGATTCTACACACACTTTCAAAAAGTGGCTCATCAGTAGGAATTCCTCTTTCCACCCTCCTTTGTCGCTCATTTTCAACATCCACGTTCACTTGTAGACGAACTGTCTCTCTAGAAGCCTTTTCTTGATCCTCCAATTGTTTGTCCTCATCGAGTCTTCGTTGTCGTTCTGATTCCACCATTGAATTCACCATCTTGCGACTAGACACTCTAGATAATTGTTCTACAACAGCTTCATGGCGGTCATCGGTTTGATGCTCCATCATTGCGATCTTTTCTGCTTCCTTCGCACTCTTAATGGAGAATTTGCGTTCGAGCTCTGCTTTGACAACCCAGGATTTATCTTGAGCGTTGAGATCCTTTCGAAGATTCTCAGTGTCGGCTTGGGTTTGCTTCCACGAGTGTGTTCTTGCAAGCTCTTCCTTGACAGTAGTCGCAATATCGATGACATCGCGGTCTTCTTCCCATCGTCTTTCATAGTCGTCATCCATTTTGATTCGCAATTTAAGAATTACTTGTTAATCTTGATATATTTTGAACTTGTTTTTACTTATGATTCAAAATCTCGCACTATCCTCTTATTAGTAGTAGCGTTTAAAATTCCTTCTTTTTTCCAGCCGTTGCTAGGTGTTCATTATTCAGAAGAAATATCCACTCGTTTCAAAAGCTACTAGCCTTTTTAACTACCATAAACGATAGGACTTGAACGAGGAACTACTTTGCTAACCTGAAGGTTGAATATTTTCTGGACAATAAAATTTATAACATAAGTTTGATCATTCAGTACGAGCCTCCTCGCTTTCGAAACTCTCCATCTAGCATGCAGAAATAACCAGATTCAATTGAGAAACCGCGTTATTAATTATACGGTAAAAAAAAATGCAACGAAAACCAAAGTCGTTCCATTGCCAATTTAGACGGATTGATGGAGTATCTAGAACTTCCCTAAACACTTGATCATTCAGTACGAGCCTCCTCGCTTTCGAAACTCTCCATCTAGCACGCAGAAAAAACCAGATTCAATTGAGAAACCGCGTTATTAATTATACCGGTAAAAATAAAATGCAGCGAAAACCAAAGTCGTTCCATTGCCAATTTAGACGGATTAGTATCTAGAACTTCCTTAAAAAGATTGATTAATCTAAGATTTAGATATGCAGAAAGAGGAACTTCATATTTTCATCATTTTTTTTTAATAATGAAATTCTGTCAAATTCAGCTATTAATCAAGAAAGTCGACTGCGGAGATATTGCTATCAAGCCGAAGGACTAATCAGAAGTGCTATAATAGAAGTTCTCTCTCAAGTAGCTTCTTCTATGGGACATCATCAAGCCCTCGTCTTTCACCACTTGAGATACTCGTTCTCTTCCGTTTTCAAAAATGGCTTTTATCAACTACTCTTAGTATTTTAAAACAAATTGTTTTGAGCTCTATTTTTAAACTTGAAAGAGGGAGGGAGAAATCATTCAAAAGAACAATTCAAATTCGCTGGTGCAATCCAAGAAATATTTTGTGATTCCGACCTTGATTGTTTCAGCTTTTGAACAAACAGCATTTACCATGGAAGCTGGCGCATTCGAGGATCTGAAGACTCGCCTATGGACGTTTATGAAGAGCGACATCTATCCAAACGAGGAGTTGTTTCGACGACAGAACCACGAAATGGCCTCCCATACAGAGTGGATACACTCCCCAATCCTCATGGAACTCCAACAAAAAGCCAAGAGCTTGAAGCTTTGGAACATGTTTCTCCCCGTGGACTCTGCTATAGCTGCTGGGGAGCAAGGAGCTCTGGGAGGCGGACTTACCAACAGACAGTATGCCGAGATTTGTGAAATACTGGGGACATCCACTCCAACTGAGTTCGCATCCGAAGTGACGAATTGTACTAGTCCTGATACAGGCAACATGGAAGTATTAGCACGATATGGCACACCCGCTCAACGTGCGCAATGGCTTGTACCTCTGCTTCAAGGGAAGATACGCTCATGTTATGCCATGACGGAGCCTCAGGTGGCTTCATCAGACGCTACCAATATATCCATCAACATCGCCCGAGATGAAGCGCGTCAAGAATATGTTATTAACGGACGCAAGTGGTGGATCACCGGTGCCGCGAGTCTGCATTGCAAGATAATGATTCTCATGGGTAGGACTGACTCCAGCAGTGACGGTCCAATATACCAATCTCAATCTCAAATACTTGTTCCGATGGATACACCTGGGATAACTCTGTTAAGACCAATGGACACATTTGGAGATGACGATTCTCCAAAGGGCCATATGGAAATTCTATTTGAAGATGTTCGAGTCTCATTTGCGAATGTTTTATTAGGCGAGGGACGTGGATTTGAAATATCTCAAGGAAGACTAGGACCAGGGAGGATACATGTAAGTTTATTATTAGCATTTCAAAGTAACCTAGTTTCTAAATATGATGACAAGCACTGTATGAGAGCAATTGGACAGGCTGAAAGAGCTTTGAGTTTGACTTGTCAACGTGTGCAAGAACGAAAGGCATTTGGTAAGAAATTTTCACAGTTGGACACTGTTCTTCAAGACATTTCAAATTGCAGAGTGGAAATTGAAATGTGTCGCATGCTGGTCCACAGAGCGGCTGTCTTGATGGATGAAAGAGGGAACAAGGACATCGAAACCCGACAATTACTATCTCTTGTCAAAGCTCACGTTCCTAGAACAGTGCAAACCATTGCCGATCGATGCATACAGATCCACGGAGGGATGGGAGTATCTCAAGACACCCCCCTCGCACTCATCTTCCTAGGTGCACGGGTGCTTCGAATTGCTGATGGACCTGACGAAGTGCACATGCGAACTGCCGCTAAGCTGGAATTACAAAGACAGAAATCTTCTCCTTTAAGGGATATAGGATATTATAAACCTGACAGAACCAAAATATTCCGAAAATCAGATGAACCTGTCTCTCCCGAAACCCAACTAAAATTGGATGCATTTAGTAAACTATAATAGGGTCTTAAAAATAATATGATTTGGAGCGTGATTTTTGTTCAACGGACAAATAGTATTCAGTAGATGGCGACGAACTTTGCGACGTGGGTGACAGAGCAGGAATCGAGGAGAGAACCAGAAGACACTTTTGAAATCAAGAGTGTAGAACCGATCCAAGATTTTGAACAAGAATTGAAGCTTTTGAAATGGCATAAACTGGCTAATGAAGCTGCACTCAAAGCAGCTATTATAAAAACGAAACGACTCAAACGTAAAGAAACAGTGGAAATAGGAGGCTCTAGACAGGACGAGAAATCTGCATGGATGCATCAAGTGATACAAGAAGAGCAAGTAAAGCCGCTGGAGGTTAGCGAGGAATTTATTAAAGACTTCAAGAAGAAAGAATCTCGCGACGACCATAGGGTGGAAGACGAGATGAAGAGACATATAAAGAATTTGAATAGAGTCAAAGATGATATTGCCCAAAAAGAGGAACAGCGATTTCGGAATGAAAGATATAGAGAGAAGAAACGAGAACTTGCGAACCAAGCGAAAGCTGTGCAAGAGGCCTCTTTACGCAGTGGAAAGATTCCTTCAATCAACATGTTGACGAAGACTGATATTCAAACTCAAAATTCTCAAAGCACAACTAAAAAGGTGGTAAGTCATTTGGATAAACTGGTGGAGCTAGAAAGACGAATATCTCTTCTTGAAAGAACTGACGGAGGAACCACCAGGAAAAAACTCTCTTTTGAAAAACATCGCACTGCAGGAAATAACATCGCCCCAGCTAAAAATAAATTTCACGTTAGGGTCAAATCGAAAAATCCAAGTTCTTTGAATACTAACCAAGAAGAAGACGATGATGGTGGGACGTTTTTAACTACGTTGCCAAAGATTAGGACCCCTTCAACTGCTC
>Ga0105053_10008044_pt1 | contig 13851 bp, 14 predicted proteins | sample BON01_FD_78093 | JGI IMG/M metagenome (GOLD analysis project Ga0105053, IMG submission 78093) | Freshwater microbial communities from Lake Bonney liftoff mats and glacier meltwater in Antarctica - BON-01 | ecosystem: Environmental > Aquatic > Freshwater > Ice > Glacier meltwater | place: Lake...
GAATAGCTGGCGACGTTGGTTCCCGTCGAGCCCGCCCCGAGGACGATCACGTCGAACATCTCGCGGTCTCCGACCTCGTGCGGACTCGCTTCGGTCTCGATCTTCGTGTCGGGGTCGGTCACGTCGGTCACCTGCAAGATCGTTTGGTGAGCGTCGGCGGGGTCGATCTGGTTCATCTCATCGTTCCTTCATGTTTGTCGGGGTCTTGGACTCGATTGCAACGCAGCACTACGACTTCACCGCTTTCACGACTTCGTCTGCGGACAGCCGCCCGAACGCTCCGCTGCTGTACACACTGATCACGACACGATTCTCCGGGTCGAGGACGAATGCCGTCGGCTGGAGGAACGGATCGTCGGAGGTGTCGAGATATCCACCGACGGACGCAGCCACCGAGATGGCGTCGAGACCGCTCGCCATCTCCAGGTTCGCCAGACCCAGTTCTTCCGCCAATGTCGCGGACTGCTCGGCGGAATCGACGCTCGCGACGATCACACGGACGTCGAGATCGCGCAGGTCGGTATTGCTCTGAAAGTCAGCCAACTGCTGACGACAGACCGGTCACCAGTGACCACGGTAGAAGAGGAGGGCCGACCACGAACCCTCCGCAACGGTGGAGAGATCAACGGGCTCGCCGTTCATCTCGCCGGTGATGGCGGGCAGGGTTTGTCCATTCTCGATTTTCATGATCCGCACTCGTTTCTGTTGGTGTGTGGCGCTCGGGGCGGTCATCGCGACCGCTGACAACGATTTGTAGGTACCCCGATGGGAGGGAACTCACTCGTGCGGCTCGAGAATCAGTTTCGAGTGGCCGTCGCTGGGGTCGAACGATTGGAGGTGCTCGGGCGCTCATCCACGTCGTCCTGGGCCGACGCGGCCTCACCGCGCACCGACACGTCGGCGCACACGACAGTTCAGAGCACTCCACCGGCTCCGGCACCTGGCTGCGCACATTCGCGATCACAGCGCATCGATCGTGCAACGACGCCGAGGCATACGCGACGAGGTTCGAAGCCCTCGAAGTCCGATGGCGCGCACAACTCGAACGGGTTTGCGCCAACTCGGCAGTAGAGCTCCTCGCTCGACATCCTGCCCGGAGTCCTAGTCATCACCGTCGACAGCGCAGCGCAGCTGATCGGGCGGTCAGAGATGCGCACCGGTGAAGCCATCAACCGCCTCGAAGCCGCTGGCATCCTGCGCCAGCGCAACGTCGGACGCCAGCGCTACCGAGTGTTCGAAGCAGCCGACGTCATCGACCTCTTCACTGGCCTCGAGCCAGCCCTGGCAAGCCCCACCGGTGACACCGCCACGGCCGCACCGACCCGTCGGGTTCAACCGCGTCGGGACAAGCCCACCGAAGACGGGACCTGAGCGCGGAGCGACCGGGGCGTACGAACGACCACGATCACCCGCAGGCGGATCTGTTCTCGATCGACCTACATCTCCGCGAGTCGAGACGAAAGAAAGCCCCGGTCGATCTTGCGATCTACCAGGGCTTTCGTAGTGGCGGGGGCAGGATTTGAACCTGCGACCTTCGGGTTATGAGCCCGACGAGCTACCGAACTGCTCCACCCCGCGTCGTGGTGGACCATTACATTACGCCCGCAGTCGGCCAATCGCAACCAGCGCGTCCGCGGCGTCGGTCAGTGGCGGTCGATCAGCCCGGCCGTCGATGCCACCGAGATCGCCCGGCTGCGCACCTCGAAGCCGACGCACACCGCTTCGGCGCTGCTCGGCAGCGAGGTGAACCGTTCGCTCGTTTTCTTCTTCGGTCTGCTGCTCACGATGATCATCGTGCTCGACGACCGCTTCCTCGCCGAACGCTCGACCCGCACCGCCATCGCCTGACGTTCTCGTGAACTCGTGCGGACATAGTCACCAACGAGTTCACGAGAAGCGACGGGCGGCTACTCGACGGGGGCCTTCCAGCTGTTGAGGTAGGTGACCTCGCTCGCCGGGCGGCGCGGCGCCGGGGTGAACGAGTCGCCGGTGTAGTAGCCGACCGCCAGCAGGCACACCTGGGTGACCGACGACGGGATCCCCAACAGTTCGGCCACCTCGGCCTCGTGTTCGAGATGGAACGTGGTCCACGCCGAACCAATCCCCCGCGACCGCGCCGCGAGCTGGAAGCTCCACACTCCCGGCAGGACCGAGCCCCAGTACCCGGCGTAGGCACCGGTGGACGAGCCGTCGGGAACGCGGTCGAGGCGCATCGACAGCACCAGCGCCGGCACCTCGTGGAGATGCTCCACCAGGAACATGGCCGAGTCGATCACCTTGCCGCTGCGATCGTCGGAGCGCACCTCGGTGTTCGCCTGCAGATACGGGCGTCCGACCGCACCGAAATACTCGGAGATCTTCGCCTTCTTCTCGGCGTCGTCGATGATCATCCACCGGTTGCGTTCGAGGTTGCCGCCCATCGGCGCATGGCTTGCGACGTCGATGCATTCGAGCAGCTCGGAGTGCGGCACCGGCCGCTCCAGATCGAGGCGCTTGCGAACCTGCTTGGTGGTCGTCAGGAGGCGATCGGTCTGGTCGAGATCGAAGCCGGTGATCGGGTGCTGTGCCATCGGCCCAGGATGGCATTTCGACGCGACGGCGGCGCTACGTTGCGCGCGTGACCACCACATCGACCGGCGCGCCCAACGCGCCCAGCTCGCCAGAGGCCGATGCTCGCGACATGTCGCGCGGCCTCATCGGCGCCGGCATCGCGGTGTGCGCATGGTCGACCGGCACGATCCTCGCCAAGTACATCGACATGGGCAGCCTGGCGATCGGCTTTTACCGGTTCGCGTTCTTCGCCCTGATGCTCGTGACCTGGATGAAGCTGCGTTGCACCCCGTTTCGCCTGCGGGTGATCCGCGATTCGATGTGGGGCGGCATCGCCCTCGGCGCGGACGTCGCACTGTTCTTCTCCGCGGTGAAGCTCACCAGCATCGTGAACGCCACGATCATCGGCTCGATGCAGCCGATCGTGGTCGGTGTGATCGCCGCACGGTTCTTCGGCGAAACGATCAGGGCCCGCGATGCGCTCTGGTCGCTGGTAGCCCTCGGCGGCGCCGTGCTCGTGGTCGGCGCATCCGCAGGCGAAGACATCACCGACATCCGAGGCGACCTCCTCGCCGCTGCAGCGATGCTGTCGTGGAGCGCCTACTTCATCACGTCGAAGAACTCGAAGAAGACCATGACGCCCACCGAGTTCACCGCCGGTACCTCGCTGTGGGCCATGGCGATCTGTGCGCCGCTCGGATTCATGTTCAGCCAGGACATGTCGTGGCCGTCGGCCACCAACTGGGGCTGGCTGATCGCCATGGCGGTGGCCTCCGGCCTCGTCGGGCACGCAATGATGAACTGGTCGCTCGTGCGGATCCCGCTCTGGGTCGGCTCAACGTTCACGCTGCTGATCCCCGTGTTCTCGGCGCTGCTCGCCTGGGTCGTACTCGACGAACGGGTGAACGCACTCCAGGCCCTCGGGATGGCCGTCGTGATCGGTGCACTCGCCGTGGTGGTGCGCAGCCAGGCGGCCCCCTCCAGCATCGCCGCCCCGATACCCGAGCCCAGCTCCCCCAACACCCTGATCTGACCGACCGGACCCGACCAGTGCGACAGCGCAGGTCTGACCCGCGCCGTGGCGCGACCGCTACGGTGCCAGCGTGTTCGAACTGAACGGCGTCGAGATGGTGGGGTACCTGGCCTCGGCGCTGGTGGTGCTCTCGCTCACGATGACCTCGGTGGTGCGGCTTCGGATGGTGTCGCTGTGCGGGTCGATCACGTTCTTCGTCTACGGCACGATGATCGAATCGGTGCCGATCATGATCACCAACGGCTCGATCGCCGTGATCAACGTGTGGTTCCTCCGCAAGGAGTTCGCCTCCGGTGGCCGGCACGGGCGCGATCTCGGAGTGTCACGGATTCGCCCGGACTCGCCGTTCCTCTCCGACTTCGTCGCGTTCCACCTCACCGACATCCACCGGTTCCAACCCAATTTCCGCCTGCCAACCGGGACCGACGTCGTGACATTGCTGCTCAACCGTGACGGTCTCCCCGCCGGCCTGCTGATCGGGCGCCGGAGTGGGTCGACGCTCACCATCGACCTCGACTACGTGCTCGGCCCGTACCGAGACTCGCGGCTCGGCCGCTGGCTCTACGGCCCCGGCTCCGAGGTGTTCCGCTCCGACGGCATCACCGAACTCCGCAGTGCTGGCACCACCGACTTCCACTGCAAATACCTCGAACGCGTCGGCTTCCGAGCGTCGCCCACCGACCCCGACCTCTACGAACTCACCCTCTGAGCGCCCGGCTCGACACCGTTTGTGTGCAATTCCCGGTGGGACGACCCACCGAGGCTGCAACGCAAACGTGAATGAGCCCGGCTCCCGGCGTTTGTGTGCAGTTCCCGGTGGGACGACCCACCGAGACTGCAACGCAAACGTGATGGGGGGCGGCGCTCAGGCGATGACGGGGACGCTGGCCATGGCGTCGGCGATCACCGAGTCGGGCAGGTCGTAGTCGACCATGCTGCCCGACAGATACTGCTCGTAGCTCGCCATGTCGAGATGTCCGTGGCCGCACAGCGCAGTGAGGATCACCTTCTCCTCGCCGGACTCCTTGCACGCCAGCGCCTCACGGATCGCAGCGGCAATGGCGTGCGTGGGCTCGGGTGCGGGCACGATGCCTTCGGTGCGGGCGAACTGCAACGCCCCGGCGAAGCATTCACGCTGCGGGATAGCAATCGCCTCGACGAGGCCCTCGTTGTAGAGGTGCGACACCAGCGGGCTCATGCCGTGGTACCGCAGGCCGCCCGCGTGGATCGGCTCGGGGATGAACGTGTGACCGAGCGTGTGCATCTTCATCAACGGAGTCATGCCGGCGGTGTCGCCGAAATCGTAGCGGTACTCGCCCTTGGTGAGCGTCGGGCACGCAGCCGGCTCGACGCACCTGATCGTGGGGTTCATACGACCGGCGAGCTTCTCGCGCAGGAACGGGAACGACAGTCCACCGAAGTTCGAGCCACCGCCGGTGCAACCGACGAGCACGTCGGGCACTTCGTCGACCTTCGCCAACTGCAGCAACGCCTCCTCGCCGATGATCGTCTGGTGGAGCAGCACGTGATTGAGCACCGACCCCAGCGCATAGCGGGCGTTGGGATCAGCGACGCACATGGCAACGGCCTCGGAGATGGCGATCCCCAACGAGCCGGGATGGTCGGGGTCCTCTGCGAGCAACGAACGTCCGAACTCGGTGAGCTCCGACGGGCTCGAGTGCACCGTTGCACCCCACAGTTCCATCATCGTCTTGCGGTGCGGCTTCATCTTGTACGAGGCAGCCACCTGCCAGACCTCGCACTCCATGCCGTACTGTGCGGTCGCGAACGCGAGCGCCGTGCCCCACTGGCCGGCTCCGGTCTCGGTGGTGAGCTTCGTGATCCCTTCCTGGTGGTTGTAGTACGCCTGCGGCACCGCCGTGTTCGGCTTGTGCGACCCAGCGGGGCTCACACCTTCGTACTTGTAGTAGATGCGCGCCGGGGTGTCGAGCAACGCCTCCAAGCGGTGCGCTCGGAACAACGGGCTCGGACGCCACAGCTTGTACACGTCGAGCACGCCACCGGGAATGTCGATGTATCGCTCGGTGCTGACCTCCTGCTCGATCAACGCCATGGGGAACAACGGCGCGAAGTCGTCGGGGCCGGCGGGCTGATGTGTGCCGGGATGGAGCGCCGGCGGCGGCGGCGTGGGGAGGTCGGCGACGAGGTTGTACCACTGGGTGGGCATCTCGTCTTCGGTGAGGTGGATCTGGTGTGGAACTGAAGGAGCCATCACCGGGGAACCGTAGTCAGGTACCGTTCGGTGACGCCCAACCGAACGAGGAAGAACCGTTGTTCAACAACAAGAAAAAGAAGAACGCTGCCGCCGAAGCCGAGCAGGCCCTCCGGGCACAGGCCGCGGCGCTCCAAGCGCAGTTCGACACCGTAGGCAGCGAGCGTGCAGCGCTCGACGCTCGGATCGCCGCCATCGGTCAGGCAAACGACCAGCTCGACAAGCGACTCGCCGCGCTCGACCAGGGCGTGAGTTCGATGGGAGAACAGGTCGTCACCCTCTCGTCGTCGAACAACGACACCGGCCGACGCGTACGAGCATTCGACGAACAACTCGCCTCGTCGAACACCGAGATCGACCAACGCGTCCAAGCACTCGACGAGCGCATCGCTAGTGCCGACACCCGAGTCGACGCGATCGACCATCGTCTCGCTGACGTCGAGTCACTCGGCTCCGAACTCGACGACATCAACGAACGTCTCCGCGTGTTCACCACCCCGGCGACGACAACGCCGATTCCTCCCCCGCCGGTTCCCGTGGCAGCACTGGCACCTCCGCCGGCACCGACGACGACCGTCCCACCGCCACTGCTGCTCGCCGGGGCGGAGACCCAGGACGAACTCAACGAGCGCATCGTCGAGTTGCGCACACAGCTCGGCGATCTCGCCCGGCAGACGTCGTCGATCGACGCTCGCGTCACCAGCGTGTCGATGGAGTTGGCCAACCAGCTCACCGAGCTGAGCAGCGACATCGACGAACTCAACCGGCGCAGCAACGAACCCGCCGGCACCGACTCGACCACCGGCTCGACCACCGGGGTCGACACCGCCGAACTCGAAGCGCGGATCTCCCAGCGACTCAACGCGGCGATGGACGATGTGCTCGGCTCCACCGAGCGACTCGCCGCCGAGCAGGCCCGCTACGAAATCCAGTTCCGCGCCGACCTCGCCGAGTTGGCCGAACGGCTTCGCCGTCCCGGAACGAGCTGAAAACGTCGCCTGGAGTCAGACCCCTGGCGGCACTCCTACGGCTGTTCGAGGAGGGCGAAGGCGTCGGCGATCAGCTGACGGGCTTCGGCGATCTTCTGCTGATACAAACCGAGATCGCTGTCGGCCAGCGCGGCGTCGGCTTCGATGAAGGCCTGGTCGGCTGCCTCGAGTAGCGCCACCGGGTCGTTGCCCGACGTACCGGGATCGGGCTCGGTCACCGGATCCGTGGGCACGGTGCCGCCACCGCCGGCATCGGGCTCCGTCGGCTGGTCGATCGTTTCGTCGATGTTGCCCTCGAAGCCCGGGAAGAGCACGGTGAGCGCCTCGCTCACGGTGTCCTCCAGCACAGCACGGTCGTTGTACGACACGATCACGCCGCGATACTCGGTCACCGAGGTCACCTCGGCGGAGTTCTGCGGCACCGACACGTAGTACGGGCGCACCCACACCAGGCCCTGAGCGACCGGAATGAGCTGCAGGTCACCGAAGCGCACCTCGGTGCCTCCGTCGCCGACGTTGTCGAGCGAGATGCGTCGCGAGATCTCCTCGGTCGACTCGGCGTTGCTGGCAACGCGCAGTGGACCGTCGGGCAGCCGGTTGCCGGTCTCCTCGACGATGTAGCTGGTGAGCTGTCCGTAGGTCTCCGGTGCGCTCGACGCGGTCATGTAGGCCTGCAACTCGGTTCGTGCGTCGTTGGTCGAGAACGGCACGAACGGTCGCAGGATCACGAAATCCTCATTGGGGGGCTCGCCGGCCGCAGAGGTGTTGAGCATCGTGTAATACGGAATGAACCGATTGGTGTTCGACTCGTCGGCGAACGTGCTCTGCGCTGCGGTTTGCGTGGCACCGGCTGCGGCCCCACCATCGGCGGATGCGCCAGCCTGCGACGGCTGGACGGTGGGCGCCTGAGCGACCGACCAGGCGCCGACCCGCTGGAAGAACTGCTCTGGAACGATGCGGTACTTGGAGTACACGTCGGTCTGGATGCGGAACAGATCTTCGGGATAACGCAGGTTGTCCTGCAGGTCCTCAGGCATCTCCGACAGCGGTGTGAACAGTTCGGGGAAGGCTCCCCGCCACGCACGCAGGATCGGGTCCTGCTCGTCGACGACGTAGAAGGTGACGTCGCCGCTGTAGGCGTCGACGACCGCCTTGACGCTGTTGCGTACGTAGTTGTCGTCATCGCTGAGCCCCGACTGAGGCGAGCGCTGCACGTCGCCGATGCGTTGGCCGTACGGATAGCGCGACGTCGTCGTGTAGGCATCGGTCACCCACATGGTGCGGCCGTCGACAGCGACTGGATAGGGGTCGGCGTCGTACGACAGGAACGGTGCCAGCTTGTTCAGCCGGTCGTTGATGCCCCGCACCCACAGCATCTGCGAGTCGTCACGGATGCCGCCGAAACCGATCACGTTGTAGTCGAGGAACGCGAGCGCAAACGCAGCTCGTCGGGTGAACGAACTCATCTCGACGCCGAGGTCGCCTTCGTACTCGTGGGGCTCGGAACATTCGCGTTCGGCGGAGGTGGTGTTGGCGATTGCGTACCCCGTGAGGATGGGGCTGAAGTACAACTCGGGCCGTTCGAGTTCCACCGTGCGGTAGTCCGGCCGCTGACTCTCGAGCACCCGCCCGGTCGGGGCGAGCACCAAACCGCAGCCGCGGGTGTTGATGAGGTGCAGACCCTGCCAGCTCGTGTTGGTGACGCCGCTGAGCTGGAGTTCGCGAGCAGCGATCAGCACCTCTTCGGGTTGCTCGCCGAGCGAGTCGTCGAGCACGTACCGGTCGACGTCGAGGTCGGCAATGGTGAGGCCAGCGACCTCGCCACGGTCGACCTTGAACCGGTCGACCATCTGCGTGGGGTTCAAGAGCCGCACGTTGTCGAGCGGCGCCAGGTCGGCTTCGACCTCGGCGGCGTTCAACGACCCGAAGCTGATCGTTCGGGCGTCGACGTCGGTGAGACCGAGCGCCTGACGGGTGGCATCGACGTTGCGGGCGATGAACGGCTGCTCGCGCTCCTGCTGGTTCGGGTTGACCACGAGGGCCTGCACGACAGCGGGGTAGATCACACCGCCGACCAGCGCCACGACGAGCCACAACGCCGAGGCGATGAGTGGCATGCGGAACGAACCGGTGCGCACCACCGACAGATAGAGCCCTGCCGTGAGCAGTGCGATGAGGATGAGCAGCATGATCGCGGGGAGCTGCGCGTTCACGACCGAATAGGTGGCGCCCTGCACGATGCCGGTCTGGTTGTTGGTCACGGCGTAGCGGTCGAGCCAGTAGTCGCCTGCCTTGACCACGGCGAGCACGGCGAGCAGCACGGCGAGATGGGCCTTGGTGGCCTGACGGATCACCGGCACGGGCGACACGAAGACCACACCACCGTTGAGGATGTGCGCCGCAGCCGTGAGCAACAGCACCACGATCAACGCCGCGTACAGCCAGTTGAGCATGAACGACAAGAACGACAGCTGGAACACGTAGAAACCGATGTCGGCGTTGAACTGGGCGTCGGCGATGCCGAACTCACGGGCGTTGCGGAACAGCAACCAGTCCTGCCAGAGCGCTACCGCTGGCAGCGCCAGCAGCAGCGCGAACAACAACGCCACGCCGTAGCGGACGATACGCAACCGTTGCCCGAACAGCTCGTGGAACCGCTCGACGTAGGGGTGCACATTGGCCGGGAAGGTCGTCGGCGCTGCCCGATCGGCGATGAACAGGTTGAGCCCTGCGATCACCGCGAACACCACGAAGAACACCGCGAACAGGGTGACCTTGGCCGTCAGCACACCCCAGAACACGTCGTTGCGACCGAGGGCATCGTGCCAGAGATAGTCGACGTAGAACCGGGCTATCGCCCGACCGAAGATGAGAACGAACAGGAAGAACCCGCCGATCCCGATCAGCACCCCGCGACCACTGAGCCGCCGACGGGTGCGGTCGACCGACAGGTCAGATGTGCGCCGCATTGGCGCTGAGACTAACGCTCAGCGGGCAGCAAGAGACATCGGCAGCCAAGGTGGGCCGGCGGGAACAGGTGCCCGGTGGGGAAGGCGACCCCTGCGGCGACGGCGCCGCCGAGGGTGTTGTCGTTGCAGTCGGCGCACGCAGCATGCGACGGATCCGACACCCAGTCGACCGCAGTGCCCGACTTGATCACCGAGAACAACCCACTGCCGTGAGCGGCACGGATGACGTCGTCGAGCTGTTCGTCGATGTGCTGGGTCTTGCACTCGCGATAGACCGCTCGAACCCGTTTGGCGATGCCGGCGTTGTCGCCGTCACCGTCGGCCACACAGCGATCGAGACGCTCTCGTAACGGCACGATCAGCCATTCGTCGAGCACGGCATCGCCGGCCTGGACCGCCTTGTTCCCGTCGGGCTTGGTGATGCGCGCCACGCGACCGGGCGACACCAACGATGCTCCCGCGTTCGCTGCGGCGAGCAGATCGTCGACGATCGCCACCCGAAAGCGGGCGAGGTGGTCGGCTGGCAGCGGAAGCAGATCAGCGAGTTCGCGCACTGGTTCGCTGCGGCGCAACGCGTCGAGCACCTCGTTCTGCTCGTCGGCGAGAACCCGCTTGAGCTTCTTCGCGCTCGCCACGATCAGCGGGGTGAGATCGGCATCGCGCTGGTCGAACGGCGTCTCCTCGTCTGCTGCATCGAGTTCGTCCGCCGTGTCGCCGGGAACCGGCTCGGGTTCGTCACCGGTGTCATCCACGACGACGATCGACGAATCGGCGCGCAGCCGTGCGAACAGATCGACCACGACATCGTCGCGCGCCTCGACCGCTTCATCCTCGACCGCTTCATCCTCGACCACTTCATCCTCGACCGCTTCATCCTCGACCGCTTCATCCTCGACCGCTTCATCCTCGACCGCTGTCTCTGGCTCTGTCTGATCGACCGACTCGACGACAACATCGGTGGTGGCAGGCTCGACCGTTGCATCGGTCGGATCGGCCTCCATGGCTTCCTCGATGGTTTCGTCGATCTCGACGTGGACGACGTCGATGGTTTCGTCGATCGTGTCGATGTCGTCGGCAACTGCCTGCACGGTCTCCACCGGCTCGTCGATGTCGGAGCGCATCACCGGCGTCTCGGCCGGCCGTGGGCTGTTCGGCACCATCACCGGCACCGGACCGGTCGTGGGCGACAAGTTGACGTACTCGTCGGGTTCGCCGATCGGCTGCAACTCGGCAACGACGTCGACGGCCACCAGCCGAGCCCGCTCGAACGACTGCATCAACCGGTCACGCCCGTGCAGCAACTGCTCGATCTGTTCGCGAGCGAGCTCGCGTCGGCGGGCGAGTTCGCTGAGCACCCGCTCGCGGTAGGCGCGCGCCTCGTTGACCATCTCGCGACCCTGCTGCTTGGCCATCGACAGCTCGGCCTCGGCATCGGCGCCAGCATCTGAACGACGCCTCGACGCCTCGACCTCGGCCTCCTCGCGCAGTCGGGCGGCCTCGTCGCTCGCCTCGGTCAACATCTGTGCGGCGCTCTGCTCGGCCTTCTGGCGGATTTCCGCTGCACTCTCGCGGGCGGTGGTGAGCACCCTGGCCGTCTCCTCGCCGAGCAGACGGGTGAGCGTCACCTCGTCCAACTCCACCGAGGCCATGTCGGGGTTGGCTTGGGAGGTCCGCAGCTCGCGTTCGAGAAATCGTTCGCGTTCCTGCAGGCGACCGAGTTCCGCTGCGACCATTCGAAGGAAGTCTCGAACTTCTCCCTGGTCGAATCCGCGCCGGCCGGTGGCGAATCCGGCGTCGGCGACCGACGCTGGCGACGACGGATCGGGGCGAGCAAAAGACATGGCCATGGCGCAACGCTACGCATTCGGAGCAGCCAGATGGTGGCACTCAGTCAGTTGGGGTGTCCGACGATCGCCGGCACGTTGCTCTGAGCGATCACGACATCATGACCAGTGGGTCGCCGCCGAGCTGCACGAGCGCAGCGAGCGCCTCGTCGAGGGTGGCCACCGGGATGATCTCGACCTCGCCGCGGCCGGCGTCGTTCAGCCGCTGCAGTCGCACGGGATCGTCGAGTTCGGCCTGCGATGCCGGTACCAGGAACACCTTGATCCCGTTCTGGTGCACGGTCGACACCTTCTGCGTCAGCCCACCGATCGCGCCCACCGAACCGTCGAGCGAGATCGTGCCGGTGACCGCCACCTCCTGGGGCCCGGTGAGGTCGCCCGGTGACAGCTCGTCGATCATCGCCAGCGTGAACGCCAGACCGGCCGACGGGCCACCGATGTCGTCGGTACGGATGTCGACCTCGAACGGCAACGTGATCGTCGCGGTGTCGAACGGGATGAACCCGATGATGGTGCGGTCGGGATCGTCGGGCGACGCCGACAGCTCGACGGTCACATCGCTCTCGCCGTCACCCGGGCGTTCGATTCGCAGATCGACGGTGTCCCCGGGTTCCTTGTCGGCCAGGACGGCGCTGAGGTCGTCGACCGAGTCGAGCGCCACGCCGTCGGCTTCGAGGATCCGGTCGGCGGGGTCGATCTGCTCGTCGGACGGGAACCACTCGGCGCACTCGCCCGCCTCACCCGGCGCCTTGCAGAGCACGTCTTGCACGATCACCTCGCCGGGGGTGATGTCGACATCGAAACCGAGCGTGGTGAGCGCCACGTACTGCGCTTCCTGCTCGGCGGTGCGCATCATCTGCAGGTTGAACTCGCGACGTTGACTCGGCGTGCGCACACCGAACTTGTCCTCTTCGGTCATGAAGTCGATCGCCGGATCGTCGCGACCAGCGAACCACGAGAGCACCGACTGCTCCGGCGAGGTGACGGTCACGAAGTGGAAGGCGTTCGAGGTGTCGAACCGCTCGACGCCGGCGGGAAGATCGCCGAACACGATGCGGTCGTTCACCGTGTCGGCCGATGCTGGCGTCAATGCGTACGGCGTGGGCTGCATCTCGCCGGTGCGCTGGTTCTCTTTGTCGGACACCAGCGTGGCCGGCAGCAGCGAGGCCACACCGATCACAGCCAGCAACACCACACCGGTCACGGCGATCGCCCAGGCCCACCACCGGTTGCAGGGCGCCGCGAGGGCGTCGTCTGTAGGCGGAGTCTCGGTCGGTACCATGTCGGTTGTCGTGTCGGTCACGGATCTCACCACTCAGGCTGCCTGGATGGCCGGACTCGCGATGGTCGCGCTCGTCCTGGCGGGCTGGCGTAAGAATGCCAGGGCTACGGCCCGAACACCACGCGGCGAGCCGATTCTCCGGCGCCGATGGGAACCCGTGCCGATCGCCGAGACCACCACGTCGCTCTACAAACGGCCAGGGCCGCTGTGTCGGCTGTGGGCCGCGGTCGCCAGTTCGGCCATCGCGGTCCTGATCGGTTCGGTGCTGGCCGTGGTCATCGCGTTCGGCACCGCCTTCATCATCAGCACCCTGACCGACTTGCTGAAGCAGTGAGCGCGCCCGGTCCACGTGCTGTGGCCGTCGCTGGTCACACCGGCGACACGGCGACGGCGCTAGCCGGTTGGACGTCACCCGACCCGGCCGTGCGGGCAGTGGCCCTCGGTGCGTTGGAACGCCTGGGCGAACTCGACGACGCCACACTCGGCGACGCGTTGCTCGATCCCGATGTGTCGGTGCGGCGACGGGCCGCGGAAGTCGCTGCCACGCACCGATCGGTCGACCTGCTCGCCAGTCTCCATGACCCCGACGACCGGGTGATCGAAGTGGCCGCTTGGGCCTGCGGCGAGCACGAATCGCGACGCGACGCGATCGTCGAGCGACTCGTGGAGCTGGCCGGAGCGGCCACGGATCCGCTGGTGCGCGAGTCGGCAGTTGCTGCGCTCGGGGCAATCGGCGACGAGCGCGGGCTCGCTTCGATCATCAACGCGTGCGACGACAAACCCGCCGTGCGCCGACGTGCCGTCCTGGCGCTCGCCCCGTTCGACGGCGACGAGGTCGACGCCGCGATCGAACGGGCCCTGGTCGACCGCGACTGGCAGGTCCGTCAAGCCGCCGAAGACCTCCGACGCGCCCAGTCCTGAGCTCACCCGAGCCCGCCACCACCACCACCA
>Ga0105053_10008051_pt1 | contig 13842 bp, 12 predicted proteins | sample BON01_FD_78093 | JGI IMG/M metagenome (GOLD analysis project Ga0105053, IMG submission 78093) | Freshwater microbial communities from Lake Bonney liftoff mats and glacier meltwater in Antarctica - BON-01 | ecosystem: Environmental > Aquatic > Freshwater > Ice > Glacier meltwater | place: Lake...
AGTCATGGCTGTGCTCTGGTCCTGTGCCGCAATCGGCGCAGCATTCGCGCAAAAGGTATGAGGAAAGCGCCTGTACCCGGCCATAATCGACCGCCGCACAGATGATGGATCGGCCCTGGCGCACCTGGCTGACCAGCCCGGCTTGCGACAGGATGCGCATGTGGTGGGTCAGGGTCGATCCGGTGACGCCACAGGCATCGCCCAACTGCCCGATGCTCAGACCCTCGGGCCCGGCGCGCACAAGGGCGGCCAGAACCGCCAGCCGTTGTTCCGAGCCGAGCGCGGCAAAGGTGGACGCGGCCTGTTCAATGGTGATGTCGGTGGGGCGATGTGTTTTCATATTTCTACGTTTATAGAAATATAGAAACCGCGCAAGCCCCATTGGCGACCCATCTGTGCCCGCTATCTTCCGTCCCATGTCCAGCCTGTCCGCCGCCGTTTCCGCCTGCACCCTCTGCGCCCCCCGCTTTGCCGCCACGGCCACGGCGCACCGGCCCCGGCCCGTGGCGTGGTTTGCGCCCGGCGCGCGTATCCTGATCGCGGGGCAGGCGCCGGGCGCGCGGGTCCATGCCTCGGGGGTGCCGTTCGACGATGCCTCGGGTGACCGGTTGCGCGAGTGGATGGGGATCGACCGTGCCGCGTTCCATGACGTCGCGCGCATTTCCATCGTGCCGATGGCGTTCTGCTTTCCCGGCTACGGCGCCACCGGGTCCGATCTGCCGCCCCCGGCGATCTGCGCGCAGACGTGGCGCGACAGGGTGATGGCCGAGGTGGGGCAGGTGCCCCTGACCCTGCTGGTGGGTGGATATGCCCAGAGATGGCACCTTGGCCCGGGGCGGGTGGGCGATCATGTGGGGGCCTGGGAAAGCCATGCCCCCGCGATCTTTCCCTTGCCCCACCCCAGTTGGCGCAATACCGCATGGCTGGCACGCCACCCTTGGTTCGCGGCCTGCCTTCTGCCGGCCCTGCGCACCGCCGTTGCAAAGGTACTGACATGACCGACACGCCCCTTGACCGCGCCCACGCCGCCATGCAGGCCGCACCCGACGACGACAGCGCGCGCCTGGCGTTCTATGAACGTCTTGCCGACAACGAACTGTTCGTGATGCTGGACACCGAGGCCGAGGGCGACCGGATCGCGCCCTCGGTGTTTGACACCGGCGAGGGGCGGTTCGTGCTGGCCTTTGACCGCGAGGACCGGCTGGCGAAGTTCGCCGGTCGCATCGTGCCCTATGCAGCACTGTCGGGGCGGCTGGTGGCGGGGCTTTTGGCGCCACAGGGGCTGGGCATCGCCCTGAATCCCGATGTGGCGCCATCGTCGTTTCTGGTGCCGCCCGAGGCGGTGAAATGGCTGGTCGACACGCTGAGCGAGGCGCCCGCCGTTGTTGAGGCCCGCCCGCGCGAGATCATGGCGCCCCGTGGCCTGCCCGAGCGGTTGCTGCGCGCGCTGGATGCAAAGCTGGCCAGTGCGGCGGGGATGGCGCGCATGGCCTATCTGGTGGGCGCGCGATATGACAAGACGACATCGCACATGTTGGCCTTCATCGACCCGGCGCCGGGGGCCGAACCCGCACTGGCCCGCGCGACGGGCGAGGCGCTGACGTTTTCGGGGATCGAGGCGGGGGTGCTGGATGTCGGCTTCTTCACGCTGTCCGACCCGTTTGCGGCGCGGCTGGCCCGGGTGGGGCTGCGGTTCGATCTGCCTGTACCCGAGGACGCTGTGCCACCCGGGGCGAACCCGGGGATGAACCCGGACAGGCCGCCACGGTTGCGTTGATCGGGGGCGCGAATGCGCTGCATCCGCGTCGCTCTGTCCCTGAAAGGTTGGGCGGGTGGCGAGAGCGCGGCTGCCTCCGGCGGGAGTATTTCAGCAAAGAAGAAACCCGGTGTGGGGTGGGTCGGGCCTGGTTCAGTAGCCTGCGGTGCGGTCGACCAGGTTTGACAGGGGCTCGCCCGCTTCGGACCGGCAGATGTTTTCGGCGATGAAGGCTGCGGCGGTGTCGGGGCGGGTTTCGCTGGCGATATGGGGCGTGACGGTGACGTTGGGGTGCGCCCAATAGGGATGGGCGGCAGGCAGGGGTTCGGTGCGGAACACGTCGAGGGTGGCATGGGCGATGTGGCCCGAGTTCAGCGCAGCCAGCAGGGCCTCATCGTCGATGAGCGGGCCGCGGCCGGGGTTGATGATGCGCGCACCCCTGGGCAACCGGGTCAGGGTTTCGGCATTCAGGATGTCCACGGTTTCCGGGGTCTCGGGCAGCAGCAGAACCAGGATCTCACTGCGCGTCAACAGATCGTGCAGGCCAGACCTGCCGCTGTGGGTTTGGAAACCCGGCACGGTCCTGGGTCTGCGGCTCCAGCCGTGAACATCGAAGTTGAGCGCCTTCAGGGCCCGAGCGCAGGCGGCCCCGAGGGTGCCGAAGCCAAGGATGCCCACGGAACGGTTGCGCGCGAGGGGCGGCGTGACCGGCAGCCATTGGCCGGTCTGCGCCGCGACCTGTGCGTCGATCCCGAGGTGATAGCGCAGAACGTGGCCCGTGACCCATTCCACCATCCCCTCGCGCAGCCCCGCATCGGCCATTCGGGTCAGCGGCTGAGTCAGGGTGGCGTTGCCGACGATGGTTTCCACCCCGGCCCAGAGGCCCAGCACCGCCTTGCAGCGGGTGTAGGGGCTGAAATCGGAAAGCGGACCCTTGGGGGAAAAGATGACGTAATCCACGGTTTCCGGGGCATGGTCGCGCGCCAGCCCGACGCTGAGGCCCCGGGCGGCAAAGGCGGCGCGCAAGGGGGCGGCGTATTCGGACCAGCGCTCGGGCTGGCCCGCGAACAACACGTTGATCATCGCCCGCGCGGCCGGTGCACATGGGCCGATTGCGCCAGCCCGAACCCGGCCAGCAACACCAGCATCGCCGATCCGCCATAGCTGACCAGGGGCAGGGGCACGCCCACCACGGGCGCCAGGCCCATGACCATCGACATGTTGACGGCGAAGAACAAAAAGAACGTCACACCCACCCCCATGGTGATAAGGGCGCCGAACCGGTCCTTGTTGTTGAACGCCGACACGAAGCAGAACAGCACGATCAGCGCATAGAGCGTCAGCAGCGAGAAGGCGCCGATGAAGCCGAACTCCTCGGCCAGGGTGGTGAAGATGAAATCGGTGTGCTTTTCGGGCAGGAAGTTCAGCCGCGACTGGGTGCCCTGCATGAAGCCACGGCCAGTCCATCCGCCCGAGCCAAGGGCGATCTTGCTCTGGGTGATATGGTATCCCGCGCCCAGGGGATCGGTCGAGGGATCGAGGAAGGTGTCGATCCGGCGGAACTGGTAATCCTTCAGCATCTGCCAGTCGGTGCCGCGCGAGGTGAACACGGCCGATACCAGGCCCGCCCCCGCCGCCGCAACCGCGCCGAAATACCACCAGCTGACCCCGGCCAGAAACATGATCGCCCCACCGCCCATGAGCAGCAGCAGCGCCGTGCCCAGATCGGGCTGGCGCAGCACCAGCAGGGTGGGCACAAGGATCAGCAAGACGGGCACCGCCACCCACAGCGGGTGCGATTTCTTGCCGATATCGAGCCAGTCGTAGTAGGCGGCCAGCATCATCACCAGCGTGATCTTGGTCAGTTCCGAGGGTTGCAGGCGGATGAACCCCAGGTCGATCCAGCGTTGCGCCCCCATGCCGGTGACGCCGAAGAATTCGACCCCCAGCAGCAGCAGCACCGAGGCGCCATAGGCCAACCCCGAGACGTTGCGCCAGAACCAGACCGGCACCACCGCAATGGCCACCATCACCACCAGGCCGAACCCGAACCGCTTCATCTGCGGTTCGGCCCAGGGGGTGAGGGAACCGCCGGCCACGGAATACAGCATCACGAACCCGGCGCAGCCCACCGCCACCAGCAGGACGATCAGCGCCCAGTTCAGGTGCAGCAGCTTGGCCAGACCGGTGGGAACGGTCTTGACGCTGTATTCCAGGTAACTCACCGCTCAGGCCCGGTCACTGTCGGGGGTGCGGGTGGTGTCGCGCAGGGGCAGGGCGCGCTGCATCGCCTGGATCCCGGCGCGCTGGCTGGCGGGATAGCTTTCCAGCGGCGGCATCCTGCCATGCAGGGCGAACAGCAGGATGTCGCGCGCCACCGGGGCCGCCGCCGCCGATCCGCCGCCGCCATGTTCCACCACGACCGACACGGCGACCGACGGGTTGTCATAGGGCGCATAGCCCACGAACAGCGCGTGATCGCGCCTCTCCCACGGCAGATCGGCGTTGCTGATCACGCCGCGCGCCCGTTCGGCCATGGTGATGTTGCGCACCTGGCTGGTGCCGGTCTTGCCCGCGACGCGCATCGTGGCCTCCTCGATGCGCGAGCCATAGGCGGTGCCGCGCCGGGTGTTGCTGGTCGAATACATCCCCTTGCGCACCAGCCGCAGGTGATTTTCGTTGAACCCCAGGGGGGTGTTGCCCAGCACCGGAGTTTCCACGCCGTCGATGGATTTGATCAGCCGGGGCATGATGCCCGTGCCCGAGGCCAGGCGCGCCGTCATCACCGCGAGTTGCAGCGGCGAGGACAGCACATAGCCCTGTCCGATGGCCGCATTCAGCGAATCGCCGATCCGCCAGTCGGCGTTATAGCGTTCGCGCTTCCATGCCTTGTCGGGCATGATGCCGGCGGTGACGGCGGACATCGGGATGTCGAACCTCTCGCCGATCCCGAACCGGCGCGCGACCTCGGCAATCTTGTCGACACCCACCTTCTGGGCCATCTCGTAGTAATAGACGTCGCAGGACTCGGCCAGGCTCTTGTCGAGGTCGACATGGCCATGGCCGCCGCGTTTCCAGCAGTGGAACCGCCGGTCGCCCAGTTCGGTGAAGCCGGGGCACCAGACCGTGTCGTTGGGGCCGATCAGCCCGGCGTCCAGCGCCGCCATCGTCACCATCATCTTGAAGGTCGATCCCGGCGGATAGGCGCCTTGCACCGCCTTGTTGGCCAGCGGGCGATACTTGTTCTCGGTCAGGGCGGCGTAATCGGCCACGGAAATGCCGCGCACGAATTCGTTGGGATCGAACGTCGGCGCGCTGCCCACGGCCAGAAGATCGCCGGTGCGCGTGTCCATCACCACGGCGGCGGCACTTTCGCCCAGGGTCAGCCGCGCCTCGGTGAAGTTCTGCAAGGCGTGATCGACGGTCAGTTGCAGGTTCACCCCCGGCGTGCCCGAATCGCGGCTCAGTTCGCGCATGACACGGCCTGCGGCATTCACCTCGATCCGCTTGCTGCCCGCCTTGCCGCGCAGATCGCGCTCGAACTTGTTCTCGACGCCGGTCTTGCCGATCTGGAACTTGGGGATTTGCAGCAGTGGATCGTCATCCTCGATCTTGCCAAGATCATAGTCCGACACCGGCCCGACATAGCCGACGACATGGGCGAAATCCGCGCCCAGGGGATAGTACCTGGTCAGGCCGACATCGGGGAAGATGCCGGGCAGGGCGGGGGCGTTCACGGCGACCGTTGCCACATCCTCCCAGCTGCGCTGATCGGTCAGGGTGACGGGCACGAAGGGCGAGCGGCGGCGCATCTCGCGCAAGGACCGCTCCAGTTCGTCGGGGTCGAGCCAGATCAGGCGGCGCAACCGCTCGATCACCATCTCGACGTCGCCTGCATCCTCGCGCACGATCACGATGCGATAGTTCTGGGCGTTGTCGGCCACGGGAATGCCGCCGCGATCCACGATCAGTCCCCGCGCCGGGGCGATCAGGCGCATGTTGATGCGGTTTTCCTCGGCCAGCAGGCGGAATTCGTCGGCCTGTTCGACCTGCATCTGGCGCATGCGCCAGCCCAGCACGCCCAGCATTCCCACCTGAAGCCCGCCCAGCACCAGGCCCCGCCGGGTGATGCCCCGCGCGCTGGTCTCTGTGTCCTTGGGTGTACGTCTCATATCCGGTGCCCCAATGCGTCCCATTCGCCCGGCGCCATCTTGCGCACGCCAAAGGCGAACCGCGACAGGGCGACGACGACCGGGTAGGACAGGATCGAAATGATCATCTGCAGGAAGGCAAGCCCGATCACCGGCTGTTCGACAAGAAAGATCGCCAGAACCAACGCATTCGTGAGGGTCATGCCCAACAGAACGGCAGCCACCATCATCCATTCCACCAGAAACGGCAGATCGCGGGAAAACGGCTGGCGGCGACGCAGGAACTCGAAACCCAGCAGCACCAGCACCGCCCACAGCCCGATGGGCCGCATGAACAGGATGTCGGTGAACAGAGTCACCGTCACCACAAGGATCGCCGGAATATAGTCGGGCCGCCGCATCACCCAGGAAAACGCCAGCAGGGTCAGCAGATCGGGCCCGGGCCAGCGCGAATCGCCGATGCGGAAGGGCAGCACCTGCACGAACACGACCGCCAGTGCCAGGGCCACGAACAGGGCTCGGAACGACCATTGCTGGCGCGATACCGGGTCAACCATTGCTGCCCTCCGCCGGCACCGGGGCACGCACCGGCGCGACAAGCGAGCCGGGGTCGGTGATGCCTTCGCCCGGATGGCTGCGCAGCACGCGCAGGAACTCCAGCCGCTCGTAATCGGCGGCCAGGCGCACGCGCAGCAGGCGGTCGGTGCCCAGCACGACCTGGCCCACCAGTTGACCCGCCGGAAAGACACCGCCATCGCCGCTGCTGATCACCCGGTCGCCGGGGCGCACGGTCTCGGGCGCCTCAAGGAAATCCAGCAGCGGCAGGGGGCTGTTGTCGCCCGCGAGGATCGAGCGTTGCCCCGAGGGCTGGATCGTCACCGGAATGCGGCTGTTGGTGTCGTTCAGCAGGATCACCCGGGCGCTGGTTTCCCCCACGCCTGAAACCCGGCCCACCAGGCCCAGCCCGTCGGTGGTGGCCCAGCCGTTCTGAATGCCGTCACGCCCCCCGACGTTCAGCAGCACCGACTGGCGGAACGGCGAGCCTGAATCGGCCAGCACCACCCCGGTGATGAAGGTGAGCGCCGGGTCGAGGCGCACCTTGTTCAGGTCCAGCAGCTTGGCATTTTCCTGCTCCAGTTGCAGCGCGGCCTCTTTCCAGGCCTTCATCTGCTGCAACTCGCGGCGCAGTTCCTGATTTTGCTCATAGATGCGGGTATAGCTCTGGAAATCCTCGATCATCCCCGCGACTTTCGTCACCGGCACCAGCGCCCAGTCGAAGGATGGCACGACCGCATCGACGATCTGGGCGCGAAAGCGTTCGGCCCTCGGGCTGTCGATCCGCCAGAACAGGAAGGTGGCCAGACACAGAACCACCAACCCGCCGATCAGGATACGGCGGACCGGGCGGGTGTAATCGTCGCTGTTGCCTCTGTCGCGTGCCATGCCCCACCTCGGGTTTCAGGGGTCAGCTTTCGTAATCTATCACATGGCGCAGCTGTTTTTCGTATTCCAGCGCCTTGCCTGTGCCCAGGGCCACACAATTCAGTGACTCGTCAGCCACCGAAACGGCCAGTCCGGTCTGTTCGCGCAGCGCGAGGTCAAGATCGCCCAGCAAGGCGCCCCCGCCGGTCAGCATCACGCCGCGATCGACGATATCGGCGGCCAGATCGGGCGGTGTCGCCTCAAGCGCGATCATCACCGCCTCGCAGATCTGCTGTACCGGTTCGGCCAGCGCCTCGGCCACCTGGGCCTGGTTGATCTCGGTTTCCTTGGGCACACCGTTCAACAGATCGCGGCCCCGGATCATCAACGCCGCACCCCGCCCGTCGTCGGGCATGCGCGACGTGCCGATGGTCGTCTTGATCCGCTCGGCCGTGGATTCGCCGATCAGCAGATTGTGCTGGCGGCGCAGATAGCTGATGATCGCCTCGTCCATCCGGTCGCCACCCACGCGCACCGAGCGGGCATAGACGATATCGCCCAGAGACAGCACCGCCACCTCGGTCGTGCCGCCGCCGATGTCGACCACCATGTTGCCGGTGGGATCGGTGATCGGCATGCCGGCACCGATGGCCGCGGCTATCGGCTCGGAAATCAGCCCCGCCTTGCGCGCGCCCGCCGCCAGAACCGAAGTGCGAATCGCGCGCTTTTCCACCGGGGTTGCGCCATGGGGCACACATACGATCACCTTGGGTTTGCTGAAGGTCGTACGCTTGTGCACCTTGCGGATGAAATACTTGATCATCTCTTCGGCCACGTCGAAATCGGCGATCACGCCTTCGCGCATGGGCCGGATCGCCTGGATGCTGCCGGGGGTGCGGCCCAGCATCAGCTTGGCATCCTCGCCCACGGCCAGAACCTGCTTGCGTCCGTCCTTGATGTGAAACGCCACCACCGAGGGTTCGTTCAGCACGATCCCCTTGCCCTTGATATAGATCAGGGTGTTCGCGGTGCCCAGATCAATGGCCATGTCGACCGAAAAAAGACCCGCTAAACTTCCCATGTCGTGGCAGCCCCCAAGATGACGTGTGGCGCCCGCGACTCCCAGTCGCCGCAGACCAATCCGGGTTATAGGGAGTAGCGCCGACAGACGGAAGGCCCGTGCTGCCGGTTTTCGGCGCGATGCCGCGCGCAGGGCTGAAGTGCGGGCTGTGCTACCGGGGCCTGATGCAAGAATAATATAATTACCAGCGACAAAAATGAACTGAATAGTCATGAAATGTTTGAAAAGTGAAATTATTGATCAATCGAAAAAATCTCATGCGGGGCAGGAGAATGACTCGGCTAAGGGGCGGAATGACGAGAAGAAATTGACAATTTCCAACAATCCGCCCCAGGGTGTCAGCCCACGTCCTTGTAGCTGATACCCTTGATATCTGCGTTCGGCCCGGCCTTTTCGCGGCGCATCAACAGCCGGTTCAGCGCCGAGGCATAGGCCTTGGCGCTGGCCACCACCGTGTCGGTGTCGGAGGATTCGCCGGTCACGATCAGCCCGTGCTCCTCCATCCGCACGGTCACGGTGGCCTGGGCATCGGTGCCTTCGGTCACGGCATGAACCTGATAAAGCTGCAACCGCGCCTCGTGCTTGACCACCATCTTGATCGCCTTGAAGGCCGCATCGACCGGGCCATCGCCCAGCGCCGTGACCTGATGATCCACGCCATCGACGCTCAGCGTCAGATCGGCCGATTGCGGTGCCTCGGTGCCGCAGACCACGCGCAGGAACTTGATCTTGATCCGCTCGCCGTCACCCTTGGACTGGTCGCGCATCAGCGCCTCCAGATCCTCGTCATAGACCTCCTTCTTGCGGTCGGCCAACGTCTTGAACCGCACGAACACATCGTTCAACTGGTTGTCGGCCAGCTCGAACCCCAGTTCCTTCAGCTTGGCGCGCAGGGCGGCGCGGCCCGAATGCTTGCCCATCACCAGGTTGGTTTCCTTCAACCCCACATCCGACGGGCGCATGATCTCGAAGGTCTCGGCGTTCTTCAGCATCCCGTCCTGATGGATGCCGCTCTCATGGGCAAAGGCGTTCTTGCCGACGATGGCCTTGTTGAACTGTACCGGAAAGCCCGAAACCGTCGCCACCCGGCGGCTGATATGCATGATCTTGGTGGTGTCGATGCCGGTCTCGTAGGGCATGATGTCGCCGCGCACCTTCAGCGCCATCACCACTTCCTCAAGTGCTGTGTTGCCCGCGCGTTCGCCAAGGCCGTTGATCGTGCACTCGATCTGGCGCGCACCGCCTGCCACGGCGGCCAGTGCGTTGGCCGTGGCCATCCCCAGATCATTGTGGCAATGGGTGGCAAACACCACCTCGTCAGCGCCCGGCACGTCTGCAATCAGCATGCGGATCAGTTCGGCGGATTCCACCGGCGCGGTATATCCGACAGTGTCGGGAATGTTTATCGTGGTCGCCCCCGCCCTGATGGCGATTTCCACCGTCCGCCTGAGGTAATCCATTTCGGTGCGGGTCGCGTCCATCGGCGACCACTGCACGTTGTCACACAGGTTGCGTGCATGGGTCACGGTTTCGTGGATGCGTTCGGCCATCTGGTCCTTGTCCAGATTGGGGCTGGCGTGGTGCAGCGGCGAGGTGCCGATGAAGGTGTGGATGCGGGGCTGGCGGGCATGTTTCACCGCCTCCCAGCAGCGGTCGATGTCCTTGAGATTGGCGCGGGCCAACCCGCAGATCACCGAACGCTTGGAGCGCTTGGCAATCTCGGCGACGGCGGCAAAATCGCCCTCGCTGGCAATGGGAAACCCCGCCTCGATGATGTCGACGCCCATATCGTCCAGCAGTTCGGCGATTTCCACTTTTTCGCCCTGGCTCATGGTGGCGCCGGGGGATTGCTCGCCGTCGCGCAGGGTGGTGTCGAAAATCAAGACGCGGTCGCGTTTGATGTCTTGGGTCATGTCACTGATATCCTTGGAAGCTTCTGAAGGTCCGGCGCTGTTCCACCCCTGAGCGGTCGCGCCGAAGGCACGCTCAGAGGCGGCGAAGAAGCAGCAGACCGCGCAGGCCAAAGGCCACCGAAAGGGCGGGCACGGCAGAGATATGGGCGCGGGTTTCCATGACGCCCTTTATACTGGCAGTTTTTCCAACGTCAAAGCCGAAAACATGCAATCGGTCTGTGGCGGACCCAGATCGACGGGCGCGGTCGGGGTATATCGGAACGCTGCGATCCGTGCGCCACCGTCGAAGGCGATGAACAGCGTCGAGGTGGCGGCGCGAATCGCGATACCCTCGGGGTCGCGACCAAAGGCGATCAGGGGGTGGGTGGCCAGGAGCGTGCCGTCGGGCGCAAACTCGTACAGGCTGTTGGTGCCTTCCCAATCGTCCACCACCAGCAGTCGCCCGATGCGTTCATCCCGGGCGATGCCCCGGGGTTCGGTCATCGCGGGCTTTAGATCCCAGCCGTTGACGCGGCGGGTGATCTCGCCGGTCGGCGTCATCCACAGGATGTGCCCCGGTTCATCCTCGACCACGATCAGCGTGCCGTCACTGTCCACGACAACACCCTCGGTGTCGCCAAACCGGGTGGCCAGCCGGAACGGATCGCCCAAAACCGCCCCATCCTTGCCGAGACGCTGAAAACTGCCATGGCTGTCGGCCACCAAAAGGTCGTTACCGTCGATGGCAATGGCCTTGATTCGCGACAGGCCGCTGGAAAAGCGCCGAAGTTCAAGGCCATCAAGGGTGACGAGGATCACCTCTGGCCCCTCGTTGGCAATCCAGAGACCATAGAACGTGGGGTCGAACTCCAGACTTGCGGGGCGGCTCAGGTCATAGAAATCCTGCAATTCCGGTTCCAGCGCGGCAGCGGGTGTGGCGAGAACGGCAAGGATCGAGGCGAGGCGGCGCAGCATGGGCAGGGCTCCGGAAACCTTCGGTAAGGTGGGGCGGAGATGGCGATGGGCAAGGGCGGTTGACCGGCGCGCGACGCCGCCTAAGTGCGAGGGATGGAACAGGTTCTGATCATTGGCGCTTCGGGCGGCATTGGCGCCGCGCTGGCCGACGAGGCACGGGTGCGCGGTGCCGTTGTGACGACACTGTCGCGCAGAGCCGACGGGCTGGACGTGACGGACGAGGCCAGCGTTGCGTCGCATCTCGGCGCGCTGCCCGGCCCTTTCGATCTGGTGCTCGTGGCCACCGGCGCGCTGGTGATCGACGGCATGCCGCCCGAGAAGGCGTTGAAATCCCTTTCTGCCCCGGCGCTGGCGGCGCAGTTCGCGTTGAACGCCATCGGACCGGCGCTGGTTCTGAAGCACAGCCTGCGCCTCATGCCACGCGACAGGCGGGCGGTGTTCGCCGCCCTGTCGGCGCGGGTCGGCAGCATCGGCGACAACGCTCTGGGTGGCTGGCACAGCTATCGCGCGGCAAAGGCGGGGTTGAACCAGTTGATCCATGGCGGCGCCATCGAACTGGCGCGCAGCCACAAACAGGCCATCGCCGTCTGTCTGCATCCCGGCACCGTGGCCACCGGGTTTACGGCCGGGTTTCCCGATCATGACAAGGTGACGCCAGAACAGGCCGCCGCCAACCTGCTGGTTGTTGTTGCGGCCCTGACCCCCGAACAGTCGGGCGGGTTCTTCGACTATGCAGGGCGCGCGATCCCGTGGTGAAGCGGCTGATCCTGATCCTCGGCGATCAGCTGTCCACCGGGATTGCAGCGCTGAAGGCTGCCAGGAGCGGCGATATCATCGTCATGGCCGAGGTGGCGGACGAGGCGTCCTATGTGCCGCATCACCCCAAAAAGATCGCCTTCCTGTTCGCCGCCATGCGCAAATTCGCGGCCCGGTTGCGCGGAGATGGCTGGCATGTGGCCTATAGCGCACTGGACGATACCGGGAATTCCGGCTCGATCCCCGGCGAACTCCTGCGCCGCGCCGCCGAATTTGGCGCGAAGGCGGTGATTGCAACAGAGCCGGGCGAGTGGCGGTTGATCGCGGCGCTGAACGACACGCCGCTGGACACGACGGTGCTTGCCGATGACCGGTTCCTTGCCTCGCACGGCGACTTCGAGACTTGGGCCGAGGGGCGCAAGCAACTGCGCATGGAGTATTTCTATCGCGACATGCGCCGCAGGACCGGCCTGTTGATGGACGGCGACCAGCCCGTCGGCGGCCAGTGGAACTTCGACCACGACAACCGCAAACCCGCGCCAAAAGACATCATCGGCAGCGGCCCGATGCAGTTTGCCCCTGATGAAACCGTGCAAGAGGTGCTGGCGCTGGTTTCGGCGCGGTTTGGCGACAACTTTGGCGATCTGCACCCGTTCAGCTTTGCCACCGACACCGAACAGGCCCGCCGCGCGCTGACCCATTTCATCACCCACGCCCTGCCGCGTTTCGGCGATTATCAGGATGCGATGCTGGCCGATAACCGGTTCCTCTATCACGCGGTCATCTCGATGTACCTGAATGCCGGCCTGCTGCACTGGTGCGAAATCTGCGAGGCGGCAGAACAGGCCTGGCGCGACGGCCACGCCCCCCTGAACGCGGTCGAGGGGTTCATCCGCCAGATCATCGGCTGGCGCGAATACATGCGCGGCATCTATTTTCTCGAAGGGCCCGATTATACCAGACGCAACGTGCTGAACCACCGGCGCGATCTGCCCGCCCTCTACTGGGGGGCGGAAACCAGGATGCGCTGCGTCGGCAAGGTGGTGGAGCAGACGCGGGCCGAGGCCTATGCTCACCACATCCAGCGCCTGATGGTCACGGGCAACTTTGCGCTGCTGGCGGGCATCGACCCCCACCAGGTGCATGAATGGTATCTGGCTGTCTATGCCGACGCCTATGAATGGGTCGAGGCGCCCAATGTGATCGGGATGAGCCAGTTCGCCGATGGCGGCATCGTGGGCAGCAAACCCTATGTGTCGTCGGGAAATTACATCGCCAGGATGTCGGACTACTGCAAGGGTTGCGCCTATGACGTGAAGGCCAAGACAGGCGAAACGGCCTGCCCCTTCAACCTGCTCTACTGGGATTTCCTGATCCGCCACCGCGACCGGTTCGCGAAGAACCCCCGCATGGCCCAGATGTACCGCACCTGGGACAGGATGGACGAGGGGCGCCGCGAAACGGTCCTGTCGGATGCGGCTGAATTCCTTGGTCGGATGGACGCCGGCGCGCCCATCTGATCGCCCCATTTCTTCTTTGACGAAAATACTCTCGCCGAAGGCCACCGCGCGCCGCGCGGTTCCTCAGTTGCTGGAGGTCAGCGCGCCGCTGGTCCAGGTGCCCGACGCCTCTTCGCCGTTGGCATAGCGGATCGTGCCCTGCCCCTCGCGCCGCCCCTCGACGAACGCGCCCTCGTAGATGTCGCCCGTGGAATAGGTCGCGACCCCGGTGCCGTGGATTTCGCCCGCCCGCCATTCGCCGGTATAGGTGAAGCCATCGGGCATGGTGATCGTGCCGGTGCCGCTCCGC
>Ga0105053_10008052_pt1 | contig 13842 bp, 19 predicted proteins | sample BON01_FD_78093 | JGI IMG/M metagenome (GOLD analysis project Ga0105053, IMG submission 78093) | Freshwater microbial communities from Lake Bonney liftoff mats and glacier meltwater in Antarctica - BON-01 | ecosystem: Environmental > Aquatic > Freshwater > Ice > Glacier meltwater | place: Lake...
CGCTGAGACCCGCAGCCCGGGCTGTCCGGGCGGCGGCGATACCGGCCGAACCGGCACCGACGATGACCACGTCAGGATGATCCGGAAGCCGCGCCGTGCCAACTGTCTTCGTGCCCAGTGTCGCCGTGCCCAGTGTCGCTGTGCCGGCGAGCCCCAGCAGAGCGGCCCTGCGGTCCAGCGTCATGGCGGTGATCCTCCCGACCGCGAGACTGTCACCCAGGCGGCAGCTCAACAAGCGCTCCCCGGACTCGCGCCTCAAGAGATGCAGTCTGGTTAATATCATGCCCGCCAGGCGCGCACGCTTGCAAACCACCGGATCGGGGTCGCTAAGTCCGTATCTTGGACGTTAGGAATTCAGTAACCATGCGACGCGCGTTTCGGATCGGCCTGTTCATCGGCACCTTCATCGGCATGTCCGCCTGCGCCTTGGTGCCCCAGGACAGCGGCTCGCGCGGAGCCTCTGGTTCGGTCGAGGCTGGCCGTACGCACTGATCGCGAAGGAAACCGTGGCGGTGGGGACGAAATCCCCCTATCATGGTGCCCGCGGACGCCGAATGTCGCGCCGCGCCGGTTCCGACCCCCCTAGATGTTAGCCTTCGCCATCGTCGTCGTTCTGCTCCTCGTGGTGCTCAACGGCCTGTTCGCCATGACCGAGCTAGCGGTCGTCTCGTCCCGCAAGTCGAAATTGCAGAGCCGCGCTGAGCGGGGTGACAAGGGCGCGCGCGCCGCGCTGAAACTGGCCGAGGACCCGACCCATTTCCTGTCCGCAGTCCAGGTCGGTATCACTCTGATCGGGATCGCGGCGGGTGCCTATGGTCAGGCGTCGATTGCCGGCGAATTGAACCGTATTCTGATCGAGGCCTTTCCGGTACTGGGCCACTGGGCGCAGGTCATATCAACCACCCTGGTCATCATCTTCATCACCTATGTGTCGGTGATCGTCGGTGAACTGGTGCCCAAGCGGCTGGCGCTAATCTTTCCCGAGCCGATCGCCTCAAAGATGGCGGCTCCGATCGCGACCGTGGCCATCGTGCTCAAGCCGTTCGTTGTGGTGCTGACGGCCTCGACCTCGGCCATTCTCAAGGTCATGGGCGTCAAGGACCGTGACGGCTCGGATGTCACCCAGGAGGAGGTCGAGACCATGATCGCCGAGGGCACGGCGTCCGGTCTGATCGAGCCCGAAGAGCAGACCATGATCGAGGAGATCCTGCGCCTCGGCGACCGGCCGATCCGGGTGGCCATGACGCCGCGACATGAGGTGTTCTGGATTGCGCTGGACGATACCGAGAAACAGCTGCGTGACGAGGTCCGGACCTGCCCATATTCGCGCATCGTCGTGGCGCGCGAGAACGATGTCGATAACCCGCTGGGCGTGGTCCACAAGAAGGACCTTCTGGACAGTCTGCTGGACAACGGCGAGTTCAATATCGAACGGCTGGTGCAGACACCGGCCTTCATTCCGCAATCGACCTCGGTGCTGAAGGCGCTGGGAATCCTGAAGGCATCCAAGGTCCACATGGCCTTTCTGGTCGACGAATTCGGTGCTTTCGAGGGCGTGGTGACCGTGACCGATCTGCTGGAGATGATCGCCGGCGATTTCGACGAGGGCCACGACGACGCCGACGTCAATATTCGCCTGGGCGACGACGGGGCCTGGCTGGTCGATGGTCAGACCGACATCGATGAACTGGCCGATACCCTGGGCGAGGATTTCGGCGAGGCCGATGGTTTCCACACCGTCGCGGGTCTGGTGCTGCATCAGCTGTCGCGGGTGCCCGACAAGGGTGAAATCCTGCAACTGGGCCGGTTCGAGGTCGAGATCATGGAAATGGACGACCGCCGCATCGACAAACTTCTGTTCCGCCAGGTGGTCAAGCCCGAGGATGAGGCCCGCGCCTTGGCGCAGCAGTACGACGATTGACGCCAATCCGCTTGAAAACCCCCGCGCGGTCGGGCATACGCCGCGGTCTGGCGAAGCCGAACGCGCCTGGGGGGCGACCCTCCGGCGCGTTATAGTTTTGTCCGGGACCTAGGAGTGTAGCTCAGCTGGTAGAGCATCGGTCTCCAAAACCGAGGGTCGTGGGTTCGAGTCCCTCCACTCCTGCCACTTTTCACTGACGGGGCGCGCCCCCATCTGCACCGTCAGCCCGTTGAAACGAGACCAGAAGATCATGGCCAAGGCCAAGAGCCCCTCGGGGCACCGCACCCAGCCCATCCAGCCGCCTATCGTCGGCAACGCCGTGGCGACCGAGCCGCCTGCGCCCAAGAAGCGCCCCTCGATTCTTCAGTTCGCCGGTCAGGTCCGCGCCGAGGGCCGCAAGATCGTGTGGCCGAGCCGCAAGGAGACCTGGATCACCTCGGTGATGGTGCTGATCATGGTCGTGATCGCCGCGATCTTCTTCTTCGTGGTCGATGCGGGACTGGGTTTCCTGTCGCGCCTCATTCTCTCGATCGGCCAGTAGGAAACATCCCCCCATGACCGACGCAGCTCCCGCCAAGCCCGCCGCCAATCCCCGGCACAAATGGTATATCGTCCATGCCTATTCGAATTTCGAGAAGAAGGTCGCCCAGCACCTGACGGATCAGGCGCGCCAGCAGGGTCTCGAGGACTGTTTCTCTGAAATTCTGGTGCCGACCGAGGATGTGGTCGAGATCCGCCGCGGCCGGAAGGTGAACTCCGAGCGCAAATTCTTCCCCGGCTATGTTCTGGTGAAGATGGAGATGACCGACGACGCCTATCACCTGGTCAAGAACACGCCGAAGGTGACCGGCTTCCTCGGCGCGGCGGGCGGCACCAAGCCGCTGCCGGTGTCCGAGAAGGAAGTCCAGAACATCATCGGCCAGGTGGAGGAGGGCGTTGAGCGTCCGAAACCCACCATCCGCTTCGACATCGGCGAGACCGTCAAGGTCATCGACGGACCCTTCGCCAGCTTCGAGGGCCAGGTCGAGAGCGTCGACGAGGATGCGGCGCGCCTGCGGGTGGCCGTGTCCATCTTCGGCCGGCCAACACCGGTCGATCTGGAATACAATCAGGTCGAGAAGAACGCGGGCTGAGGCGCGCGGTCCGACCAACGCATTTCGGGATCGACAACCAAGACAATCGCCTACGCGACATCCGATACACACAGGACATGCAGTACACGTGAGCACGGCGGCTCCTTCGGTGCCGCCGTTTGCCTTTCGGTACTGCGTTTGCTACATGCGCGCCTCGCTCTGGATGGGGCGGTGCCGGTTCGCCTGCATAAATCCGTGGGAGGCAGCCATGCCAGACCACGGCTCACCGGTCCCGATTGAGTTCGGGGCCATCGTAAGGAGAGACCAATGGCCAAGAAGATTCTGGGCTATATCAAATTGCAGGTGCCGGCGGGTTCCGCCACACCTTCCCCCCCGATCGGGCCGGCCCTGGGCCAGCGCGGCGTCAACATCATGGGCTTCGTCAAGGAGTTCAATGCGCGCACCGAGAAGGAAGTCAAAGGCACGCCCCTGCCGACGGTGATCACCGTCTATCAGGACAAGAGCTTCACCTTCGTCACCAAGACCCCGCCCGCGACCCATTTCATCAAACAGGCCGCCGGGATCACCTCGGGCTCGAAGATGACGGGCCGTGAAGTGGCCGGCAAGATCAAGCGCAGCCAGCTGCATGAGATCGCCGAGAAGAAGATGAAGGATCTGAACGCGAACGACCTGGACGCCGCGACCAAGATCATCGAAGGCTCGGCTCGCGCCATGGGCCTCAACGTCGTGGAGGGCTAAGCACATGGCCAAGCAAACCAAGCGCACCAAGGCCCGCACCGGCGACACGCTGGTGGACATGCCGTTCGCCGACGCCATCAAGGCCGTCAAGGAAAACGCCACCGCCAAATTCGACGAGTCGATCGAGATTGCTGTCAATCTGGGCGTCGATCCGCGTCACGCTGACCAGCAGGTCCGCGGCGTCGTGAACCTGCCATCGGGCACGGGCCGTGACGTTCGCGTCGCCGTCTTCGCCAAGGACGCCAAGGCCGCTGAAGCCCTGGCCGCCGGCGCGGACATCGTGGGTGCCGAAGATCTGTACGAGAAGATCAACGGCGGCTTCATGGACTTTGACCGCGTCATCGCGTCCCCGGACATGATGGCCCTGGTCGGTCGTCTGGGTAAGGTGCTGGGCCCGCGCGGCCTGATGCCCAACCCCAAGGTCGGCACTGTGACCCCGAACGTCGCCCAGGCCGTCAAGGACGCCAAGGGCGGCGCGGTCGAGTTCCGCGTCGAGAAGGCCGGTATCGCCCACGGCGGCATCGGCAAGGCCTCCTTCACCCAGGAAGCTCTCGAAGCCAACGTCAAGGCCTATGTCGATGCCCTGCAACGCGCCCGTCCGTCGGGTGCCAAGGGCACCTATGTGAAGCGGATAACCCTGTCCTCGACCATGGGCCCGGGCTTCAAGATCGACCCGGCGTCGCTGAACGCCTGATCGGCCTGACTGACTGAAAAAAGCGGCGGCCGAGAGTGATCTCCGCCGCCGTTTTTGTTTGCATGGAATCGTCTGTCATCGGACGGTTCTCTGTAAAGCGACCAATTGCGTGGAGACGGGTAGTCCCAGAATACATGATGAGCGACGTCACCCGCACCCAGCCGGCTGAGCGGCGTCAGGTCGCGGCCTTGCCATGGCGTCGGGGTCAGGGCGGGATCGAGATCATGCTGGTCACGTCGCGCGAGACCCGGCGCTGGGTCACCCCCAAGGGCGGGCGGATGCCGGGCAGGACCGACGCCGAGGCCGCCGCTATTGAGGCGCTTGAGGAGGCGGGGGTCGAGGGTACCGTCGTCGCCCATCCCATTGGAACCTTCCGCTATCTGAAGGTGCTCAAGCGCCGTGCGCCGCGCTGGTGCGTGGTTGCAGTTCATGCGCTGGAGGTGCGGGTGGAACACGAGACCTGGCAGGAACAGGCCGAGCGGGAACGCGAATGGGTTAGCCGGGACGAGGCTGTCCTTCGGGTTGAGGAACCGGACCTGAAGACGCTGATCGCGGCCTTCGAGGGCTGATCAGGCGCGTTCTGCAGAGACCACGAAACAGCCACGCCGGGCGGTGTGGAGATGGATGCGGACGGCGGCCGGATCGGCGAACCATGCTTGTAGCCTCGCGGCGACATCGCGGCCTTCGACCACATCGGCGTCCGTCATGATCCAGTCGGCGTCATAGACCCGGATCGAGAGTAATCGGCGGGTCAGTATGTCGGGTACCTCGCCCGGCTCTGGCCGCGCCTCGACCGCGGACTCGCTTACAAGGATCGGACCGTCGCCTCGGTAGGGGCTGTAGGGATCGTCGAGGTGGCGGTGGTTTAGCAGGATCAGCGCGTCGCCGGGGGTGGCGTCGGCCAGGCTGACCCGGCAGGGCGCGCTGTGCTGGGTGTTGGCGGTTATGCGGCGAGCGCCCAGCGCAAGAAGGGCTGTATCTTCCAGTTCGAACAGGGAACGGAACGGTTCCAGGGGCAGGGCGCGGATGCGAAAGCTCATGCGGGTCTCCTTCGACGCCGACCTTGCCGGGCCGGGCTTCGGGTGTCTGGCGGCTTTCGGCCGTTGCGCCCAACCGCTTGCATCCCCACAACGGGGGTATGAACGCACCTTTCAACGCCCCCGCCGATCCGCTCGACGCCCCCGTTTGGGACTTGTCCGATCTGTACGCCTCGCGAGAGGACGCCCTGATCGAGACCGATCTGGACCGCACCCGTGGCATGGTCGATGAGTTGAACGCTCTTCAGGGCCGGCTGGTCGCTGCGCGGGCCGAGCCGGCGGTGCTGGGCGAGCGGCTGGATCGGGCGGTCGCCCTGTACGAACAGGCGTCGGACGTGCTGGGGGCGCTGGGGGCCTATGCCTTCCTGACCGCCTCGACCGACCGCAACGACGCCGGAGCCCAGGGGTTTGAGGCCACGGTGCGCGAGAAGCTGACCGCCATCGCCACGCCCACGGTCTGGGTGACGCTGGAAGTCAACCAGCTGGAGGAAGCCGAGATCGAGGCGGCGCTGGCGGCGTATCCGGGTGCCGCGCGCTGGCGGCCGTGGCTGCGGCGGGTACGGGCGATGAAGCCGCACGAGCTGTCGCAGGAAATGGAGACCTTTCTCGCCGAACGCGGCCCGATCAGCGCCCAGTGGCCGCGTCTGTTCGACGAGACCCTGGCGGCGGTGAAGGTCCGGGCGGGTAAGGATGACCTGACCCTGTCCGAGGCCCTGAACCAGCTGTCGGACCCCAAGGCGGCGCTGCGCAAGGCGGCGGCCGGGGGCTTGAATGCGGCGCTGGCGGCGCGGACCCAGACCATGGCTCTGGTGCTGAATACAGTCGCGGCCGACAAGGCTCTGGAAGACAAATGGCGCGGTTTCCGCCGCCCGGCGGATGCACGCCATCTGTCCAATGAGGTGGACGGTGAGGCGGTCGACGCGATGGCCGAGGCCGTGGCCGCGGCTTATCCGCAGCTGTCGCATCGCTATTATGCGCTGAAGGCCCGGGCGATGGGGAAGGCAAAGCTGGACCAGTGGGACCGCAACGCCCCGATCGAGACCAGTGCGCCACGCGGCTATGACTGGGCGGCGGGCAAGAAACTGGTACTGGAGAGTTTCGCTGATCTGGGGCCGGAGTTCGCCGATAGGGCGGGCGGATTTTTCGACAAGCCGTGGATCGACGGCAAGGCGCGGCCGGGCAAACAGTCGGGCGCCTACGCCCACCCGGTGACCTCGGATCGGCATCCCTATGTTTTCCTGAACTGGATGGGGGAGCGGCGCGATGTGCTGACGCTGGCCCATGAACTGGGTCATGGCGTGCACCAGACGCTGGCGGCGGGGCAGGGCAGTCTGCTGGCCGACACGCCGCTGACCCTGGCAGAGACGGCCTCGATCTTCGCCGAGGGGCTGACCTTCGATCGGCTGTTGAAGACCGCGCCGAGGGCTGAGCAGCGGGGCCTGCTGGCCGGGCGGATCGAGGACGGGCTGAACACCGTGGTGCGCCAGATCGCCTTTCACCGGTTCGAGACCCGTTTCCACGACGAGCGGGCCAGGGGTGAGGTCGCGGTCGAGCGGATCGGCGAACTGTTCCTGGAAGAGATGGGCGCGTCACTGGGGCCGGCGGTGACGCTGAACGCCGGATACGAGCACTGGTGGAGCTATGTCAGCCATTTCGTCCACTCGCCCTTCTATGTCTACGCCTATGCGTTCGGGGACCTGCTGGTGGCGGCGTTGATGGAGACACGGGCCCGGGACCCCGAGGGGTTCACACCGCTGTATCGGGCGCTGCTCGCGGGCGGCGGGTCGAGGGGCTATGTCGAGGCCCTGGCGCCGTTCGGCCTGAACCCGCGCGACCCGGCCTTCTGGACCATCGGCACGAAGCGGCTGGAAGGTCTGATCGACCGGTTCGAAGCGATCGTCTGACGGCTGGGCGTTGACGCGGAGGCCGGGCCGGGCAAGCGTCGCACCATGCGATTATTGATCCTCGCGGCCGCCGCCGTCGTCGCCCTTCCAGTCCTCGCCCAGGCGCCGACCGAACCCACAGCCGCGACCCGGGCCATGGCGGCAGGCTATAAAGCCCTGACGGTCTGCAGCGCCCTGCGGACCGCCGACGGAGCGGGCGGCGAGCGAACTCTGGCGAGCGTCGAAGCCAATGAACTGGTCGGCGTCTACCCGGAACTGGACGCTCTGGTGCGTGAGATGCCGGTCGCGATCGAATGGCAAAGCGTCGCCGTCGCTTGGGACGAGACGATGCCACCCCGGTTCGCGATCCATCGACCCGGCGAGGGTTGCGTGATTATGCCTGTGGGCTGGCGTGACGATGGCTCGATGTTGGTGGCGGCTCACTTTCCACCGGCGAACGAGATATTCAGGACCAGCGACCCCGAAGGGAACGCCGCTCTGCTGAACGAGGCGGTCGAGCAGGCCTTCGAGGGCGGCTACGGCGAAGGGGCCAACACCACCGCTGTCCTGGTCCTGGAGGACGACCGCCTCGTCGCCGAGGAGTATGCGGAGGGCTTTGGCATCGACACGCCCCAGCGCACTTGGTCCGTGGGCAAGAGCCTCGCCGGGACGATCATCGGGGCGGCCGTCCATCGCGGCGAGGCCGACGTGAACGCCCCGGCCGCCATCACCGACTGGAGCCGGCCCGGCGATCCGCGGGCGGCGATCACCCTCGACCAACTGATGCGGATGGCGTCGGGCCTGACCAGCGACACGGCCGGCAACCGCACCGACGCCCTGTATTTCGGCGGCGTTGGAATCGACGAGCAGGTCACGACCTGGCCGCTGATCGCGCAACCAGGGTCGCGCTACCGCTACGCCAACAACGACATCCTGTTGGCCGTTCTGAGCATCGAGACGACATTCACCGGTCATCCTCCGGCCGATCTGTTCCGGCGGCTGGGGATGTACGACACATGGGCCGAGACCGACTGGCGCGGCCACTACATGCTGTCGAGCCAGGTGTGGTCGACCGCCCGCGACCTGGCCCGGTTCGGGCGGCTGTATCTCAATGACGGTGTGGTCGATGGCGAACGCATCCTGCCCGAGGGCTGGCGCGACTATGTCTCGCGGCCGTCGGGTCCGCAGCCGGACGGTGCCGAGGGCTATGGCTCGACCTTCTGGCTGATGAACCGGTCGGAGGGGATTCCCACCGACACGATCTCGGCCATCGGCAACCGCGGTCAATATGTGATCATCGTGCCGAGCCGGAACATCGTCATAGTCCGCCGGGGGGAGGATCCCGCTGGAAAACGCTTCGACTTCATCGCTTTCAGCCGCGACGTTCTGGCGGCGCTGGACTGAGGTTGAAATGATCCGGGCGTCTTGAGTGAGCCGCAGGGGCCGCTATAAGTACCATACCCGCAGTTCCTGAGTCCCGGACAACACCAATGGCCAAATCGCCCGAAGCCCACGATACCTATGTCCGCGGTTCGCAGGAAATCAGCGAACAGGACTCGACCTTCACGGCCTTCATGGGCCTGACCAAATGGGGCTCGCTCATCATTGCGGCCACCCTGCTGTTGCTGGTCATGTGGTTCCAGCCGGGCGGCAGCTTCATCAGTGGTGCGATTGCGACCGGGGTGCTGCTGGTAGGGGGCTGGTTCATGCTCAAGTCCAAGAAGGCGCACTAGAGGCTTCAGCCTGCCCCTTCAGCCAGCCTGCGGTACAGGCGCAGGGGCAAAAAGGCGGCTTTGACGCCACCTCCCGGATAAGCCTAACGTCGATCCGTTCATTTGAGACGGAGGGATTCGCTTGGCTGTTGCCATCGCTGTGACCCGCGAACGCCGAGACGGCGAAACGCGCTGCGCCATCACACCGGAAACGGTCAGGAAATTCGTGGCCATGGGCGGGACCGTGACGGTCGAGGTCGGTACCGGTGCCGGCTCATCCATTCCCGACGCAGACTATGCCGAGGCCGGAGCCACGGTGGCCAAGGACACCAAGGCGGTGCTGTCAGGCGCGGACATCGTGCTGAAGGTGCGCGGCCCGACGGCGCAGGAGACCAGCGCACTGAAGCCGGGTGCCGTCGTCGTGGCCCTGCTGGATGCCTGGCGCGACAAGGAGACCGTGACGGCGCTGGCCCAGGCCAATGCGACCGCCTTTGCCATGGAGTTCGTGCCGCGGATTTCGCGGGCCCAGGTGATGGACGCCCTGTCGTCCCAGGCCAACCTGGCCGGATACCGCGCGGTGATCGAAGCGGCCTATGCCTATGGGAAGGGCTTTCCGATGATGATGACGGCGGCGGGCACGGTTGCCCCGGCCAAGGTCTTCATCATGGGCGTCGGCGTGGCGGGCTTGCAGGCCATCGCCACGGCGCGGCGTCTGGGCGCAGTGGTCACGGCCACTGACGTGCGGCCGGCGACCAAGGAGCAGGTGGTATCGCTGGGCGCCAAATTCCTCGCCGTCGAGGACGATGAGTTCAAGAACGCCCAAACCGCCAGTGGCTATGCCAAGCCAATATCGCCCGAGTATCAGGCCAAACAAGCGATCCTGACCGGCGAACATATCAAAAAGCAGGACATTGTCATCACCACCGCCCTGATCCCCGGCCGCGCCGCTCCGGTGCTGGTCACAGCGGCGCAGGTGGCGACGATGAAGCCGGGCTCGGTGCTGATCGATCTGGCGGTCGAGGCTGGCGGCAATGTCGAGGGGGCCAGGGTCGGCGAGGTCGTGACCACGGCCAACGGCGTGTTGATCGTCGGCTACGCCAACCTGCCGGGCCGGATCGCGGCGGACGCCTCGGCGCTCTACGCCAAGAATCTGGTCGCCTTCGTCGGGCTGATGATTGTGGACGGGGCGTTGGTGGTCGATCTGGAGGATGAAATCCTCAAGGCCTCGGCGGTGACCCACGGCGGGGCGGTGGTACATGAGGGGGTGAGGGGATGAAGCCAGCACATTCGCGCTTCCTCACCTTTATCAGCTGGGTGCTGATTTACGGTGGATTGATCGGCACAGTCGTGATGTGCCTCGCTGTGTTCTTTATCCCAGGCGGTTTGGTGAAGGGCGTCGCCACGCTCCTCCCGGCGACGATCGTGTTTCTTACGCTCAGCGTCGGCATCGGAGGCATGCTTCGTGCGCTGCTCAGCATCGACCAGCACCTGATGTCAAATAGCCGGGAACCCTGACCATGGAACACGTTGACCCCAACGTCTTTCGCCTGGCCATCTTCGTGCTGGCGATCTTCGTCGGCTACTATGTCGTCTGGAGCGTCACACCGGCGCTGCACACGCCGCTGATGGCGGTGACCAATGCCATCTCCTCGGTGATCGTGGTCGGCGGGCTGATCGCGGCGGCGGCCCTCAGCGGTGACGCCGGGCCGAACGGCTGGATCGCCAAGGGGGCCGGTGTCGCGGCCGTGACCCTGGCCAGTGTGAACATCTTCGGTGGCTTCATGGTCACCCGACGCATGCTGGCCATGTACAAGAAGAAGGAACGGCCCCCCGCAGCGGCGAAGACGGTGGAGGCCGCAAAGACGTGACTTTGGACGCCCAGCAGTTCGCGGTCGGCGCGTCCTGGGTCGCTACGGCGATCGGGGCGGGGCTGTGGCTGTGGAGCTGGTTGCGTGAGAAGGATGCCATCAAGAAGCTGCGCCTGCTGGACTGCGGCGTGGTGCTGCTGTTCGCCTCGATCCTGTTGCGCATCGTGATCCAGGAAAGGGCCATGAGCGTCTGGGACTGGGCCATGATCCTGGTTGGGCCGTTGTTTATCGCCGCCGCCCTGTGGCGGCTGGCGCGAACGGCGCAGACATCGGGGGGGCGCTGATGGACAAGCCGGTGACCCTTCTGGAGCAGGTGCTGGACGTGCTGCGTAGCGAGCAGACAGCCGCCCGAGAAATCGGCGTGGAACTGGTCGGGGTTGTCGGCTCGGTCGCGCGCGGTGAATCGCGACCGGACAGTGATATCGACGTCGTCTATGACGTCATCGGGCCCGCCGATCTGTGGCGGCTGGCGGGTCTTGTGGCCAATCTGGAAGACCGGTTGGGCCGGCGAATTGATATCGTGGACCGCGAGATGATGGTTCCCGAACGTTGGGCCTGGATGGGCCGGGATCTGGTGCCGCTTTGACCAGCGAGGCCGTCCGCTTTCTGCTCGAGGACATGCGTGCCTATGCGTCCGAGGCCATCGAAATCACGGGTGATCGTGAGGCCGACGAGATCGTGTCCGAGCGTTTGCGAGAGCACGGCGTCTTGCGAACCGTTCAAATCGTCGGCGAAGCCGCGGCGCAGGTGCTCAGACTGAAGCCTGAAGGGCTGGAAGATGTGGAATTGCGTGAAGCGACGCGGATACGAAACATTCTCGTTCACGGTTACGGCAAGATCAGGATGAACCTGATTGTCGGCATAGTGCGTGACGACCTGCCAAGACTGATCACAGCCTTGGATCGTGTGCTGGGGAAGACAAACACATGAACGCATCCTTCGCGGCCCTGGCCTATCTGGTCTCCGGCGTCCTGTTCATCCTCTCCTTGCGCGGGCTGTCGAGCCCGGAGACAAGCCGGAGAGGAAATACCTTCGGCATGATCGGCATGGCGCTGGCGGTCGGGGTAACGCTTCTGACGCTGTGGTCAACAGGCACGCTGGATCCGCTGACCCTGGGCCTGATCGCGGGCGGTGTGGTGGTCGGCGGCGGGGCCGGGGCCCTGATTGCGGCGCGGGTGCAGATGACCCAGATGCCGCAGCTGGTGGCGGCCTTCCACTCTCTTGTCGGCATGGCGGCCTGTCTGGTCGCGGTCGGGGCCGTCTATGCGCCCGAAAGCTTCGGCATCGCCACGGCCTCGGGCGGCATCAAGATGGTCTCGATCATCGAGCTGAGCCTCGGCGTGGCCATCGGGGCGGTGACCTTCACCGGCTCGGTCATCGCCTTTGCCAAACTGGACGGGCGGATGAGCGGCGCTCCAATCATCCTGCCGGCGCGGCACCTGATCAACATCGGTCTGGCCCTTGGGCTGGTGGTGCTGATCGGGGTGATGGTCGCCTCGGGCGGCACCGCGACCTGGGCCTTCTGGGGTGTGTTCGTGTTGGCCCTGATCCTGGGGGCGACCCTGATCATTCCCATCGGCGGGGCCGACATGCCGGTGGTGGTGTCGATGCTCAACTCCTACTCCGGCTGGGCCGCAGCGGCGCTGGGCTTTACGCTCGAGAATATCGCCCTGATCATCACCGGGGCGCTGGTCGGCTCGTCGGGAGCGATCCTGAGCTACATCATGTGCAAGGCGATGAACCGCAGCTTCATCTCGGTGATCCTGGGTGGATTCGGCGGCGATGCGGCGGCGGGACCAGCCGGTGCGGTCGAGACCCGTCCGGTCAAACAGGGCAGCGCCGAGGACGCCGCCTTCATCATGAAAAACGCCTCCAAAGTCATCATCGTGCCGGGCTACGGCATGGCCGTGGCCCAGGCCCAGCACGCCCTGCGCGAAATGGCCGACAAGTTGAAGGCGGAGGGGGTCGAGGTGAAATACGCCATCCATCCCGTCGCCGGACGAATGCCGGGCCATATGAACGTGCTGCTGGCCGAGGCCAATGTGCCCTATGACGAGGTGTTCGAGCTGGAGGACATCAACAGCGAGTTCAGCTCCTGCGACGTGGCCTTCGTCATCGGCGCCAATGACGTCACCAATCCGTCCGCCAAGACCGATCCTCAAAGCCCGATCTACGGCATGCCGATCCTGGATGTGGAGAAGGCGGGGACGGTGCTGTTCATCAAGCGCGGCATGTCGGCGGGCTATGCGGGCGTCGAGAACGAATTGTTCTTCCGCGACAATACGATGATGCTGTTCGCGGACGCCAAGAAGATGGTCGAGGGGATTGTAAAGGCGCTGTGAGCGTTCCGGACAGAACCTGTTTGACCGGACCAGTTCCCGTCGCGCCGCGTCAGCGTGTCCGCCTGTTGCGACGTCGAATCTGCACCCCCCGGCTCTGTCGCGCGTTAAGATCGCGAACGGTCGCCGTCGCGGTCGCAACGCCTGAAGGGCTCACTCCATGGTCAACAAGATACTCGCTCCCGACGACCTCGCCCTTGCCGAGGAGAAGGAGGCCGAACCCGTCATTCACCACCCGCCCAAGGGCTTTTCCGACCGGTTCGCGCTGGGTTTCACCCGCCTGCTGCGGTTCCTGGCCGACACCTTTTTCGCCAAACGCTATGGCCACCGCGCCATCGTGCTGGAGACCGTGGCGGCGGTGCCCGGCATGGTCGGGGCGACGCTTCAGCATCTGAAATGCCTGCGCCAGATGAAGGACGACGAGGGCTGGATCCGCACCCTGATGGAAGAGGCGGAGAACGAGCGGATGCATCTGATACCAACGGGGTCAGATCTTGACCTGTGATGCCCACTCCCGGGTGGCGATGGATGTGATGCGGCCTGGCTCGCTGGTGAG
>Ga0105053_10008066_pt1 | contig 13829 bp, 9 predicted proteins | sample BON01_FD_78093 | JGI IMG/M metagenome (GOLD analysis project Ga0105053, IMG submission 78093) | Freshwater microbial communities from Lake Bonney liftoff mats and glacier meltwater in Antarctica - BON-01 | ecosystem: Environmental > Aquatic > Freshwater > Ice > Glacier meltwater | place: Lake...
GCCCCAATGGACGGTGGGAAAGTCTGGGGTCGCTTCGACACGCGCGCGCAACTGGGCAATCGCCTCGTCAAAGCGACCTGCTTGATAGAGCACGCTGGCTTTGTGATATTGCCACGCTGCGCGTTTCGCTTCGCCTTCGATCTCTTCGATCAATGGGATCAGATCCAGCGCCGCATCGTAGCGCTCGCGCACGGTCAGGTAGGTATGAAAGTTGATTGCTGCATTGCGGAAAATGGCCTGTAGCCGCCCCTGGTTGGCCAGGCGGGTCGTTTCCGGCAGGGCGCGCAAACGGCTGATCAACTTTTCGTAGAGGGGGATAGCGTCATCGTTCTGGGTGCTGGCCAGGCGGGCCGCCTGCTGCGCCAGATCTTCCCAGCTGCCCTTGATTGGGGGCAGCGTAGGTTTTGCGGTTTGCTCAGTCATGGGTGGTGATTCGATTCTCTGCAATAATTTTGAACGTAGAGACGCAAAATCTTGCGTCTGACTGTAAAGACGCAAAATCTTGCGTCTGACTGTAAAGACGCAAAATCTTGCGTCTGACTGTAAAGACGCAAAATCTTGCGTCTCTACGTCAATCAAAAATCGTATATCCTTTTATGCATCAATCTCGCGCTTGACTGTCTTCAACAACGTGTCGGCGCGCAGTTCAGGCAGATTGTAACACGCGCCACCCAGGGCCACCGACAACTTTTGGGCCAGACCGCGATCAAACGCAGCATGCTCCATGTTGACGACAATCGAGCGCATCTTTGTCTGCTCGAACATCTCGGCAATCCGGTTGGCCTCTTCTTGCGCCGGCATGCCGGTCATGCTCACGTTACCAGCGCCGTCGGTCAGCAAGATCATCAGCGGGCGCAGTTCGGTGTCGCGACGGCGGGCATTCTCGATCACCTGCCAGGCCAGGAACAGACCACTGCTCAGCGGCGTCTTGCCACCGACGGGCAGATCTTGCAGCGCCTTCTGCGCTAAATCCACACTGCTGGTTGGGGGCAGCACCAGGCGTGCTTTGTCGCGCTGGAAGACGACCAATCCCACCTGGTCGCGGCGCTGATAGGCATCGACCAACAGGCTCATAATCGCGCCTTTGGTTGCCTCCATGCGTTCGCTGGCCGCCATCGACCAACTGGCGTCTACGACAAAGAGAATCAAGTTGCCGGTGCGGCGCACGCGCACTTTGCGCTGCAAATCACTCTTGCGCAGTTGTAATGCCAGATCATTAATCGCTTCATCATGGCGTTGCTTTTGGAAAGGCGCCGCCGCACGCAAGGTTGCGTCGAAGGCAATATCCTCTGGCCGGTCGCCGGCGGGGCGCGCCTTGATATAACGGCCACGCTTACGTTCGGTGCGCGTATACGAGCGTTTGCCAGCCCGCTCGCGCGTCATCTTGTCGAGCGGCGTATCGATCCGCTTTGTTTCAAATGTATCGCCGATTTGCACCGGCTTCCGGGCGCCTTTTTGATCACCGGGCGATGAGCTGTGCTGCGGCGAAGCATCGGGCTGGGCCACTGCGCCCTCGCCCCCTTCGCCGGCCTCGGTCATGTCGGACTCATCGCCCTCTAGGCTTTTTTTTGGTCGGATCCAGCGGAACCTTCCATCTCCATTTCCTGGCTCTCTTCGCCCGGTTGTTGTTCGGCTTCCGCCCGCGCTTGGCGCATGTTGGACTGCAACTGATCAGGATTGATCACGGCATCTTGGAAAGGTTGTTTCTTCATGCGATGCGGCAGCGCCAACTCGGCGGCGAGCAAAATATCGCGATCGTTGATCTGCAAGCGCCCATCAAAGGCCGCCTGGGCGCGGGCCGTCTTCAAGATCACAATGTCGGCGCGATGGCCGTCCACCTTGAAGCTGGCCGTGAGTGCGGCGATCGTATAGAGATCTTTGTCCGTATATTTAACCAGCGCATAGCGTTGACGCGCCGTCAAGATGCGCTCGCTCATATCTTCTTCGGCCTTTTCGTAGGCATCGGCGAAGTTGTCTGGGTCCTGCTCGAAATAGATGCGGCGGCGCAAAATGTCTACGCGCTGCTTGGCATCGGCCAAACCGATCACGTCGACGGCGTGCGCAAAGCGGTCGAGCAACTGGGGGCGTAGATCGCCTTCTTCCGGGTTCATCGAGCCGACCAATATAAAACGGGCGGGGTGTTGGAAGCTGATGCCTTCGCGCTCGACCACGTTGATGCCCATCGCCGCGCTGTCGAGCAGCAGATCGACCACATGGTCATCGAGCAGATTTACTTCGTCGACATAAAGCACGCCGCGGTTGGCGGCGGCCAGAATACCTGGCTCAAAGTGACGTTCGCCGCGCTGGATCGCCTTTTCGATGTCTAACGTGCCGACCACGCGATCTTCCGTTGCGCTCACGGGCAGATCGACAAAGGGCGTCAGGCGGTGTTCGGCCGGTAGTTGGCCTTCGCGGGCAAAGCGTTCCCGGCATTCGTCACAAAAGAGGTCTGGGCGGGTCGGGTCGCAGGCGAAACGGCAACCGGAGACTACTTCGATATTGGGGAAAAGGGCCGCCAACGCACGGGCTGCGGTAGATTTGGCGGTGCCACGCTCGCCGCGGATCAGCACGCCGCCGATCTGGGGGTTAATGGCATTAAGAACGAGCGCCCGTTTCATGCGCTCTTGGCCAACAATGGCCGTAAATGGATACGTTAATCGCATAGAAGCATCCTTCGGAAAGTGCGTGAAATTTCGATCAAGCTACATCAAGTTATTATAAACTAGACATGAGAGCAAAAACAAACCACGGCTTGCGCTTTCCGCTACTGTCTCTTAGAATGGGAGAGACGGTAGACGGTAGACGGTAGACGGTAGACGGTAGACGGTAGACGGTAGCGGTTGGTCATTTGTCGTTCTTCAATATATTTTGAAACTTTCTGTTTGGGCTTGCGTAGTGGAAAGTAATGCAGCATGGATGGGCTCCCCGGACGATTTTAAAAATCGTTGTACGGGGCCCATCACCACGAATGACAGAGAGTGTGGGATAGAATAAATATGAGTGAGCAGGAAGAAATTTGGGTGCGCGAGGCGCTGGCCGGCAATAAGCAGGCTTTTAATCGCCTGGTCGAAGCCTACCAGCGCCCCGTGTTTAACCTGGCCTATCGCATGCTGGGCAACCCAGACGAAGCGGAAGATGCCGCGCAAGAGACGTTTTTGCGCGCTTACGGTCGGTTAACCCAATACGATAACAGTCACAAATTTAGCACTTGGATTTTATCGATTGCTAACCACCATTGTATTGATCGTCTGCGCAAACGGCGCATGACTTATGTCTCAATTGATGACAATCCGGTATTGGAGAATCTGCAACAGGATGGCCCAGAGCCGGAACAGAGCTTGCTGGGTAGTGAAGAGAGCGTTGAATTACAGACATTAATCAACAAATTGGAGCCGGATTACCGCACGCCGCTCATCTTGCGCTATTGGGAAGATTATAGCTATGAGGACATTGCGACGGCCATGAATCTCACCGTTTCGGCGGTGAAAAGCCGGCTTTTTCGGGCCCGCAAGCAGATGGCCGATCTGTATCAGGAGAGCCAAACGGTGCCGACGCCGCCACCGCCGGGCAATCAACGTTCGACGGTGGCCGGGCGCGGAAAACGGACCACGGCAGACACTCCTTTTATGTTACGCACGGCCGTCGCAAGTTGGTAAGGACGCAGAGGGATTTATGGATGATGTGACTTTCATGAGCAACCAACCGCAATCTAATGATCAGCCAAACGTGGATGTGCAAGAAGAATTTGGCTTGCTGATGTCACTTGCCCTGGATGGGCTGCTTGACGACAACGAGCAAAATCGCTTTCAGCGCCACTTGGATCAACATCTCAGCCTGGCGCGCCAATGGCGCAGTTGGCAACTGCTGGATCGCCATTTGACGCTGACGCCCGCCGTTGAGCCGAAAATCGGTTTCTTACACCGTTTCGAGACCCGTCTGGAGCAACAGGAACGTCAGCGCTTTGTCTGGCGCAATCTACTGTTCGCCACTTTTATCATTCTGATCTGGGGTGGTCTATTTGTCGGCACCGTAGGATTGGGCGCGTACGTAGTGCTCTACCAAAGCGATTGGCTGGGCACTTTTGTCCATACCGTTGCCTTTTATTTCGATACAATCAGCCGTTGGTTCACCACCGTGCGTGATGCCCTCATCTCTTTGGTGGCAACGCCGCAGGCCATCGGCTTTGGTTTGGCCTATCTGTGCGCCTCAATCGCCCTGCTTATCATCTGGGTGCGCTTTTTGCGCCAATCTACCCAGGTGAGCGAACCAGAGTTGGTGTTTGACGATCTAGCTATATCCAACTAATTGGACTTTGACGGTGGACAAGCGTCCACCGTCTTTATGCTCAGAATATTTAATTTTCGTGCTTGCTTTTGAAAGAGGTATCCCATGCCGCGATTGGGAATGATTTTGAAACGCCATCCACACCGCCCCCTTGCCTTTTTAATCGTAGGCTTACTTTGTTGGGCAATTCTTTTTGCGCCGCCAAGCGGGGCGCACGCCGCAACTGCACAGGAGACACCCACCACTACCCTGGCCCAAAGCCAGATTTTCACCGACGATCTGGTAGTGGAAGCGGGCCAGGTCTATGAAAATGATGTTAACGTTTACAGCGGCGACGTAACGGTGGAAGCCGGCGGCTTGATTCGTGGCAGCCTCTATGTGTATAGTGGCAACGTTGAGATCGAAGAAGGCGGCGAAGTCCAGGGTGATGTTGCGGCCTTTAGCGGCGACGTGACTGTCGCTGGGCAAGTGGGCGGAAATCTTTCCGTCCTGAGTGGCAATATCGAACTCGATGACAGCGCCGTTGTCAACGGTGATCTAAGCGTAATGAGCGGCGAAATTGATCAGGCGGCGGGCGCCCGCATCCAGGGCAATGTGGCACGCGGTCCGAATTTGCGCATTCCCGTGCCAGAAATATTTGGGGCCCCGGCTGCGCCAGAAGCGCCAGCCACGCCCGAAATGCCCTTTGCGCCACGTCCCCAACAAGCCGAACGCGGTATCATGGGTAGCCTGTTTGGCTTTATCCTGCGCTTGATCGGCGCGGCTATCTTTACCGGCGTCGTTGGTGTGCTCGCTTGGTTGCTTTATACGACGCGGCCCGACATCGTACGCAAGGTGCGGGTCGCCGCCGAAGAGCAACTGGCCCTGAGCTTTGCCGTTGGCGCGATTGTCAATGTGGGTTTGCTTTTCTTGACGATGGTCTTTATCTTTACGCTCTGTTTGGCCCCTGTGGGCTTTGTCATTGGCCTGTTACTTTTGGCGCTCAACATTGTCGGTTGGTCTGCTATCTCGCTGTGGGTGGGCGAGCGCTTGAGCGCCTATGCCAAGACGTCGGCGCAACCGGTGGCCTATCTGGTTTTGGGCGTGTTGGCAACTGCGGGCCTGGTTAGTTTGCTCTGGGCTTTGGGCTGCTGGCGCACCTTTATCTTCCTGATTGGTCTCTTGGCCTCGGCGCCGGGCGTCGGCGCCTTGATTGTCCCTTGGCTGCGCCGTGGCACATCCAATGGCGGGAGCACCATTGCCGCCTACCCAGCGCCAACGGCCAGTGCACCCACGGAAACACCTGTGGCAACGCCAGCACCAGCGGCTGACGTGACCTCATCGCCCGTCCAGGCCGAGAGTGTGGCAACCATTCTGACCCCGGGTAACGAAACCACCACGGCGCCTGACCCTGGCACCGTAATTGTTACGCCCGCGACGGTGGGTGATTTCCAAGCGCCGCCGGCACCCGTCGATTTCACGCGGATTAATGGCATCGGGCCGGTTTTTGACACACGGCTCAAAGACGCCGGCGTGCAAACCTTTGCCCAACTCGCCGCCATGACGCCGGAAGCGGTGGCCGAAATCATCGGTTGGTCGCCAGAGCGGGTCATCAGTGATGATATCCTCGGCCAGGCACAGGCTTTGGCCGAGCAGGCGTAAGCGTTCTATCCATATCAATCAATACGTCCACAGAGAGCACAGAGAAGGCACAGAGCGCGTCGCTGTGCTTATAGAGAAAAGCAGAAAGAGACCGTGTAAATAATCTGTGCAGTTGTTTCAAATCAAGTGGTCCACGAAAGCTGACGAAGAAAGGCAAACCTTCGTCAGCTTTCGTGGACCATTTTAATTTTCCCCTGGCCTTACTCGTTTTTCTCTGTGCGCTCTGTGTACCTGCTGTTTTACTTCCGATCGCGCACCAACAAGCGGTTGATCAACGCCAGCAGCGGCCCGCGCTGCTCAAAGCCGCTTTCGCTGTAGTCGCTGATGCCCAAATAGATGCGCTGGCGCGTGCGGCGGATCAGGCCGAGGAGCAGCCGGCGCATCGTTTGCTGGCGAGTGTTGTATTCCTCGAAATCGGTCCACGGTTGATCGGCCGGCCAACGTTGCGAAAGCACATAAGGGTGCGTCAGTGGCTGATAGAGCCGTTCCCACCAGCCGCCGGCGCCTACATCCAACCAAAACTGGATGTCCACCGCCTGGTTGCGCATCAGATAGGTGTAGGCCGGGGCCAAAAAGACGGCATCGGTGGCGCTGCGCCAGCCCGGCACATAGAGCGCGCCCAGCGCGCCGCTCTCCACCAGTTTCAAATATTCACGTCCTAAGTTGACTTGATCAACGGTGCGGACGGCTTTGGTGCCTTTGCGCGTCCCACCACTTTCTGTACTTTCCAACGACCAGCGAAAATTGCGCGCCGATTCGACCAACTGGTTGGCAATGCGCGCCGCGTCGCGATCGTCATGGAAACCATAACCGGCCTGGCTCAGCAACTCGCCAAAGATCTGAGCCAAAAATTGATCGAGCGGGGTCAGGTCCGCGCTGGCGCGGTAGGCATAGATCCAATGGCGCAGCCGATCATAACTCTCGCCAATCGTGAAGGTGATGCGTTGTTGCATCTCGGCGCCCATTTCGCCAAAACGACCCAATTCGATTGTCGGCCGGCGCTCCGGGTAGACCACCCTGGTTAGCAGATGGGCGCGCACCGGGTCGAGCGGCGCGATCGTCAACGTCAGTGCCTGCGTGACATCCGCCGCCGCCGGGCGCACCCCCCACTGCGGATGGGCCAGACAGGCCAACGTGAGCAGCGTGCGCGCCGCCGGCTCCACCTCTAGCGCGCGGCTGGGACGGTGCGTGGTCAGCAGAATGTCTGCTTCGCTCAGCGCATTTTGCAAACTAAAGCGCAGCGCGTCGCTGACAAAAGGCGCCAACACCGCAATCTCGCTCAGGGGCACGCCGTCTTGCTGCACCAACCGCTTCACCTCTTCCGCTACCCAACGAATCATCTGCGGGTAAAAGCGAAAACCGACGCTGGGCACGATCAACGGCTGTTCATGTTCACTGGCTGCACCGTCACCGTTGGTGGTCCCATTCGCGGTCGCCTTGCCAACCTGGGGCGGGTTAGGCAGGGCTGCTTGATTGGTCTGTGGCTTAAACTCGCGATCAATTCTTCCGGTCAAGCCGACCAGAGCCGGTGACATAATGCGGCTGGTCGCAATATGAATTTCTTCCTCACACGCCTGGGCCAACGCTGCTACGCCCTCTGGTTCGGCGCCCAAAAAGAGCCGGTAGCCGGCTTCGCTGTCAGCCACAATCAAGGCGCTGTCTAGCTCGGGCAGCCAGCGTGCCACCAAGCGATGGGCGCTGCTGGTATCTTCTTCGCTGTTATCAAAAATCAGATGTTTGTGCGTGCGAAAGAGATGGGTGCGGCTCCATTCGTTGGTTAGCACCTGGCGGTTGAAAAGCTCTACTTGCAAGCTAAAATCGATCAGCGTCGCTTCCTGGCAGAGCGTACGAAATTCCTGGCTGATGCGTTGTGCGGCGCGCAGCGCATTCAAGCGCCCGGTGCGTTCACCGCTGATCGGCACGGCCAATTCGAGCCGTGTGTAGGCATCCTCAATTGTAAAGCCGTGCAAAGCCGCCTTGTTCAAATTATCCAACACCTGGCTGATCACGCGGCTGCGCTCGACATGAATGCCGTCGAATTCACCGCGCTCCAAAGCAGCGTCGACAAAGCGCGCCATGTGATATTGGCTCGTCTCCAAGTTCAAAAAGGTCGGCTCGCGCTTGGGATCGGTGAAACCGGCGCTGGGCGCCAGCAGCGGCCAGTAGAGTTCCACTGCCTGGCGCGCCAACCCGGCAAAGGTGGTGACGCGCACCGGTGAGCCAGAGGGCGCATTGGGCGTGCGCAAAGCGTTGGCGTAAGGCTGCGCCAGTGTCCGTTGTGGCGTCAATACCAAAATATCGTCACCGCGAATACGCTCTTGCCGCAACAGCCAGTGGATGCGTTCGATCGCCAGTGTCGTCTTACCGCCGCCAAACGGGCCGTGGAGAAAGAGTTTGTTAAACGCTTGCAAGGTGGTTAAAATAGAGTTGGTCATGGTAGGATACCGGGAATAGGGAAACGGGAAACGGGATACGGGATTAGGGAAACGGAACGTGGTAATCAGCGAGACCAATACTGTTTCCTGTTTCCCGCATCCCTATTTTCGTTTCCCTTCATTATAACTTTATTGTCAAAGGAGCGACAATGCAATCATACAAGATTCCGCTGACGCCGGGGCCGGTTGCCGTGCCAGCGGCCATACGGGCAGCTTATCAGGCGGACTACGGCAGCCCCGATCTGGAGGAAGAATTTTTCCAGCTATATGCCGAGTGTGAGCAGGGGCTGCAACAAATCTTGGGCACGCGCAACCAAGTTGCGATCCAGACGGGCGAAGGTATGGTGGCCTTGTGGGGCGCGCTGAAGAGCGTATTACAGCCCGGCAACCGGGTGTTGGCCGTGGCTACCGGCCTGTTTGGTTATGGCATTGGTGAAATGGCGGCTGGGTTGGGCATGCAGGTCGAAACCGTCGGCTTTGGCCACGCCGGCATCGCCGATCCGCAACGCGTGCGCGCGGCAGCGCAGCGTTTTCGCCCCCATCTGATCACCGCCGTCCATTGCGAGACGCCCAGCGGAACGCTCAATCCCCTCCAAGCATTGGGTGCGATCAGCCGCGAGGTCGACGCGCTCTTTTATGTTGACTTTGTCGCCAGCGGTGGCGGCGTGCCAATCGAAGTCGACGATTGCGCCATCGATCTGGGGCTGCTGGGTAGCCAGAAAGTGTTGAGCCTGCCCGCCGACTTGGCCATGGTCACCGTGAGCGAGCGGGCCTGGACGCGCGCCCAAAGTGTGAACTATGCCGGCTACGACGCGCTCCTGCCCTGGCGCAGCGCCGTTGCCGATCGCTATATGCCCTACACGCACAATTGGCCGGGCTTGGCTGGCCTGCGTATCGCCATCAATCTGTTGCTGACTGAAGGCATGGACGCTGTTTACGCCCGCCATGAACAGGTGGCCGCTGCGTGCCGGCAGCGCTTACAAGGCATGGGCATCGAACTATGGCCGGCCCGCGTTGAGTTTTGCGCGCCAACTGTCACGGCCGCCAAGCTCCCCACCGGTTGGACGTGGCCGGCATTGGACAAAGCGCTGCGCACGCATGGCATGGCCGTGGGCGGCAATTATGGCCCCTTGGCCGGCAAAGTTTTCCGCATCGGCCACATGGGCGCCCAGGCCGATCCCGAACTTGTGGCGCGCGGGATGGATGTGCTGGAGACCGTGTTGAGTAAAGCGTGACTTTGCACAACGCTTTGTAAACACAGATAGGAGGAACACGGATTTTTATGTTTTTATATCCGTGTTCCTCCTATCCGTGTTTACAAAAATTGCCCTCTTTGTACAGATTTCTTGTTACCCAAGGATTCCGCACATCCAATCGCCGCATCTGCGGACGTTGGGCCACTTACGTCCGCTCCTACGCTTTTGGGTCGACAAAGCGGATGGCGTCCGGTGCGATACGGTCGGCGATCAGCACCGGCTTATGCGCTTCCAGCAGATTGCTTAGGTCGATCAAATTGCCGCCCAGGTCAAACGCGGTTTGCACCGATTGACCATACCCCAGCGCACGATAGAAGGCCGTCGAGAACTGGATCGACGCCGTATCGGTGATGGCATCCGACATGCCGATCACACAGTCGATCACTTCGGCGATGGCGGTGGCCTGTTCGGCGGTATAGCAGGCGTTGAGCACAACGCAGCGGATGTTGTCTTTGAGCACGCGAAAGAGACTACGCAGAGCGCTTGCTCGCACGGGTGCGGGGTTGCCAGCGGTGTCTTGCAAGATGATCTCGTTGCGCTGTGAACCGTGGCCGCTGAAATGCACAATATCGGGCTGGTGGCGCAGGAGCAATTCCTGCAAATCGTCAACGCGCACGGCCCAATGCGAACGAATGTCAAAGCTGCGGTATTCGGCTTGGCGTAGCGCCTGGTCGATAGCACGCACCTCTTCATCGAGGCGGAGCAGTGGTGTATCTAGCGGATTCGCCGCTAGGAAGAGGATTTTGATTTTCGGTGGGGTCGCTGCCAGTTGCGCTGTTGGCAAACTTCCCCCTGCGCGCACGCCGCTGATCTCGATGGCGCCACCTACCTCTGCACCTTTGATCTCGACGCCAATCACATTGCCTGCCCCTTGCGCCGCAATGTCGTTGAGCTTGATCGCCGCCGCCTTAATCTCTTGCAGACTAACGCCTTTGATATGGTCGATGGGTGGCGGCTGAGTGGCCAGGGCTTCCAGCAGCTTTTGCGCCAATTGGGCCAGCGTTTGATCTTGGGCTGCCTTGGCGTCGGTCAACTCCTCTTGCACAATGCCGCGGCGGGCATCGGAATCTGGTCGTTTTTCCAGTTGCGCAACGGCCCCACCGACCTGATAGTGGCGATTCAGATACGCTTTAAGATGGCTATACGCATCTTTAACGATTTCCGCAGCGCCGGTTTGCAACGCCGCACTGGCGCCTGCCACGAGGGCGGTGATGATGGCCTGGATTGGGTCCATGCTGCTTCTCCTTTATTCCTATGGAAGACGATCTAACAACTGGTTTGTATGGAAAGCGAGTGAGGTATAGAATGCTTCTTGGGCGCAGTCAAAGTTTACAACGCTTTATCATCGTCGTCAACTAACTTTTGTCACTTTGTAAAATAGCGCTCTCCTCCTATAATAGATAAATGAACTTCCGCGGCTTTTTCGTTGACCCAATACCCAACTTTCGTTGACCCAACAGGTTTGTCATGAACGCTATCGATCAGACCGTCCAGGCGATTATTGTGGGTGCGGCGGCCTTACACCAACCGGCAACCGCTGCACCGATCAAAACGGCCTACGCCGCTGTCATCCATCTGCTGCGGACCCGCTATCCGCACCTTGATTTGACGCGCATTGAGGAAAAACCGGATTCTGCGCGCGGGCGCGTCTTCCTGACCGAAGACTTGACCGCGGCCAACGCCGGCGCTGACGACGCGCTGTTAGTCGCCGTTCATGCCCTGATTGACGCGCTCGACCAGCATGACGCCCAAGCGGCCGCGGCTGTGGGTGTGGACATCCGCCAGGTGAAGGCGGCGGCGTTGCGTCTGCGCGCCATTCGTTCGAGTGGCGTGGGGGCGCATGTGGAAGCGAGTGAGTTCAGCGGCGACATCGAGATGAGTGATGTGCGCGCCGGTGGTGAGCCAACCGCCGGCCACCGTGCCGAGATCAGCGACACCAGCGTGGGCGGCGATCTGCACGTTGGCGACAAAGTTTATGTTACCGACCCCAACGCACCCGACAGCAAGGTATTGCGCGAGAACTATTTGCGGCGCGTGCTGGCGCAACTGGATGCGCTGGCCCTCAGCGGTATCGACCCCAAATCTGCTGGTGGCGAAGCCGAGAGCCGCCTCCGGTTGAGCGCAGTGTACACAGGGTTGCTGACCAAGCGCGTCGAACAAGATGATCGGGCAGCTTTGGATCTTGAAGTAGAAGATCGTATCGGGGAACACGCCAAAACGCGTGTTCTTTCTGCTATTGAGCAGCTTAATACGCATAAAAATTTAGTCTTGCTTGGCGACCCTGGTGGTGGTAAAAGCAGCTTTGTCAACTTTGTGGCGTTGTGCATGGCCGGTGCTCTGCTTGATCATCCCACTATTAACCTGAACCTGCTCACCGCACCCTTGCCGCCAGAAGCGGAGGAGCGTGATCCGAAGAAAGCGGAAGCACCAGAATCGCAACCCTGGGATCACGGGGCGTTGCTGCCCGTGCGTGTGATCTTGCGTGACTTCGCCGCCAGCGGCTTGCCGGCTGCAGGCGAGATCGCCACGGCCCAGCATCTCTGGCAGTTTATCGCCGTCGGATTACACAGCGCCGGACTGGGTGACTATGCTGAATTGCTGCGCCAACATTTGTTGAAGCAGGGCGGTCTGATCTTATTGGATGGGTTGGATGAAGTGCCCGAGGCCGAGCAGCGCCGAGCGCAGATCAAGCAGGCCGTAGAGGATTTTGCTGCCACCTATGGTCAGTGTCGCTTTTTGGTGACCAGCCGCACCTATGCCTATCAGAACCAGGCGTGGAAGTTGCGCAACTTTGAGTCCGCCGTGCTCGCGCCGTTTACGGACGGCCAAATTCGCCACTTTGTCGACCGCTGGTATGCGCATCGCGCCACGGTGCTGCTGCAAGACGCCGGTGATGCGCAAGGGCGCGCCGAGCGGCTCAAAAATGCGATCATGCGCAACACCCGCCTGCATGCGCTGGCTGAACGCCCGCTACTCTTAACCTTAATGGCCAGCTTGCATGCTTGGCGCGGCGGCAATCTGCCCGAACGGCGCGAGGAATTGTATGCCGATGCGGTCGATCTGTTGCTCGAATGGTGGGAAGGCCAACGCGTGGTGCGCAATGCCAAAGGTGAAGTGCTCTTTATGCAGCGCAGTTTGGCCGAATATCTCAACGTGGGCCGTCAGAAGGTGCTGGCCTTGCTCAGCCAACTGGCCTATCAGGCGCACGCCAGCCAACCCACCTTGACCGGCACGGCGGACATTGCCGAAAGCGAACTGGTGAACGGTTTATTGGCAATCAGCGACCGCGCTGATTTGCAACCGCGCCTGCTGGTCGATTACTTGAGTCAGCGCGCTGGGCTGTTGACCCCGCGCGGCGTAAAAATCTATACCTTCCCCCATCGCACCTTCCAAGAATATCTGGCCGCCTGTTATCTGACCGAAGACCACTTCCCGGACAAACTAGCCGGGTTGGCACGCACTGATCCACGTTGGCGGGAAGTGACGTTGTTAGCCGCAGCTAAGGTGGCACGCGGCACGCCATTTGCATTGTGGTCACTCGTCGATGAACTCTGTCACCGCACCCCGGACGCTGCGGATTATGGCGCAGCGGACGATTGGGGAGCGCTGCTGGCCGGCCAGGCCATTGACGAGACCACTGATTTAACCCATCTTTCCGACCGCAACCGCGCACGAGTGGATCGCGTGCGGTATGGCCTGGTGCATGGGTTGGAAAAAAGCGCATTGGCTGCCGTCGATCGGGCGTTGGCTGGGCGCATCCTTGCCCATCTGGGCGATCCACGATCAGCGCTGATGACGGTGGCGCAGATGCGATTCTGTTGGATTCCAACTGGGCCATTCTATCGAACCACTGATGAAACGACAAATGACGAAGCGCCAAAACGGCGTAAGCAAAAATCAACCAGCCCATTGGCCTACGACTACTGGATGAGCCGCTACCCCGTCAGTAATGCCCAGTTCCAACAGTTTATGGCGGCGGGCGGCTATACCGAGCCGCGCTTCTGGGCAGAGGCGCAAAAAGAGCAATATTGGTCGGAGCGGGGGTTCAAAGGCAGGTGGGATAATGAATTTAGAACAGCCCCCGTAACCCTTGGTGATCCGTTCAACCTACCGAACCATCCCATCGTGGGTATTTCCTGGTATGAAGCTGTCGCCTTTTGTCGCTGGTTGAGTACACAGTTGACCACGTCGAATTGGGTGGTGCGATTGCCCA
>Ga0105053_10008078_pt1 | contig 13812 bp, 4 predicted proteins | sample BON01_FD_78093 | JGI IMG/M metagenome (GOLD analysis project Ga0105053, IMG submission 78093) | Freshwater microbial communities from Lake Bonney liftoff mats and glacier meltwater in Antarctica - BON-01 | ecosystem: Environmental > Aquatic > Freshwater > Ice > Glacier meltwater | place: Lake...
CTTGTAAATCAACCACATATTGAACTATGTGTTCTGCAAAGCTATCAAAAAACGTTATACATCCGTTGGAAAGCCCTGAATATAACTTTGTCAACGAGGAACTCTTAAAAATTTGTTTTGAAACGCGATCCCATTAAGCCTGTAAGACAGATTTTTTTTTTCAAAATGTACTACGTGAAACCCTAATACTCATGATGATCAAATTCCCGCGCGGTGAAAAACCGATGTCTTCGAAGGCACGACGGAAGCTGGTAGAAAAACCACCTTCTCTATTGAATATACCAATGGGATCCCAGTCCAAGCCAAGGAGAAAGAGCTTGACCGATACCGCAACAGACGCGGGGGCCATTGAAAAATCAAGTAAGAACCCTCCTGTAGAGCTGCGCTCCGGTTCGAATGAATCGAGTTCTGTGACTCAATGCATGAAGAACTATCTGTTGAATATGAATAAACCATCCCCACCCCGTAAAGAGGCTCCAAAGAAACGTACCCATAGCAAGAAAGAGAGAAAATCATTAATTTCAACTGAAGAATATCGAAAATTGCTTCCTGCCTCGATCGAAAGACAATCACCAATGCTTGAAAAGTCGTTGGTTTTTGTATTTTCAGAAACATTACCGTCCCAAACAATGAAAGAAAAACCTGATGGATATTTATTAGAAAAGAATATCGACAACGAATTTTCTCAGAGTGAAAGTCATGGAAGTCGATGGGCACAGCGACTCTACGCTAGAGAATGCAAACACAGGACTATGAATACAGCTAGAAATGAAATCCAAAATGCCCCAGTTTTGAAAATATATGGGAACTTTTACATGGACAATGAAATCCAACCTAAACCTAAAGAAAATGTAACGGAACGAAGATCTCAAGCAAGGCTAAAGCAGTTTTCTTCTTTTCTTCCTAGTACGATGCAATCTCGAGTTGCAGGTAGCAACTTGATAGGAGGTAGCCGAGCAAAAGGAGGCTTTGGAATTTAGGAATTGAATATATTAATTGGTGAAAAAAGAAACGTGCTCCTGGATTTATAAAGCGATACTAATATGTTAATTGACTTTCTATTTTATCATGCTGAATGACTTCCTATTTTATTTTCCACTGTTAGGACGTACAGCACATATGATGGCTGCACATCCTTATGCAAGAATGAAATACTATGCCGAGTAGAATGTTCTTGCAACACTATGTCTTTTCCTATTGCTAATCTCACAGTGAAAGCCGAGCACTTAATATTGAGGCTAACATTCTCTTTCAATTGACTGGCACTCATCCAAAGAGTATATCCATTATTGCTCCACTCTTCTCCTACTTTCCAAGGTGCTAGCAGCGATCCTAATCCATCGTGTTCCTCTGATAGATCCGCGAGAATTTTAAAACGTGGACTCGTAAATCCAAATCCCGATGCAGCTGCTTTTCGCAATCGTAATGCAGAAGACGATCGGTTCACCAGGCCAAATACGATGAGCTTCCGCCCATACACAAACCTATGGTTGTTGCGCCAATCAAAAACCAAATTTCGTGCAATTTGTATCAGGTGTTCCAATTTGCAACAATCCCTGCCAGGTTTCAAACGACTTTTATACATTTTCAATAATTCATCATCGGAATTATATACCTTCGATCCAAAATCCTCAGATTGAATCATCGCTGAAGTCAGTGTGAGTTTCTGCCGAACTTTATCCATAATGCCGAAATCAGTGACGGCAGTAATGAGCTTGAACAGGGACTTGTTTATTTCATTGACGTAGTGATCTTTCACACTGGAGAGCACCAAACCGAACGACCCAATGAAGTTCGCCTTTTCAAAAGCATGCATCGTGAGTTTCGCAGACGACACGGTGATGTTCACTCTACTCATGAACCCTGCACCGGCACCATACAACTCCTCTACTGCTTGCTTGTCAGTATGTTGTCGAAAACTGAAAACAAATGAAATATCTCCGATGAAGAAACGGTTGAATTGTATTTGATTGGGGGCTAAACTTGGAGGTGGAGGTAGTGCTGTCTCACCAGAGTGCTGCTTCGCTGCTCTCGCGACTCTCGAAACATCTTCCCATGTTAAAACGGCCTCAACATTGCTACAAGCATTCTCTCGAACCAGAGCATCAGATCCGGAGGATTTAAAAACAGTTTTCGAAAGTTGCACCAGTCGAATCAAGAACCATTCGTCAACACGAAGCATTAAAGGTAACATGTTCAGTTTCAGGGTGTCGTAATAGAAGTGTCTACCTGCAGCGTTCTTCGCCCTTCTCATAGCCAAACGCACCGTAAGGAAATTCGCTTCGGTGTCTACATTGCAGCCGAGAACGTTGACAAACTCCGGGACGCTAGCTTGGGGATCAGACAACATGAACCTCCCGCAGTCAATATTGATCTCGTGCTTTTCTTCAGACGTTAACACAGATAATGCAAAGCGTTTCAAAATTCCAGTAGCTACAACTTCCGGTCGACGCGAAATAACAAGCGTTGTTTTTCGTTTCAAATTTTGAATTTTAGCAAGTCTTCGTCTTCGAGCTGACGCAGTTCCCCGACGGAATACAGTCAAGTCATTATTGTCTTTGAGCAGCACCACCTGAATTTGTGCCACTTTCAAATGCGCGAAAAAATTCTTGATTCGAGATTTTCGATCCAATTCACTGAGAACTTCTTCCTCCGGTGCTTCGAACCCTTTTTCAGACACTTCAATCAAAACAGCACCGGCAGAGTCCCCCACGTGCGCTTCCATTCTGAACAGTTCAATGTGATACCCTCTTGTAAGTTTAACTTCGCAAGCAGCTCGTCTGGAAAACATTTCATTGGGGTTAAAACCAGAGGACCATTCAGTGGGTGTGATACTTCCTTCAGGAGTTACTTGACCTCCTTCAAGTCTTCGAGAGCCAAATCGAATTTGAAAGAGAGGTTCAACTTCAATGTTGAATTTTGGATTCGACCAAAAAGGCAATGTATTCCCCACCACCACGCATAACTCTTTACCAGGAAGAGTATCGTCTGTCTTCGTGGAAAGTTGACGTATGTACATATCGCAACTTGTGGTATTGGAAAATGTGAACCTCGGAGTAATGGTGACTAGATTCGTTCGATACAATAAACCAGGACCAACATCGACAGCAATTCCTATGTTCGGCGAGAGATCAGGATTCGTAGCTTGATTCGGAATAAAGAGATGACCATTCATTCCAGGTGTCGCGATATCTACACTGGAACTTGCAACTCCTTTTTCATACCCAATACGAAGTTTGTTGTTTGCAGGAGTGAACATAATGATGTTTTTGGCGTGACTATCCACCAAGTGAGCACCATTTAGATCAGTTGAAAAAACCCATTCGGAAACAGAATCGGATTTGAATTTGAATCCCTGCAGTCCTGTGTGATTTAGAATCCAAGTCTTGGCAAAAATCGTTACCAGTATGCCTTCTCCATCTGACGGATCGCACACCATTGATAATACCAGAATGGTTCCGTCAAATCCTCTAAAAATGATATCCTCCACCTTTGAAGCAGCTACAGCAACTGCAGATGGTTGACTCACTTTACTGTTCAAACTCAAACTGTCAATATCATCCAAGTGATCGTCCATAGGATCCGCTTGGTAGTCAAAGTATGAAAAGTCTCCTTCTTGCTCAACATTTGATGTTGCTGAACTATGACTTGATGAATGCTCATCCAATCGTTGGTCAGTACCCAGAAAAGCTAACTTTTTGAATTTCGAATGTTTTGCTGTGGCTCCAACAACTCTTGGAGTCCGAATCGGAACCAGACTAGTCCAATGTGAATGTTCTAATCGTAAAACAAGGTTGCTTATCAATCCTAAACTCAAATTTCGTGGATTTGATGTTAGTGAATGAAGTTGTTTCTCCTCTCCTGCGAGTACCATACCTCCACCAATAGGCATATCACTCGAGATGGCCGGGATTCTTTCCTGATAATGAAGTTCTTGAGGCAATAGATTTCTAATTCTCACTTGAGGATAGATGGAGAACATAGTGGTGATTCCATCTTCCGATAAAGGTTGAACACTAGCACATAAATATCTGATATTTCCATTGGTGATGGGACATTCCAAATCAGTAGACATAGAAGAGCCGCCTGAAGAAGCGAGGGATACGTGGATAGGTCTGCTCCATTCATATGCGTGTTTAGACACTGCTTCCAGATGGTCAGGTAGCATCGGTTGAATTCGAATAACTTCTGCATCTCCAAAAGTAACAGGCATCATTTTTGATTCAAATGGAGAGACAGTACTGGCTAGAACCTTAGGCGAGGACCACATGGATGAGTTCGCCATAACTCTGATTTTGTAATCCAAGGAATTGTTTACCATAATTAAAGAGGTTAATGTGACCTTCAGCTTTCGTGTTTTGTCGTCTATCTCAACAATCCACTTCACTTTAAGACCGCAAGGAAACTCTTTTAACTTGGATCGTATGGGGATAAGCCTGCAGACACCAGAACCAATCTTATTCGGAATTATTCCTTCTAGAGGTTCCCAAATGTCTTCATTGTTGTTAAGGAAGAATCTGACGTTAATGGGATGGTATTGGCAGAACCCTCTTATAAAAGCTACCCCCCCCTCCTTTGTGATGAGGAAACCCAAATGCAATCGCATCCTCACAATCCGCGTTCACAAACATCGCCTTATCTTCAGCAAGATCCCAAAAACGAAGAGCAAGTCCGGTTTTATTGCATAAAAGAAACGCGTGGTTTTTCTTCGGGTCCATCGTCCTCATCAACAACGTTTTACTTTCTTGTGCGGGTGGTCCTGCGAGAGTGTTGTGCATCATACGAATAAAAGTATCGGAGAGATTCACGGTTATAGGTTTAGCAATGTCGATGCTCAATTCCATTTCACCAGAACAATAGACAGTACTGGATACGTTGATGTTGCAAGGATCAAGCAACACCCCCCAAGAACCTGCTCGAAGATCAAAAAAATGAGCACCGGTTACATCAACTTGAGAACCATATATGCTATTTCCCTCATTTGAACTATTAACAAAACAATCGATAGTTGACAACACAACATTGGCAAGTGGCATGTTCCCATCTTGGACATCATCAATGAAGTTGCAGATGAACTTGTTCGTGGAAAAGCTTAGATAATCCTGAAGAATCACTGGTTCGTCACTGGTACTCCGAAGAAACTTCAACACCATAGGGCGTTTACCACACACCAATCGTTCCTGAATCAAAGAGAGACTCTCATTGCAAACAAATTCATTGTCCACAGAGAGCAAAAAATCTCCCGTGCTAACCCCATAGTGGGTGCATATACTAGGTCCTTGTACAGTAGCATAACAGCTATGCACTCGAAGAAAGCCATGGTCTTGCTGCAATATGAAGCCAGTGTCTACCACCTTAGCTGGGACGGTGAATTCGATGAAGTTGATGTCGTTGGTGATTGGAGGAAAGTAGATAATCTCTTCTTCCTCTTCATCGTCACTTCCAGTCAAGGTTCTTTCAGATGATGTTGCTTTTATTGCATACATGGTATTCGGTTTTATCGGAGTTATTTGGATTTCCTTGGTAGCATCTCGTCCTGTGATATTAGACGCTATATCCCCAATCATAGATATATCCTGAATGGAAAAATAGCACTCGAATTGCCCGAATTTTAAATTGACTCTACGGCTGTGTATCTTTGAATCACTGGCGGCTTGCTCTCTTTCATAACTAAAGTTCATAGCTGTCGGTTCTAATATCTGATGCATAATTATTTCATCATCGTGTTTTCCTGATGTTGATGCCACATACGCTTCGACTGTTTGAAATGTTCCTCTCCAATAGGAATAATCCTTTTCCGATCGATTTCCATTCTTATCCCATGTGAAAGATATGTCGCTCTTCACAACAACCATTTTGGATTCTGGATCGTCAAAATTTTGCACGAGACAAAGCGAAGGATTGATGATATCAAAATTGCCTCGCCATGGAATGGTTAATTCGTCAGGATCAATGAACTTTTCCTGTTTAACTGGAATGATTTCATCTTCATCGGAGCTGACCCAAAATCCAATCACATCAAACAGAAGATCCAACATTAGTATACTTTTGAAATTCACGAGCTCCAAACCAATTTTGCGTTCGGAATGTGTATATCTGAAAACAAAAGCGAAATTTTCTTCTCCGCTTCTTGGATTCGACCGAATCAAATAAATAAACCTGGTCGCCTCACTTTCAGGTCGATTGTCAACTAAATCTAACGATCGCACTCGTATTTCAATTGAAGTGCATTCATCTGGATCATCGCGATATACAAGTAAACAAAATTCCTGCATTGAAAACGTTGCGTAAGTATTCGCGTTGTTCACACCATGAGAAAGCGCAAGTGATGCTTGAGCCATTTTAATATCCACCGTAAACACAGTGGCAGGGCCATCTTCTTCGTAAAAGTATTCAACTGTTTTGATGTTCTCGTTCAAATTTATTTGCGATGGGGTCTTGTTCAGCAATTCGGAAGATTCAAATGCCGGATCTGCCAACAAATTGTCGCTAAACACATGCTGTAAAAGCCAATACTGTCCTTGCGCAAGTGCTACATTGATATCTGAAACATTTCCTTCCACGATTAAAGCATCTTGAGAAGTTCGCCAGAAGGACAAGTTAAACGTAACAGGTTCTTTCAAGATGGAATCAACATCGGTAAATATATCCAAACCTCCCAATGACGCGATTGTCTTTTTCTGAAGTAAATCGGATTTTATGAACAGATCACTACAAGTTGCCGCTAAATAATCAACACCGATAGATTCTATTGAGCTTGGAATGAACAATTCAAATTGCTTGAGTGAAATTTCAAACCTGGTCCAGCTGGCATCAGTACTGCTTTCATAGGCAATTGCATTCTTCAGTAATTTTTCATCGATCACGGAATTAAACGCGATACCAAAAACACCCTCAGAGAGATAATCTGAAAGCTCACAATAGAAAAGATTCAAATGAAAATACCGTGAGGCGCTGAATTCAAGAAATAACTCTGAATCAAGACCCTGTTTGTAACGAAAGGTGATCAACGCATCATTTTCTGAAACAACACTGAATACTTCTTGTTGTTTGCTGCCTGTTAATTTCAAATTCCCTAAATGTCCATTAAGAATGAAATTATCCACCGATTGAGAAATCTTGGCTTCAATGTCAACAACAGTAATCTGTGCCAGAATTTGGTCCCTTTTTATTAGATGAATAGATATCGATCGTAAGGACACTAACAAAGTATATTTGGTAGCCATTGGTTTGTCTTGACTAGAAAATGAATTTGAATCATGAACCGATTTAACAGTCACGGATCTCTCGTTACGAAGATCAGTGATCTTTCGGAACAAATGTTGGAGGGCGTAGATTGTATCAGGGTTCCAAAAAACTTGCAATTGATCGAATTTGAAAATAGCAGAGATCAACATTTCAGCTTCATGACGAGCTCTCCATCTGACTTCAAACGTGATCAGTTTTTCTTTACTATTTTCACCTGAAGAAACAAAGTAGGTTCCATTTTCCTGATTTGCATAAGTGTCGAAAACATCAAAACTTCCTAATTCAAGATTCAAGCTCGACCCCCCAGCCCGTTGCACAAATTCAGATTGTAGAAAATGTAGATTCCCAATAAGATACAGATGCTGTGGACTCCCTTTTTCAGGATCAGTTCCAATATTCAATTGAATATGATGAATATAAACTCCAACTTTCAAAACAGATTTCTTCTCACTTTGACGTTTGATTTTCTCAAGAAATAATTTACGTTGTTCTTCATTGTCGACAATATTGATATCCTCGTTGAATGCAGACCACCACCACTCTTTGCTATTCCATTCTTCGTGCATCAGATGAAACCGCTTGAGGGAATTTGGAGTGATCGTGCACTGAACATGCTTCAAAGTGACCTCTACCGCTTGATCGTTCATATTTCCGAACGCATGAAAGCTCACATCAAATTCCTCCAAAATTCGAAAATAGGTAATACCCACTTCGCTTTCCTGTAGCACTTGTTCCCATGCTTTCCCCTCAGGTACTACAAGTAATATACCTTTGATTTTCCTGATATCCATCCTCCAAGTTCCATGTTCGTGAAGGGGTTCTTGGGAACTAGGCCGTATTCGAGAGGAAACTAAAGCATCAGCAATGATCTCCCTCAAATCGTTGGTGGTTGTTCGCGATCTAAGAGACTCGTCATCTGCCAGTTCATTTTCTAATGCATCAAAAAACTGATCATCTGAATTCTCTTGCTGGTGCCATGCTTGTTCGACGATTTTGCCATTTTCGTCGCTCCTGTCAATAAGTAGATGCCCCAAGTCAAGTAAAATAAGTTGGTTGTTCGATAAAGACGGAAATACCAAAAGTGGAGCAGCGATATTCATTCTAATATCGAATGCTGTTGAGCTCGATTGAAGTTGCTCCGTTGACTTTTGTTTGACAAAATCGGCAACCCAGGAGAGCTTTTCTTCGTCATCATCAAAAGAATCTCTACACAAGTGAGTCCTCCCAGTCAGTAAGGCGATGTTCTCCAGGTTCTGCTTATGTGCTACAATTCCAACCCTGAAAAAGGAGGTCAGTCCATGTACCATACTAGGTAAAATAATGATTTTGAAAGGAGCGGTGACCATTCGAATTTTATACATGTCACGACTATGCGATGTCACCGGCGAGTAGCAAACATCCAGTTGAATAAGGTTTCCTAATGCATCCTTGTCCTTGGAACTGAGAAAAGTCTCATAGAGGGAATCTTTAATGGTATGGTCCCCAAATGTAAAATCATGCAGACAGAAATTGGTGGACCATTGTCCCCCAAATCTATTTTCAGCATCTAAAACACCTGATGCACAACTGGAATATAAAACGTTTTGACTTTCAAAATCTATCAACGACAACGACCAATCTTTCATGGTGACATGGACCTGTGTATACACTGTGCCGTCGGGAATGCTGTGAGTTTTAGTTTGCTCAAAGAAATCTATGGCTTCTAAAATTTCATGCTGTTCTTCATCAGTGAGGAGAGATGAATTACTTACTTCCCCAGCCAGCCAACCAGTCATCCTCCACAGTCTACTTTGATTTTTATTTTTGTCTTCGCTTGCAAGTTTCTTTTGCTCAATGCCCACTTGTGCCACTGCAGTAGCCCTATAAGCCAATGTACTTTCAACAGGAAATTCGTCTTCCATTTCTTGAATACTTTGCAATAAATAATTGGGCATTGGCTCGTCTGGTTTATCATATTCAGCTCGCGCAATTAACTTGTATTGACCTATGTATTCTTCGCGAAGGGTAACTTGTCTTACTAATTCGCTCCAATCATTATTACCCTTGCTGGACTTTGCCAGTCTGAAAAGCGCATCGCTATCTATCGCCGTGTGTCTTTTTCGAAAGCGTTTGGCAAGATTGTTTATCTTAACACAGATGTATGCATACTTCCACCAAGCACCAGGATTCTCCAAAGGCGAATCTTGGGGTCGGTGTTCCCGATATACTTGTAAAACGGAATTACTTTCCATAACTCCTTGAAGAATAGTAATCATCTCAAATTGGGTCATCGACAACAAACAATTGATTGTGTCGAAATTTATCTGCGCATGGAAAAGGGGTTTTGAAAAATCCGCTGATTCGGTTTTAGTCACTAGCATTTGCGGGGAGCATGGGAGTAATATGAAATTATGTATATTGCGATGTTTCAGTAACTCGTTATTTGCGGTTGGGTCTCCAACTGCATCTCTCTCCAATCGCCAAATATCACGAGAAAGTAGATACACAAAATCAGATTCCGAACGCATCAATTCTTTATCCGGTGAATTCGAAAACAAACGTTTATTTGTATCCCAATAAGCAGCTAGAGATTTGAATTTGATGTTTTTATGCACCTTGTCCTCAACCATGTCTACTTTCTCATCTCGTTGCACAAAAACAGCACATCCTTCTGAATTACAGGTAAACCCAGTAAACTGTTCAAAAGTTACACCAATAGAAAAACATCTGTTTGGAACTGTGAGCTCGTCTTCGTATCTCAAGTGAACGTTGGTGATGTTTACTTGCAAGTTGTCTAATATTTTAGCCCCCATTCTTGACCAGAATGATCCTTTGGCTTCTTGTGCACCGCTTCCGGCCAGCAGTCTCGCCCATTTTAACCTCATACGTTTCTCTGCTACACTTCGTGGCACTGGTTTTCTTGTCTCAGTGTTTTTTTTGTGCTCATCGTAGGAGCAAGCTCTCGCAAGGACGTAAACGCCATCAATAAACACACGGACTGGTTCTGATCCTAGTTTGGTCCACGGTACATGCACAGAGAAACGGTGGATGTGACCGCATTGAATTTCTAGTGGGAGTCTCAATGCATCGAGAATATCTTTTTTCAGCTCTAATGACTCCAGATTAATTTCCCCGGCCCATACAGCTACCTTGAGATTTTCTTCATTTAATCCATCAATATATCTACCGAAATAGTCTTGCAGTACGCCCAACAGGAGTCGTTTGGCCATCTCAAGATCGAAGACTAAAAAGCGTAGCCCCCCGCAGTTCAAGTTAAGATATCAAGATGATGTTCCAGGTGAAGTTGAAATGGAATAAGCAGGTGATGGAACTGTCTGTGGATCCATCAGAAGGAGCAGCGTCACTGAAAGAAGGTATCAAACGTCTTACGGGAGTGCCGGCTGATCGTCAGAAGGTGATGGCAAAAGGTCTTTGGAAAGGAACTCTCAAGGATGAGCAGGATCTGGCAGGGTTGGATTGGAAAGATGGCATGCTGATTGCAATGATGGGTACATCTACTGGTCTTTCTGAGCCTGATAAGCCAATCGTTTTCGTGGAAGATATGACCGATCAAGAGAAGCAGAAAGTTGCTGCGGTTTTGCCTCCAGGTTTAGAAAATTTGGGGAATACTTGTTATATGAATGCAACTCTGCAGTGCTTGAAAGCCATTCCAGAACTCCGAGCATCTTTGGAAGCATCTCCTTTGAATCCTCGAGCCAATGAATCTTCAGAACATATGACATCCTCATTGAAGAATTTGTTCAAGCAAATGGATACGACTACTAATTCTGTGACACCCACGGAATACGTAGCTTTCATGCGCCATACATTTCCCCAGTTTGCCCGACCTACTGCCCAAGGAGGTTTTTCCCAGCAGGACGCAGATGAGTTTTTCAACGAGCTTTTAACAGTATTGTCCACAAAACTTACCTCCCCAGGAAACGCTTTTTCATTTGAAGACAAGTCAAATGCAATAAACGCGTTGTTTGGGATTGAAATGTCGGTTGATTTGAAATGTATTGAGACGGATGCTGAGCCAATCAAGCACTCTTCAGAGATCTACCTAAGACTCCAGTGCAATATCACCGCTGACATTGCCACCTTAGAACAAGGTATCAAATTAGGATTGGAGGCAGATGTTGAAAAGAATTCAGAAGTTCTAGGACGCAATTGTATCTGGAAACAAACTCGCAGTATTCACAAACTTCCGAAATATCTTGCTATTCAGTTCAATCGTTTCTTCTGGAAACGTACTCCAGAGTCGCGTGACCATCAAGGAGTGAGCTGCAAAATTCTCAAGCCAGTCAAGTTCTCATTCACTCTTGATATCCATGATTTATGCGATGATGAGCTAAAAGAAATCCTTAGTGGACCGCGGAAAGCTCATGCGAAGAAGCTGATGGGAATTGGACGTCAAGAAGATGTTGAGATGGAGGAGGACAGCGATCTGCAAGCTGCTCTTAGAATGTCAAACGGAGGAGGAACTGCTGGAGTTGGAATCCCGCCTACATTTCGAGGTATCTACGAGTTGTTTGGCGTCGTCACTCATAAAGGCCGTGCATCAGATTCTGGACATTACATGGGATGGGTCAAGCAAGAGGGTGACGATTGGATTTGCTTTGATGATGAAAATGCCTCAGCATGCAAGCAAGATGATGTGGGTCAACTCAGCGGTGGAGGAGATTACGATATGGCATACATGGTGTTTTATAGAGTTAAAGAATAAAAGAAATGGGATTCTATTGAATTTTTGTTCGTATATTTCAATTTAGATAGTGTCTATTGGGATTCTTCATCAGGGGATTCTAAAATGTCATAATTGTTTCGATTTCTTCCACATTTCAAACAGCAAGCAGCGATGACAATGAAAGTAAAAAATACAGCAAGAGTGCTCTCAAGGTAATGCGAACGTAGGATCTCCGAAAGCGAATTCAAATTTGAATTCAAACTTGCGGGAATTTTTTCAGATGAAAATATTCCGCCGCAATCAGCGATGGGAACGCGAGATTCTTGAAGTTGAGCTTGAATAGCAGTTGCATCCAAAGTCATTGTATTAACAAATGATGTGGTCGGCTGATACACAACGCAATGAATGGAGTCTTGAATCACTATTGAGATATTAAATCCCGATTGCAATTTGATATTGGTACTGGAACGACCATATTTGCTCGAAATAAGTCCAATTGAAACATTTCTATTCACCATTTGTTTTGAATCTCGATCCAAAGAATACACCGAGACTACGACGTTTCCGAGAGAATCCCACAATCCTTGATTCTCCACATCTAACTGGAGCATTAATGTTTCCATTTCGAATTTTAGGCCACTGACAGATAATAAGGCACCAGCACTCCAAGAGCTGCGTACTATCATGGGGATGTTTTCATCTGCGTAATCATTCACTCTACTTTCAGCGGCCCAAAATCCACCGCCACCCACTTCAGGTGATAATGCAAATATTCCGTGTTCTTGGTACATCCAATCAGCTGCGTCTCCATCTACTGCATACAAATTCATAGCCTTTTCATACGGACGACCAACAGTAAATCTATCAGAAGTGTATAGATTCGCCAAAGCGTTTGCATACTTGATATAATATTCGTTGTCTACATCTTTTGGATACCCTAGTTTCTGACAGGAGAATGGAACCAGCATGAGTCTTCCGTAGGAATGGATGTTTAAAGCAACCGTAAAATTAGACTGTTCAATAAACTGTTTCACAGCAATTGTTTCAGGCTCAGAAAAAGGCATTGGACCTCTATAGTCTTCTGCACATGGTTCACCACTAGCAGCATCAAAATCGTTATTATAGAAACAAGCAGGGTAATTACGGTTCAAATCTACTCCTACATCGCGATCACGCGTGCAGGCAGATGGTTGACGATTCTTACGCTGCATTCCGTGACCATTCGGATGGTGTACTTCGTTGTAATAATACCCATCAGGGTTTATCACTGGTACAAACCAAAGTCGTCTGGTCTCTAATAGGCTCAATGCCCATAGACTCTTCAGCTCCACATGCTGCAATATATAATCAACAGTGTGCACCAGTGCCATAAGCGACATCGGTTCTCTCGAATGATGCATCGCATTGAAGAATGCCTCGGCCACATCAACATTTGAATTGCATCGACCAACACAGAGAGCCACGATGGGTCGACCTTCGAAGGAATTGCCAAGTGACATTCTCTTGGTGTGTTCAGGAAATGCTTTATTGATATCGTCTAGATACGCATCCGATTGCGAGAGTGATAAACATCCTTGTATCGTCCCCTCTGGCAAAATAGGACGTTCTGAATTCACCACACTCGCCAAGCAGCACAACAACACCACCAACATCATTCAACGTTTTTTTTCGAAACACTTTTGAGTACCTGCGGGGACCGTACCGTATTTAGTAGTTTTCGTCCATAAAAATGGACACTTTTGATGTGAAATTGATTTTTACGCAATTTTGGTGCCTTATTGAGTTAGATGGTATAGTAATATCTATATATTGGATATTATGTAAATATTCACTTAACATCAATGAATGGTTCTGGATGTTGGAACCATTCATTTAGAATTCACATTTGTCTAGTTTAA
>Ga0105053_10008083_pt1 | contig 13802 bp, 13 predicted proteins | sample BON01_FD_78093 | JGI IMG/M metagenome (GOLD analysis project Ga0105053, IMG submission 78093) | Freshwater microbial communities from Lake Bonney liftoff mats and glacier meltwater in Antarctica - BON-01 | ecosystem: Environmental > Aquatic > Freshwater > Ice > Glacier meltwater | place: Lake...
AGCTTTATTTTTAAACAACAAAAATCGATTTTTTTAAAGCACTGTAGTGGATAAAAGCTCCATGAATGCTAATTTCTTGATAAACAAGAGTATCTTGTTTGATTGTTGAAAACCACCACTATTTTGTAAATGTTGTGATAATAAAAAATGCTACAGTCAACCGTGTCGTGGGGGGCTTTGCTTACGGTAATAAAATAATGGCGAGTGAAGTCTCGTCTCGCGGGTTTAAGGCTGTAAAACCAGGCCTATCGTATCTAGACATATATATCCAATCACTGCAAGATGCCTACCACCCGGTGTCAAACAGCAGTGGCTATATTTGCTTGACTGTTGCCGAAAACAAATTAGCCTACGAAGATCTAATGGCCCCTAAAATAAGGGAGTGTCATGAAATCCTAGGAAAGAGCGCAGTTATGTCGAGTGATGAGTTTGCTCCTTTCTATAACGATATGAAAGGCATCATGCAATTCAGATCCAATATTGCGGCAATGATGCAAAAAGATATGGGCTACAAATTTAAACCCGAGAATGTAATCTGTCAGAGCGGTTGTGGGTCAGTAGTGGATATGCTTGGTTGGATGCTTTGCAATGCAGGAGATGCGTGCCTCATTCCCACTCCCTTTTATCCTGCGTTTTTCAATGATCTGTTTGTGCGAAGCGAGGTAAAAGTGATACCTGTTCCAACTCACAAACACATGAATTTCGAGGTCTGCGTCGAGGATTTGGAGAACTCCTATCAGGCAAGTTTGAAATCTGGAGTCATTCCAAAAATGATTCTTATCACAAATCCTGGTAATCCTAGTGGTCAATGCATTCCTCGAGACAAACTTGAGCAGGTTTTGTTGTGGTCTCGAAGCAAGCACTTGCATATTGTTGTGGATGAGATATATGCACGCAGTGTTTATGGCGAAAATAACTTTTGCAGCATTGCCACTGTTTCAAAAGGCAACTTTGGAAACGATTTGCACATCGTTTATGGCTTTTCGAAAGACTTTGTTTTGTCAGGCTTCAGGGTAGGAATATTGTATTCAGAAAATCAAACCCTTCAAGCCGCCATGAACAATCTCTCCTATTTCTCATCGGTGTCTATTGATAGTCAGAACGTGTTAAATCTTATGATATCTGATTTAGAATGGATTGATGAATTCACGCTTGAGAATAACCGTAGACTCGAACATTCTGCTTCCTTGTTGACATGCTTTCTTGACTCGATGGATGTTCCATATTTGTTGCCAACTGCAGGAATGTTTTGCTGCGCGAAATTTTCAGTGTTGATTAAGAAAATTGAATTTACTTGGGATGACGAGTTGGAGTTATTCAACAAGTTGGCAACTGAAGCGAAAGTTCTTCTTACTCCTGGACGCGACTGTGCTTTTCAGGAACCTGGATGGTACAGATGTTGCTTTGCATATGTACTTCCTGAAGCTCTAAATGTAGCTTTTGAGAGAATCAAGCACCTAAATTATTAAAAAAAATGATTGAAGGACTCGAACCACGCGTTCCGATCATCATAAGTTTCACAGTTTAAAATTCAAATCAGGAAGCGGTACGGTCCCCCAGAAAGTGATGCCTGTTTGAGAAGGATAATTCATAATTCCCATTCTTCGTGAAAGTATCACCCTGAGTCATACAGTGGAGAAACAACGATGGTCAGAACCAGGTAGTTACCTAGTTGATTCTCTCGCCAACTATCGTTTTGAACAATTCAGTTCCAGCAATTGAGATAAACGAAAGTGCGATTCATTATAACTGGAGCTGCTGCGCGGGCCCTTGTATCCGCAATGCAGGTTGTGGTATTCGAGCTCATCAATCCTACGACGATTAGACTACAAAGAGATACACCTTCATTAATAAAAAAGAATATATTTTAATTTAATATAATGTGTACTGCTTTTATCCAAAGAAATTCCAAAGCATCAATCCCAAGGCCGCTGTCCCCGCAATGGCAACCAGCATGGATGACTCTCCTCGAGCCTCAGAAAAGTCCAAAAGTTCTACTTGGAACTTCAGCGTGGCGAAGGCAGGGATAGGACCGATGCCTGAAGACCCGTACGCATATTCAGGACCACATGTCAAAACAGCTTTTTCCCCTTTCTTCATAGAAGCTATTCCTATGTCCCACCTTTTCTCGATCGTGAGACAATCGATAGATAATCACCCTTGAACTTACCCTAAAATAACATTGCCTGCTCCAATTACAACTTCCAAAGGGGAATTCCTCGCGTAACTACCTCGATTGTTAACACTGAAGAAAATAAGAGAATGCAAAACTCACCTGGAATCGAACTCTTTACCATTTTCAAGTCTACCAATGTAATGAACAGACACAAGTTTCCCTTCGCCTACTGGTTCACCAGTTCCTTCATGCAATATCTCTTTAGTCAATGCTTCTGATTTATCTGGTGAAAGATCAATCAACTTGCTTTGCTTCTTCCTCTGCCTCAGTTGATTCAAATCCTCGTCACTGTCGATCTCCTCGATCTCAACCATCCTCAACAAAATACAAGATGATGGATAGGTCCCCGACTGGTACTTTTGGTTTCGAATTGGTGATGGCCTTCAAGCTTCTTGGACAGATAAGACAATTTTCTGGTAAGCATGTACCATTTTCTGCATCGAGCCCAAAAATTGAAAGCGTTTCATGGATGGACAATGATGTCCTTGTCACTTCCAGGCTACTCACAAGCGGAAACTCGCCAGTGAAGTCAGTGAAAGTTGTCAAGGATAGCATTAAGGCACCTTCTGCAGTTTCGATGGCACGCAAAGGGATTGGAATTGTATGGCAAGGTGACTATCATAAATCTAAAGAGCTCTATTCAGCTATGAAACGACGAGTTGAATCATCATTTAGAGGCCTTACGACCACAAGTCCAATAGATATATTTCGGAAAAAGCGCCAAATGGAGAAGGAATTGTCTGCAGTTTTAAACATGCTTCTCATTCCTTTTGAAGCTGGCCATAAACTTTCTCTCAGACGAGCACCTGATCTAAGTGGAATAATGAGACATAGGTTTGGGCCGGCGACTGAAGGATACGTGGTGTCTTTGCGTCAAGTGCTGGGTTTGATTGGTGCGCAACAATGGCGAACCAATGGATTGTATGTGATCCAACTACATGATACCATATTCCCTTTTTATAGTGTTTTCGCCCCTATTCGAAATGAATACCTTGATTTGGTATTGCAAGCTATGGATTCAAGCCACAGTTCTAAATTTCAAACACTATTAGAAGTGGGTACAGGTACAGGTGTCCTATCCGCTATGCTTTTGAAGCGTCAGTTTGTGAATCAAGCTATATGTACAGATATAAATCCTGTTGCTGTTGAATGTGCCCAGTATAATCTAGACTTACTGGGGTTCACTGGTAAGTTTGAAGTTATAAATCATGATCTATTTCCCTTGGATCCAATTCCTGTGGATCTGATCATTTGCAATCCTCCGTGGATTCCTGAACCTCCTCAATCAATGATGGATGCAGCAGTATTTGATAACGACTCCGACATGCTACGAAGATTCCTATTGACTGCTCCAAAGTATCTTTCTCTTAGTACACATGCCGAAATATGGCTTATTATGTCCAACTTTGCAGAACTGCTGAATATTCGAGACACCGAGTTTATTGTACATCTGTTGGCGATATCCGGATTAGAGATTGTTGAAGAGATTAGCTGCCTATCGAATCATCCCAAAACCAAACAAACCGATGCTCTCGGGCGGATCAGAAGTCAAGAAACCACGACATTGTACAGGATCAAAAGGAAATAGTTATTGAATTTCAAAAATAGATTGGTTTGGGAACATACTGGAAAGCTGTTATTTCGTCAAGTCAATAAGTTTAGTGGAAGGAGAGAGCATATGGTCATTGAAGCAGATCCATTCATATCTGGATGCATAAAACAATTCAACACAATTTCGTCCCGACCATCTGGTAAGCGCAACTACACGTTTTGCTGTGAGCCTGGTTTAACGTACAGACAGTTCGAATACGCAAATGGTAATCATGAACTCTTCGACGATCTTAACACCATAATTCCCATTATTGTCTCATTAACCGCCGCCGAAGCCATATGGTCAACAGTTGATTGAGACTTGAAAGAAGTGACATTCGCCGTTGTTCCTGACAGTGAATTAAGAGGCACAAGTCGAAGTAGAGCCAAATTTTCATGTTGATATCATCCTATAAAGCGGTTTAGTTTACAGTTGCAAATAATGAAATTTGTCATACCGTTCGGCCCTTCGTGGCATTAAAGTCCACGTAAGGTTTGAAATGGCATGACGACGATTTATGTTGCATTCCATCCTGACCGCCCGTAGCTGTAGGAGCAGCTAAGGCAGTGAGCTTGACAAAAGAGGAATGCCCGAAACAAAGACAACGTACCTAACGACTCACAAGGACGCTTGAATTGAGGGTTTGAAATCAAATTCACAAATTGTCTTGAGAACCACAGAAAACTCGGATGAAAAAAAAACATATTTCGCGAACTGCGAAGGAATGACACAAATCTCAGTGTTGGAACTGGATATTCGCGAACTGGAGAATGCCATCGTACACTTGAACAGGTCCAACGAAGAGTTGCTTGCTGTTGAAGAGGAAGATTCATTTATCATCGACGCCATCGCCGAAAACAAGATTGCACTTCGTGTGAAGCATGAACGCTTGGAAAAACTCCAGAATATTTTAAGAAACGCAAAAGGAGGAGTGGTGGATGTACATGCTTCTTTTATGGAAGACCCCAACGCTGTCGCTCTGACTCATGATATAAGTCCTCCAGAAAATTGTGGTGGAGTTTACTTGTAAAATTGTATTTCTAAATTATGTATATTATTATATATACTTAGCCAAGCTATGATGTCAAAGCTTCCTGAATACATCAACGCTTTGTAAAAGATTTGGGGAGAATCTTCCGAGATTCTGTCGATGTAATGGAGTCTGAATAGTCCTCAGTATGTCTGAATGTGCTCTGGAAATCTGTTAATGGGACGGAACCAGTAGACCCTTTGACGGATCCATTGTCATCACTCAGCCCAGGAGTGAGCATGTCTGCTCCAAGGCCTTTACCACTGGTTCCAAAATAGATCGCTTGCATTTTGGGACCAAAGATCAACATCAATACTACAAGGTCGTTGAGGAATATGACTCCTCCGCGAACATACTGGTTGATAGCCTCGCTGGAATCAGATATGATCACCAAAACCGGAACACCGACCAAAAGGACCTGTAAATTTGAAAGCATAGCCGCAGTTATATGTTTGGCTTCAGCGAAACTTTTATTCACATCTTTGACTCTGTGTGCCACAGAAGAGCCCCAAGCGAGTATAAGGAAATGATACGCTCCAATAAGACCAATAAATACACTTGAATATTCGCTTGAACAGGAACCACTGCTCGAAATCGTGTCACCTAGGAAATCTGCTTCCACTATGTTTCGCGTATATATGAGCGGATCTACTGCTGCCCATACAATCAATAGCAGTAAATCAATACTCAGAAGCTGTGCGAGAAAAGTAAATAATGCTCGATCTGTCAAAGCACCTTTCAACTTTTGTCTTCGCATTTTGTCTGAATCGGAATTAAATATCTGATCAATTCGCCACATCTTCGCAAACAGAGCCGCGAACGTGAGTACGAATCCCAATGAATAGAACCATACAGATACATTGCAAGCAACGTCAGCTTTTGTATTACCTCCGTCTGGTCCTGCAATAGGTCCTCCTTCATCAGTCACTGCAATAAAAAATATAGAACAACTAGAGATCGCGGCTCCAAGCAAAGTGGCCATTAAAAAAGTGGCCTGTGAAGCAATGATAATCGTATGTCGTCTATATAGATGGACCCAGATGCAAAGAAACGCGCACACAACGAGGTTGATCAAACCAAATGAAAGTATCACGATTTGTACCTGAGGATCATACCCTCTGTCTTCTACTGGTACAAATTTGACCTCTGGCTTCTCTGTGGTGTTTCCATTATATACCATGATACCAGAACCCATAAATGCATTGTCTTCATTGAAGGTTCCGGACTCAGTCATTGAGAACGAATCGCCGGATTTTGTAAGAGTGAATAGTTTCACTGAATCCGCTTCCATAATTCTCTCGTTGTTGTCGTTGTAAGTCACGCGACCACTTAATCCGGTAAAGTTGACCTTTTTGAGATTAGGGAGCAATTGCTTTTTGAATTCTAAGAAGTTGGTTACGAAAACACGACCCTTAAATTCTGAATAGTCAGCGTGACACATCGAGAAGGCCATCGCAAGAATGCTATCATAAGCATATGTCCCAATATCTCTTAAATGCTGGCTCTTTTCAATATCCACGTTGCTGAATGAGAATTTGCGCAACTCTTCATGGGGGTATCCACGTACCATGTCGTCTGTAAACTCTTGATCTTTCCAACTCTTCATGAATAAATCATACTGGTCGTTGTGGCCTCCTGTATTCTCTATCACAATGGATCCGTGAAGCAACTTTTTTGTTGACTCTTGTAAACCATCTAAACTGTTTCCGATGTTACCATGAGGTAGTAGCCAAGTACTTCCTTGTTTTAATAGTCCTAAACTTGATGAAATTTCTATTGTTTCTATGAACAAATCGTCGTATTCACCGATGTACATGACAGTATTCAAGGAAGTTTTTAACGCGGCTTTTAGAGCACCTTCTACGTTGTCTTCCACAATTGGATGGTCAAAGAACCGAACTCCAACTTTAGCGCATTGCTCTTTTAGTTCTTTTTCATATATATCAAAACGTTCGCTAGCACTCCTCAGTAAAATAACTCTATCGTATCCTCCCTCCTTCAGGTACGCGCACAGCTTTCGATCAGTCTCTGCCATGCGGGAACCACCGAATACTGCCGTAGGATGATTTTTTTTGTCTGACATGAACGAGGGAGTTGGACCGTATAATGTATAAGGCACCGAGTACGAAGAAGTGGCGGCAACATTTGAAGGGCCTCCCATAAAACGAGGGTCATTTGGTCCTACAATGACAGTGTATTCATCATACGAGAATATATTGGCTCCGTAGACTCCCATCAAATCCAGGTTTTCAGTGTCTTGATAAGCACGGAATGGAATGGATAAAGGGCAGTTTCGGTAATTATCAACTTCTTTCACAAAAGTTGAGTCCCCAGTGTTAAAATGAAGGATGGCCAATCTTTGCATTGCGACAACTGCTTCTCTTTCTTCAGAAAACATGCATCGCGAGGGAAGTTCGACAGTTTCGCTTCCATATGTTACATTTGATGCCACCTCCCATCTCATCGGAGGTACACATGTCTCTCGAGTAAACGACGCGTCACTGAAGTCATGCAAGATACCGATTGCAAGACCTGCGTCATAGCAGCTTGGGGGATTGTTGCCCTTTAATTCGCAAACTTGGTTTTGTGAGCATCTACAATACGTATCCCAGACTGTGACGTTATCAGTCACGTCATCGTATGAATAGTATCCATCCTCCGGACGAAGCAGAGAGCATTGACATAATGGCTTAATGCCCCCGTATGATCTTTCTTGTACGCAAGTGTATCCTTCCACACAACCGTAGTATCCACTATATAAGCCTATCACGCTCGTGTACTGGCAAACTGACTGCACGCAGCACAATGCGGAAGAAAGTGTAACATTTGTAGCTGTTTCTGTGTCCATCCAATTTTCAGCTGGGCATGATATATCCTGTATGGCGGGGGTGTCCATTGACTTCAATCTGCTTTGTCTTTCTGTAACTTCAAGGTTCGGCATGGGGCCAAGAGGGATTTCACTCAGTCGAAGGCCGGAAGCAACCATAGCTAGCAACGCACATGCAATCAGACAACGCATTCGTTTGATTAAAATAGTTGCAACTCTAGTGCGTGTGCCTGTTCTGCAGACTGTGTATATTTTTAATTAAAACGAATAAATCATAATTTAATACATAGATCTATTCCACGCTGACGCAAAAGTTTTGAAAAAAGGAGCGCGCCAAAACTCCGACTACTATAGTTGAAAGTAGTTGTCGCTGGAAGAGTGCACACTTTAGGTGCGGGTTCGCCTAGTTTATCCTAATCGAGTCCTAACAGAATTCTCACAACAGTTTAGTTTAACGAATCAATTTTGGAAATTCAGTTTTTGGAGGTAACGACTCAAAATATGATGCTCAGAGTGATGAAGTTGGTGGCTATTACAATCACAGTCCTCGCATGTAGCTCATTAGCCAAAGAAAGTGATTGGAGGTACATGCAATGGGTGGATGGTTTTCTTGCACCCGTTGCAAGCCACAATGAGGTCTCGTCAACAAGCTCATGTCCTGATTCTCCGTTGTTCCAAAATAATTGCTCCCTTGAACCGGGTATGTTTTCTGCAGACACGCCAGCTACATGCTGCAACTTATCGAATGCTCAGTTTACTCCTGCTTCTTTGAGCTACGTTGATTCGGAGAACGGGTGCGCCGCTGGAACTGTATGCCAGTTGCAACGTGCATGGAATGCAGCTACCATAGATTTGCCTGTTGGAATGTGTAAAGTACCTATACCCGCGAACGGTTATTATACCGTAGACGATCTAACTGCACAGCAATGGGAGACCTACTGTGGGAGTTGCTCAACTATATGTGGGATTCAGTATTATAGATGCGCAAGACAAATTGGAGTAGTATGTAGACAAACAGGTTTGCATCTTGGAATATTGCACAGCATTACGGATGCCTCAAAGCAACGGGAATCTGAATGTGTGTTTCCCATGCGATGGATTGGCACCCGATGTGAGATGTCATTAGAAGAACAATCGCTTGCCGCCATTCAATTGCTGGCACTAAACGAATTTAATCATCGAAGTTCTGCAATCATTCCGAACCTTCCTGAACTCATTGGAAGTTGTAAACTCAATTTCTCCAGCTCGTTGATTGTAGATACTGAGTCGGGAGATCTAGCAGCAATTGAAGCCGCGTATACATTAGCTAGATCCTCGGACGTAATTGTTGGCAGCCAAGAGTCGAGGTATCTTGAAACAACCAGCGTTTTTTTAGCCTCGTTTGGGATCCCGGTGTCTAGCTATGCAATCGCTCCTGTTATAGAAAATCCTCAGTTCCGAACTACCATAAACAGCAACCAGAATCAGCGAGATATTTCAAACGCAATTTGTGCGTATTTTTTGAGCAACGGATACTCTATAGTCACAGTACTATCTCGACCATCTGATGAATGGGATCCGTTGTATTCTTATCTAATCGACACGTGCAGTCGTCGCGGCATTCGCTTTCTTCCGTACAGACTTTCATCATCCGTTGATACAATGATAGGTGCATTGAAAACAGCCAAAAAAACAGGAGTCAACGTCGTGCTTTACACGGGGGAATTCGACAGCTTTTTTAAAATGATGTTATCTCAAGCAGCTCAATTAGAACTTCTTAAAACAGGCTCCTTGTGGATGTTCACTGATCTTAAAGTTGTGGAAACGTTTTCTCAATTAGACTCTCCGGTACAAATCCTTCTTGACGGTTCTATGATAGTGCAATCAGCCATCTCTGGAGACATGTATGATCGCTTCGTAACAGTATGGAATTCTCTCGAATCCAAGTCGCTTATGGAAGGAACTATTCTTGAAAACATGACTCTGGCGAAGGCTGATTCAAGTTATCTCATAAAGCATGCAGGCTCTTATGCATTCGACAACATTATCGCAATGGGACTTGCAATGTGTCACAATGTCCACTACGCCAACCACAATGGTGTGCATTTCATCGACAGCATGTCTGAATTTACCCAGAACTACCGATACATATTTGAGTGGGTGAGTTTTACAGGTTTAAGCGGCAACGTGAAGTTCGATAGTTCGTTTTCTAGAGTGTCTCGACCAGGATCGACCGCTGTGTATTCCGTTATCAGAGGTGAAGATGGAACATTCTCCAACCGCCCATTCGCATACTTTGACAATAATTCCAGTTTCATCACGGAAGGAGAAATCAGATACACCGGAGGTTCATTTCAAAAACCATTGAATCGTGAAATTCCACAGGAAGAAATGGGTTACAATCGACCTGTACGAGTGGTCACTTTCGTGCTGGCAGTGCTGGGAATTCTTATAGGACTGTCATTTCTTGCATGGACAGAGTACCACAGAAGCAACCCAATCATTAAGGCTTCCCAGGTCAATTTCCTTCGATTGACAGTAGCTGGTGCTGTAATTTCTCAATGCTCCATCTTTTTCATGGGAGTTACTGACGAAACAGGCTCTACTGCAGATGAATACGGGGGGAATGCATGGGCTGATGTGGCATGCAATCTCACTGTATGGTTTTATGCACTAGGGTTTGTTCTTACATTTTCAGCCTTGTTTGCGAAGTTATGGCGAGTTGATCAAATTTTCAATAACAGCCTTCAGAAAATGAGAGAGTTGCAATTGAGTGGCACTTTGTCAGATCGCAGCTTGGTTAAATACATCCTATGGCTGATTTCATTCGATGTGCTAGTTCTTTCTGTTTGGTCCATTGGTTTCCCGATGAAGTATGTTCGCACAACTTTGATGGAAGATTACTTAGGGCAGAAAATGTCTAGTGTTGGCTCTTGCCAAGGGGAATTTGACGTCGGTTTCTTGGGTATCCTGGGACTTTACCATCTACTTATTCTTACTTTAGGTTGTATCATAGCCTATAAAGCCAGATTCGTCAATACTGGGTTCTCGGAGGCCAAGCATTTGTTCGTAGCAATGTTCGCCAACCTTCAAGTTCTCATGGTTGGCATTCCATGCTTGTTTATTCTATCAACAGATGATAGTGCAGCTTCGAACTTGTTTTTAAGAGCTGGAATTGTATTTCTGAACGATCTTATGGTGATGGTTGTGATTTTTGTACCGAAAATAAAAGCCGTGTACTATGGACTTTCTGAATCTGGGGTCGGTGCACATGTCTTTGCACAAGGACAATTTTCAAAATCGGATGGCTCCACGGTGTTTAAAGGTTCAAAGACTGCAGTTTCCACTCTATCTGGTTCAACCGCCACTCATTCTTCGCTCTAATAAATGAGAACCTGGAATTATTTGGTTTAGAAATTAGAACCTGTAAATAAACTATTTTTTTTCTTGTAGATGATTCTCTTTGCGCAATTCAAAGAGGTCCCCCACATACGGAGTACCTTGGCTTGTCACAATGAATTGCCAATTGAGAGTATCTTGATCAGCAGTGACGACCGCATACCCATCTTTGTTGTAAACGCCTGCAGCAACCAAGTTGGTATTTGCTCCGTGATCATTAGGACCTTCGTTACTTCCTCCAGCTCCGTTAGTAATAAAAACCACGCATTTTTGTTTCTCGTCGCATATTTTACCATTCTTCACAGGATACGATCGCTCATAGAAATGAATGTGTCCTCCTATATAGATATCAACCTTATACTCATGCAGAAGAGGCTCTAGCCACTTCTTTAAATAAGAATCTGTAAAAATGGGCCAATCACGTTTCTTCGATGCATACAACGGTCTATGACCTACTACCACGATCCATCTTGTGTGTGCTTCCATCGATATTAGCGTCAGAACCTGTTACAATAAAAGACAACTTACCATCCGTAGATGCCGTTTGAAGATCCTGTTTCAGCCAATCTATTTGGCTCCTGCGGAAACCTCCACCTCTGCCGCCTGCAATGATTGTGTGGGGATTGGTTGGTGCTCCATCATAGTCACTTTCGGTATCGATCACAGAAATATGAACTGGACCGACATTATAACTGTACCACATATTCTCCACCCCATCCGATTCGTCAGAAGGCATTTTCCATCTGGTTCTATACGCTGTGAAGTTATCAAAGAATCCATCGTTCAAAATGCTTGAGCTAACATCGTGGTTTCCCACTCCAACCATGTACGGCACACGACGAGAGAGCGGCTCTATCAAGTCCATGAACTGGTCGTACACATACTCGTATCCAGACTTTCCTGGTTTCAAACTGGATCCTGGAGATTTCTTTTTATCAAAGCCAATGTCGTCACCGTATCCAATGTCACCTCCATGGACGATGAAATCAATATCTTTTTCCTTTCCCATGCTTTTCAAAGTGGGCATGCTCCGATTAACTCCGACATCTGCATAACTAAGGAATTTTGTCTTTCTATTACGCGACTTGGATTGAGTTTTAAAACAGCCAGCAGCTTGTGGCGCCGAGTCAATAACGTAGCAATATTTGGTTGATTCCTGAAGACCAGTTAACCTTGCTTTGAAATGAACACTTTTATAATAAGATGATCCAATCCCATCGACTGAATGTCTGTGCCAAGGGGAAAATTCCGGCCAGTATTCAACTTTACTTTCAAGATCCATTTTTTCATTCTGTTGAATATGCTTTATAGTCCAGCATAACGCCATGACATCGCTGCCATTTACCAGTGACAAATGTAGCTGAGACGGGGAATGCAATCTACTCCCTTGAGTTGCTTGGACCAGAGCCCATGCTACTAGCACTAAAGTGTGAGAGCTACACATTTATCCTAGAGAAACAGATTGAAATTTACGATCGCAAATTCGAAATTGTTAAAGATGAAACAGAAGAATGCAAATTGCAACTTCAAAAGTACCAACGATCAATCGAGAGCTCCTAATAATATCTGTTGTACTTTAGGTACGGTCCCCTCGGTATACTAGATAATACATGTGCATGAAATCCAAAGTTGAAACACATAGTTATATTTGTTTTATCATGTCCGACACTAAGAAGATGTTTATCGGTGGCAACTGGAAATGCAATGGGACTCGTGATAAGGTGGCCTCTCTTGTGACATTGTTGAATGGCGGGGGTGAATTCCCCTCGAATGCGGAAGTGGTTGTTGCGCCACCAGCACTTCATGTCGGATCTGTACAAGGAACCCTCAGAAAGGACATTCACGTTGCAGTTCAGGTAGGTTCATTGCTAGATATTTGTTTCTTAATTTCTTATGTGGTTAGAATGTATGGATGGAGCCAGCAGCAGGAGCGTGGACAGGAGAACTGACTGTAGACCTTGTAAAAGACTTTGGAGTAAACTGGGCTGTTTTAGGACACAGCGAACGACGGGCAATGTGCCATGAAACCCCACAAGTCGTAGGCAAGAAAGTTTCCATATCCCTTGCAGGTGGGCTCAATGTCATCGCTTGCATTGGCGAGCAATTGGCAGACAGAGAGAACGGGAGGACCATGGAAGTGTGCAAGGAGCAACTGGATCCAATCATTGCCGCGATTCCTGTAGAGAAACTTGGAAACGTGGTCATTGCATATGAGCCTGTGTGGGCTATCGGCACAGGAGTGACTGCCAGCCCCACTCAAGCTCAAGACACTCACTTTCAAATCAGGAACTATCTAAATGATAAAATTGGAGTGCAAGCTGCAGCCAACATGCGCATCATTTACGGTGGGAGTGTCAAAGCTAACAACTGCGACGAACTGATAAAGAACAACGACATCGACGGATTTCTTGTAGGAGGCGCTTCGCTCAACGAAGACTTTTTGAAAATCATTGCAAGTTGCAAGTTGAAGAGCAAGATTTAATTAAATATTCAAAAGTTAAGCTCATTAATTCATTGGTGCACCGAAAAGGCCTTGTCGTATGCACATCAATAAAAGCAAAATCGTGGCATTAATCTCATATTTCTGAATCCCTGTGTTATAATGAGGTCTTGGTAACGGGTTACCGTGGTTTTGCTCGATGGCTTGTTTCCTTCGACTCCTCCAGCTGGAGCCACCACCATCTCGACACAGAGTGCCCTTCTCATACTCAAAGTGATGCACCTGAAAGGATACCGAGTCCGTCAATATCCTATTAATGGTATGCTTGACGATCTGTGATGACACATTGTTTTCGATGAT
>Ga0105053_10008086_pt1 | contig 13799 bp, 5 predicted proteins | sample BON01_FD_78093 | JGI IMG/M metagenome (GOLD analysis project Ga0105053, IMG submission 78093) | Freshwater microbial communities from Lake Bonney liftoff mats and glacier meltwater in Antarctica - BON-01 | ecosystem: Environmental > Aquatic > Freshwater > Ice > Glacier meltwater | place: Lake...
CCACGAACCGCTGATATGTAGTAAAATGTGTTTCACAAAAACAGAATTGGTCCAATAATAAGAACTAATGGTACAATAATCTAGTCAATCTTATATTTCAATTCAACTAGGTCTATATTAGACTAAAATGTATGTACTCAGTAATGTCAGTAATTGACAAAAGACTACCTGGCAATACGAAAAAGTGGACAATTGCTCGTTCGTGGCCGATCAGTGTGCGATTTCTCCACCCTTGGGCGGAAGATAACCTCAACCCTTTTTTTTGAAAAAAATCCGAAAATTCCAAAAATCCAAAAAAACTGTGGCAAGAGTGCGTCCATGATGGTATACTCTCGTCCCTTTGGTTTTGACCAATGGGTCGCCAGCATCTGAAGACATGTAGGTCTTGGCGTCGGGGTAAAAAAAACCAAAAACCCCAGTGTTGCGATTGACGAATACTTCCGTGATGGTATGCGCTCGTACTTTTGTTCTTGAGCAATGGGTATGATACTTGTGGTCTTGGTGTTGGGGTGAAAAAAGAAAGAAACCCCCAATCTCGTGGTAGAAACTTGTCTGTCAGCAAGTGAAAACCCCCTTAGGTCGAAGAGTGTTGATTGTTCGGTCTGCAGAGTGGCGACTCCTTGTGGGTTAGGGATAATTTGGGCTTTATTGGGAGAGGTGATAGCCTTTTTTGTGCTTCCCAGCCCGATGTGGCAGGTTTGTGTGTGAAAGTGGAACGACGATGACTTTAGGATGGTGACCCTTTACACATGGGACAGTTTGGTTTGTGAAAATTGAATTACATTGGCCTTTTGGGTTTGCCGCGGCCCCCCGGCCCAGTGGGGCAGGTTCGTTCGTGAGAGTGGAAGGACAATGGCCCTTTAGGGGTGCCCCCCTGTCCAATGGGGCACGCGCTTGAGCCTGGTTCTGGTGCATTGCACCGTAGGCCATCGCCCGCCTCCATCGCAATTGAGCCTGCTTCAAAAGACCAACACATAGGGTGTAACAATGGAGGCGGAGGTGGAAAATTTTCACAAATAAAGCGGTCAGTTTGAAAGCAAATCGGAGCACACAAACACTTATTTTTCGGGCTTTCAAGTTTTTTGCACTACCCGAGTCGGATTTTAGAAACACAAGAACGTTTTCCCATGACTTATTTTACCCATTAAACCGCTTATGCATAGTTGGTTGTGTTCATGGTTTATTGGAATATCCACGAAATTTTTGATTCAGATATATTTTGGGCCGGTGACGGTCGATTCTGTTGAGATTTTCCGCCATTTTGCGTTTTGGAGCCACGGGACCAGACATGCCAGCTTTTTTATTGTACCTAAGAACTGCATTTTTTGAGGCGCAACTTTTGAGCTCATTAAAAATCTGGCAACTTTGGTCCCCGAAAAGTTACATTGTTTTTATTGAACTCTCCTATGCCATTGTCACACCCTAACAACACACACAAAAACAAGGGCCAAACATGCGCATACGTGCTTTGATTACCCTACCCTGTCAGCAGGCCTGACAAAATCTGCACGCATGCACCAACATGCCCACGCTGTAGAGTTCTCACAACTCACATGATGTGGATTTGACAAAAAGAACCTGGAGGACACAGATTACAATGCGCTGCCCCACACCGCTACGTGCACTGCGAACAGCATGTCAGCTGGATCCCGCCCAGTATCCGCCCGCCCACGCCGCCCTTCGCCCACAGCCCGCGCTCCAGCCCACTGTGAACACCGCAGCGTACCTCTGGCCGACACCCAAGGCGCAGCAGCATGATGTGGGGGCACAGGGCGAAGGCGAGAGCGCACGGCACACACCTTGCTGGTCAACGGAGACCTGCATCGCCAGACCTGCTACGGAGGGTCGTGTCTGTCTGTTGATCGACTGGTCTGAAGAAGACAATTTCACTCGGTTGGGCCGACGTTGAGATCATCCCTACGAACAACATTTTTCCTGCTCACCACCTGTGAGCAGGCTCATTACATTTCCCCCCACGAGCTAGTTGCTTCTTCCATGGCAGGCAAGTCCACCCGGAAAAGTCAGAGGCGACGCGGCCAATCCCGTGATATCAAGACGCGGCCAATGATGATATCAAGACCTTCTGTGCCTCGGTGTTTCCCCGTTTTGCCCCAGATCTCGAGGTCTGGTACTTAAACCTCAAAGTCTCCCCCCCACCGAGTCAATTTGAAGTTGCAATCTAGCAATTTCAACATTATTTTCCAGCGTTTTTAAAAAAAGAGACTCGATTTATTGATCTTTCGCGGGAATTGTCATAGCGGCAACTTCATAATGGCAAGAAAAGCGCAGTGAACTTTGGCATGCTCACTTCAACATATTTTCAATTTCCGTGCCGAGTCTGAGCCCACAACGGGCACTCAATGTCGTGCTTACTGACTCCTCAATTCATTTGCTCTCTGACCTGCATCCAGTTGCCGGAACTGCACGAGCACCTCGGCTGATACGGAGCAGTGCATGGTGGATATGGACATTGACTCTGAGCACTGCGGGGCCGTCGCATCCGACACGCACCTGCAAGCCACATGTTATGATGACTTCATTGTTTGCTTGAACTCGGCTGTAGTGGTAGGCCTCTCACCTCATGAATGTCATGCTCTCAAGGTACTTCATCAAGAGCATTACTCCTTTCTTGCAAAAATATATACGCGCTGTGTTCTGCCAAGCATTTTAAATAGAGATTTGCCAATCACTTGAACAAGACGCTGACTGGATACACCGATGCAGAGGGAGTTTGCAGACTGGTGCCCTGGGCCTGTCTTGCTGCAGCCGGGGCGTGATGTCACATTGATGCCAAAGTCTTTGGGTCACGATTATCTCAAGGGCTGTTCGGGCACTGTAGTAGAGCATTTGGCAGAGGACCCGCGCGTAGTCACTGTCCATCTCGCTGGCGAGCCGGCAGAACATATCAAGGTTTTGTACTCGATATTGAAATTTGCAGACGAGGAAACACAAACGAGACAACACACGGTAGGTACACTCCTTGCAGGTGCTGACACAGCAGTCACGCTGATAGGGTATAACGAATTTATTTGTGGCAGTAAAACCGAGCGCGAGTATTGGCTGTCGCTCGGCAGTGCAACAAAACTTCCATTTAAAGCCGGAGAACTTCCGGTGCATGTTAATCCAACGGGCAGGTTGAATTTGTGCGTGGTGCATGTGCAATACAAGGCATTCGAGACGAGCATGTCGGAGGTGGAGCAGGTTTCGTTACGTGAAACGCCGTCGATCGAGTTGCGCGCACACCAAGACAAATGCCGTTCATGCGAGATGTGCGCGAAACGGCAGGCTTGCAAAAATTGCAAAAAGAAATGCGATCTCTTGCAAGCTCATGTCAGGTGCTTGGATCACGACGACTGCTCTCACTGCCCCAATTTTAAGTGGAAACTCTGCTATGGCATGCAACTTCGGAATGAGCACTGCCGCGCAGTAAAATTCATTGTATCGCGTTCGACAGAGTGCACTCTCCTCCTTTCTCTACGCGATGCTCGCCAGCGACGATTTGCATTCATTGTCGGCAATGAAACATACATCGGAAAGTCGAGAGGATCAATTTTTGAGCCACTGGGAAACGTAAATAAGGAAGTAATCGAAGTCGGCGACCAACTCAAAGATTTGGGGTTCGACATAACAAAATTAACGAATCAGAACAAGGCCAATTTGGAGCGCGAGGTTGCAAAGTGGACGCGGAAGCTGCCCGAAAATGCCGAGGCGCTTGTCTTTCTCAGCGGTCATGGGATGGAATTGTATGGAGAACAGTACTTTGTATCCGTCGACTACACCGATCATGATATTGCCACGATCGTTGACACTGCCAAGACAAAGTGTGTTACGCTGAAATGGATCCGCGACAGGGTACTCAGCGTTTTGCGGGACGAAGGTCTCATCATGTCTTTTTGGGATTGCTGCCGAGAAGATGCTCTAACAGGAGCGGAAAACGATGTCATGCGAGGCCACTTGGGTTCCCTGATCCGAAACCCGGACAAACTCTTGTCAAGACTAACTCAGACAACGTCGAGATCCGCCAGCCAGTTGTCTGTCTTTGGTTCCATGCGGGGCGCTCTGTGTCACCAAGAACAAGCAGGAGGGCTTTTAACACAAGCATTACTCGCATGGTGGAGAGATGAGAAGTGTGTAGCACTCAGTATTTGCCATGAGGATGTGCGGAAATTTGTTGTTGACCATGTTAAGCGGTCGCGATATTCGATTGCAAAGCAGGAACCATGTTGGGAATGGGGGGGGGGGGTCAATTGCTTTACATTTAAGCCAGACGATGCCAAGTTCGTTTCTGGTGATGACCATGTGGAGGACCAGCAGAGGTTTTGTGCTCCGTCTACTGCTGCTACTGCTGTGCAAATCGGGGGGTCGGATGCCACCACGCTTACGGGCCAGGTGAAGGATTCCATGCACCAAAGTGTCATACCAGCTGTCATACCAGCTGTCGTTTTTTATGACAACTTGGCAGCTGATGCTGGTGGCGTTGCTCAGGCTAGCGAGACTAGCGCGGAGTGCACTGAACCTAAATGGTCAGAGCTCAAACTGGACTTACCTAGCAAATCGCCATGGCCCTTTAAGATTCTGTTTATTGGTGTAAACAGTAGTGAGAAACCTGACCTCAATCTCAAAGAGGAATTTGAGAAAATGGAGAGCGCTTTGGACAAGCAATTCAACAGCATCGTAGATGATAATAAGCCATTGCTTATTCCAATTCCGTACTCGACATGGACAGAAGTGATGTCTCAGGTTGGGCGTAAGTACCCAACGATTCTTCATTTCGGCTGTCATGCTCGGACAAGTGGTATAGAACTCTATGGGAAAACAGTGGAACCACATCAAATGATACCAGCGATCCAGCATCATAATGATTTTGCTCGCAAAAATGGGCAGGCGGAGATTCACGTTATCATATTGAATGCCTGCAACTCTGATGGGCATGCAGAGAAACTGTTAGCATGTGTGGATTTTGCGATTGGCCACAAAGCTTTGGTTGATGATAGGCACGCAATCAACTTTACAGATTCTTTCTACAGTAATATTTTCAAGGGAATGAATCTTGCAGGCAGCTTTAGTATTGCACGTAGTGTTTCGTCAAATGGTTATCGACCTCATGCCAAAAAGGATCCTGAAAAGTTTTGTTTTGTGCATAAAGACGATTGCGATGAGGGACAGTGTAAAAGGCGAAAAAGAGGAGAAGGTGAAAGACAAGCTGTGGATGAAAATAAGCAAATATGGGATCCTGACCACAACACCCAGGAGGGCGGAAAGCGAGGGCGCGAGGGTAAGAGCTCGGGTGAGAGAAGCAAGGTGCAAAAGACGTCGCGTGAAGAAGACAGAGCCGGCAAGCAACCTAAGAGCACGCATGCTGGAGTTACCGATGCTGGGGCTGAAAAGAGTACCTGCACACGACCTGACGCTGGTCCGAGATGCGATTTGGGCCCAGCAGGCACGTTGAGCAGTGGTGACGGTTTCAGTGGGGGAGCATTGGTTGGCAACATATCGGCAGCGGTAGATTGTCATGAAAGTTCTTTGCGGGTTGTGTTTCCGTTTGATGTCTTTATCTCCCACGCGTGGGATACGGATAGTGAGGGCAGGGACAACCACGTGCGGGCTAAACGGCTGAATGCGAGTCTTCAAACTGCGGGATTCAAAACCTGGTTTGATGACGAGCAAATGTTGGGAAACATCCTCGCAAAAATGGTCAAGGGCATCGAAGGATCGGCAGTGATCTTGATTTGTGTGACGCGGCAGTACATGAAAAAGGTTGCACAGGACTTGGACAACAATTGTAAGTTTGAGTTCGAATATGCGTTGAACAAAAGGACGACGCTCAGCATGTTGCCTATTGTTATGGAGGAGAGTATGGCCGACACCTCAGAATGGCATGGAATTCTCAGCATGACACTGGGACGCCATCTGTATTACAAGCTCGCGAGCGATGTTGATCTCGAATTCGAGGATGCAGTCAAACGCATTGCTGTGGCCATCCGTACGATGGTTGAGCCTCAACAAGTGTTTGCAAACGAGCAGCAGGGCGCAGCACGCCAGATGTGTTCTAGATCGCAATCGCCGGCGTTCAGCATTGCGTCTGGAATGGATACAGTGCCGGCATCGCCGCGGTCGCCTTCACCGGGGCAGCAGGTACTCGCGATGCATGTAGACAACGACGTGCTTGAATTCAGAGAAGATATGACGCAATTCATGGAGAGCTTTCTTAAAGCTGGTGACCAGCCTGCGCCCAGGAAGTGGAAACTGTGTGAGTTGCTTCTCGTTGCCTTTATGAGGGACAAGGTCGCTCCCAATTGTAATACTGTGATTGCCAAAAATCTGGAGGCGTGGCAAGAAAAGTGTGAAGATCCAGAAGAGAATTTGATCGACTACTTCCATCAGATGATGAAACTATTGAAGCCACCTGTTTTTGAGGAACTTGAGTATAATTTTGCAATAAGTAGCAAGCAAAATCATTCCAGCATTTTTGTCATCGATTGGATGGTGCGACGCTCTGTCTGGGCACTGGAGCTGTTGAAACAAGATGAGTGGGCCAAAAAAATCGTGCTGGAATGGTTCGAACCGGAAAATGCTGATACCAGTGACTGTTTTCTGCAAAGAGCAGAGAACTTTCTCTGCAAGGGCGTGAAAGGCACCAGTTGGGGTGCCAAAATTCTTGGAAAGGTGATTAAAACAAGCAGTTACGTCATTTTCTTCCGGATGGGGGCTCTCTCTTCGCTCCTCATGCGGGAGTACTGCGCCCTGGAAAAGAAAAGGCGTGTGCACCAAACGATGGAGATAGACTGCACGTCGCTACTTTCGATCAGCTTATTAGTGTCGAGCTCGCCATGGCATTTGTCGTTGGCAGATGGCAAGAGCCCCAGTGCAGCTCTCATATCGGATATTGTTTGTCGGCTGCAGCGTATAGATTCTTTGCCCGGTCAGCTCCTCGAGGCAAATGAGTGCTTCTTATCTAAGATCAAGTTTGTGGAATGGGAACCCTTGTATAGTCTCGTTTCGAGCAAGAACGAAGAAAAATATGGAGGAGGGGAATGGAGCAATGGTGATGATGATTATGGTAATGGTGGTGGTGGAGGAGCAGGCGGAGCAGCAGCCGGCAATGCTGTGTTAAGGAAAAGAGGAACAAACGTGATAGATACAGTGGTAGCACGACTGTTTTATGATAGCATTTCCGCTGTCAAAGATTATTTGATCGAGTTCAGAGAAATGGTCGGATCTTTCCACGATGCTGCAAGCGGAGACAAAATGTGGTTAGAAAAGGGAAGTATCCCACTCAAGGCCATGGCATCTGAATCGGTGGCGAGTCGTTGTGAGATGGATCCGACAGCCCTGCAAGAAGATATGCGGTGCCCAATCTCACGCACACTTATGCAGGATCCTGTCAAGTGTTTTGATGGAACTACGTACCACACTTACGAGCGATCTGCTATCGAAATGCACTTCGAAATTGCAATGCAAAATAAAAAAATTGCAACATCACCCTTGACGAAACGTTATTTACAAACAGAACAAGTCGACGGAAAACACCAGCTTGCTCTGTTGGTAGACGAGGAGATGCGCAAAAAAATCAAAAAGTTGGAAAAGGAAACATGCATAAGGGAAACAAGAATGAAAAAAGAGGCCGAGGGTGAAGAAGAACGTCGTATGTTTCTCCGACGCATGGGGTATGATGTAAGCACAATTGGTGAAGAAAAAAGTGAATATAGGTCCATAGAATCTGCTCAGGACCTTCTACACAGGCTTAACAAAGGCTACTTCATGTGTATGATTGGGCCACCTGCATCCGGAAAGACACTAACAATGTTTCAGATAGCGTCCACTGCTGCTGCTGCCGTGCAGAAATGTGTTGATGAAGGTTGCGTGGGTTTCTTGGGAGGAACTCTGCCACCACGTATTCCCCTGTTTATGCGGGCGGCGGAATTATCAACATTAGTTGATTGCACAACAGAACAGCCAATGAGTTTGGAAGCACTCGTGCAGCTCTTTATCGACTCCAAATATCTGCAAAAGAAAAAATACATAGCTGATGTACTGACAAACTTTCTCAAGCTTCGACGCGTGCTGATTATCATAGACGGACTAGACGAAGCTTCTAGAAATCGCAGCATGTTTGAAAATCTTATTGACGAGACTGCGGCTGCAAACGATGTGTGCTTGATGATTTCGACAAGGGACTACGCGTTCGAAACTAGCCGTTTGGAGGATCGCCTGCGCGAATTCGAACCCGCTAGAATCCTTCCTCTTGACGATGAGCAGAGGAATCAATTGATCGGGCGAAGGCTGCTGGATAATGGAGAGGCTGCAAAATTTTCAGCTCAGCTTGAAGCTGTGTCTCAGAAGGCACCAGAAATGGCAACTAGCCCGTTTTTGCTTGTCTTAATGATTGAAGTGTTCAAGAAGGACGTGAACCACACGATCCCGACTCGACGTTGTGATCTTTATGACAAACAAGTTGACGGGATCCTTCAGCGGCATACCGGCTTCCAGCACATGGTGAATCGCCGTGTTGCTGGACCCTTCACTTCCTTACGCGACATGACTGCGTTCGTTATATTTCACGATGACATTCTTTATCAGAAAGCAAAATCGAATGATAAGTGTCGGGCAGCTCTGAGGTTGTCTCTGTATTCGGTACTGAAAAATGACCAGCAATCTACAGAATCGTTTGATATAATATCGATGCGTGAATTCTTAGAGGTGCTAGCATTTGTGTGCCAGATTCAATTGGAGGTACGTGACTTTCAATGGAATTCAGAAGATTTGCAGAAACACATGCAAAGGATGTATCTACTTTCAGATTTTCCACATGTGTTTGTCAGTAGGGTCGATCTTTCGACGGTAGGTCTTTTATCCAAAGTTGGCAACGGGGAATTTCGCTTCAGCCATCTGACTCTTCAAGAGTATTTAGCGGCCGCTTGCACTGTTCGGCTTTGGGGGAAAAATGTACACAAGCTTCTGTATCATCTTGAGCCTCTGTATTCTCGCTGGAAACGGGAGGTGCTGCAGTTTACCGCCTGCATGCTCACTGAAGATATCTTCACCAAGTTCTGTCAGCTCATACTTGAGAGTGACGATGGAACTGGTGCGAACTGTCAGCTCGTGCAAGACTTTTTGAGAGAGCGAGGATCGTCAGAGAATGTGGAGAAAATGGTGCAATCGAAATTGCACAAAATTCGTGCCGCTGAACTAATCACAGGTCTTTGTCACCCGTCGCTGCAACTTCGGAATGTTGTCCTGTCCGAGATGAAGGTCTTTGGTGTGCCTCGTAATCCGTTTGCGCCAACAGACGGTACGGCTGATGAATTGAAGAAAATTGCAGATGATACCAGCTCCGTGTGGCACAAGCGTTGTGCTGCAATTTATTCGTTGGTGCAGATCAGCTTGATGGATCACTGTCTCAAACTTGACAGCAGCTGCAGACAGGACATTTTGATGTGGATATTTGCAAAGCTTCGTTCTGATTCAGAAATGTTGCCCGAAGTTCAAACGGCGCTTGTGAAAGGACTAGGCACTATCCTAAGAGAGCCGCATGAGGACTCAGCGGACAGTCCTGTTGAAATCAGTTCTGACGATACATTCTTATTGCTGGAGATTCTTGATCAAAATTCTGGCGGGGCAATTTCTTTCGTCGGTTTGATTCCAGGAGCACTGGAAATTCTTCAATTATTTTCAAGAGAGCTCGCTGTATGGCTTCTCAAGAAACCTGATATTTTTGAGACATGGCCTTCACGGCATCTTTGTCTCCTTTTTAGTAAAATTTCGGAGGCGGGTGGCATCACGGGACAGAGGAAATGTGATGTATCTACAGAAGAGGACAAGATGGTAGACTTGGTGATTGAAGAGGAAAAGATGGAGGTGTTGTCAAAAAAGGAGGAGAAGGCGGAGAAGGAGGATGAAGCCACTGGCTATAAGATAAGATATCAGACTGAACATGCGTTCGAATTTGGTCTTGCCAAGGTTTTGATCGGCCGTTTATACATATCTGAAGAAGACAATCGCACTTTTATGTATAAGGCACTCGAGCATGTACATGTAGTCCTCTCTGGAAATGTTATACAAAGGCTCTTACTCCAACGGTTAGAGTCAGGAACGCTGGACCAGCGAATACGCATGCTCAACACTGCAGGCAAACTTGAGCTTCAGTTCGGCTCAAAGTCCACTCAAAGGCTGGTACAATGTCTGCTTGCACCTGCGCACCAAGCTATCAGCACTTTTCCTTCCAACGCAGCACCTGAGAATTCTCTTTTGACGTATTTAGTACAAAAGAAATCAACGCTGATATCTTATCCGAAGCAAGTACTCCATGCCCATCCCTTTACAAAGCCCAGCAACTGCCCTCAAAAACACGCTATCGCCATGTTGAATGAGACTCTTACCCTCCCCACACCTTCCACCCACTTTTCATCCAAACACACGCGGGCAGAAGGGGTGGGTAGGGTGAGTGGAGCACTTCAATCCTTACCCCAACCAGGGGTGGAGCATCGCGTCCAAAAGAGTATGATCATGGCTGACATAAGGAATGCACCACACGCGCCTCAAGAATGGGGCCCAATAGTCTTTTCAGAGAGAAAGCAGCTTTATTATTGGTGAGTTGTGGGTCCACCCTTATATTTGCTCTCTATGTCTGTTACCTCTCTTCTCTCTCTCCACTTTTTCTGCTCTCCCTCTCAAGTTTTCCTTCTTTTCCTCACACAGAGTATTTGCGTTTGTTTCATGAAATTGTTATGTCATAAACAGGCAACACACTCAAGAAAAGGGTAGATGGGCGTATTGGTTGCCAGGCCACGAGGGAAAGGGAGGCTGTATTTGCAAGTGCTACCCGTGGGGGGGGCTGAAAGAGAAGATAGACATTTCGTGCCCTAGTCATGCATCTTCAGGGGGCAATAGCAGTAGCGGTGCCAAATGCTTGGAAGCAGCAGGAGGAAAAAGGGATGGGAGCAGAGAAACAATGAATCGTGTGACCAAGAGCAAGATGTCGTTGATGATGATCTCTCGAATCCCGCAATCCAACTCTCTTTTAGAGCTCGAGCATTTGGACCATTTGATAGCCCAACGGTATGGTCCACACCGTTTGGCTATCAAAAGGTCCAAATGCTCGGCTGAACTCTTCTACGTGCATGGACGCATGCTGCTCGATTCAGGCCTAACAACTGATGCATTTAGACAGCATATAGAGGACATCAAAACGCCGGAGGGTGAGCACGCATACGATTGCTTACTCAACCTCACAGGCCCTTGGATTCGAGGAGATTCGTTGCAGCACGATGAAACCTGGATCAAGCACGTGGCCAAATCACTCCAACTCAAATTTCTTGGTCGATTTCTCTTTGATGTGGTATTACGGTACATTGAGCGTGCTCACTTTGCGAGGGTGCCCACGTCAACAGAGAGTTTATCAGCAATTGCCGAAAGAATGAGCGAATGCAGTGCTGTCTGTGCTGAAGTGCATGTTGAAAAACGAGTTTTGATCAAAGCGCTGCGTATTGGTGGTCGTGCTCAAAAGATGATGATCTGGACTGGACGAGTCCCTGAGATACCACTTATACCTCATTTGGTCAATGTGTCACAAGCTTGCGATTTTGACAAGTTTAGGCAAATGAGTAAGTTGAAAAAAGTGCAAACTGAGTTGTCGATAGAGGAAGCAGTCCTTTTTCAACACTACTTGGCTATGCTGAAAGCGCACGATTACTACATCAACGGAACCGTGTCTGTCGGTGGCGGTGGTTATTCAGGTGGAGGTATGCTTGAAAACGTGAACAAAATTGCCGAGGGCATGCACAAGCACATTTGGCACACTGGAATACAGCAAGCGTCATGTGATATATTATGGCACTACGCTTCTGGATCACTACGCTTGTGGAATAAAGACATTGTAATCCCGCAGGTCATCGAATGCCTGTTGGCAACGATGAAGGCGCACCTGATGGTTGTTGAAGTGCAGGAAACTGCATGCGCAGTGCTTGATAACCTCTCTGTAGACAGAAAAGTTTCTGTGCAGATTGTGACAGCTGGTGGAATTGAGCGAGTATTGGTAGCAATGATGGCGCACCCAGATGCGAATGGGTTGCAGGAAAATTGCGCGAGGACACTGGTGAACCTATCTGCTGACGACACGGCAACTCAGTTGAAGATTTCGAGAGCTGGGGGAATACGGCGCGTAGTATCAGCAATGGTACTGCATCCCAAGGTGGTGGATGTTCAACTATACACGTGTTGGTCCTTGTGCAACCTGGCAACTAACAGCGTCCATCGGGCACAGATTGTGGCAGAAGGGGGCATTGAGCAGATATTGACAGCAATGTCAGCGCACAGGAAGGCGGCAAAGGTTCAGGAATATGCGTGTGCGGCGCTGTCTGCACTTGCAGCAGATTATGATATTGCAGCGGAGATTTGCACAGGGCACCGAGGCATTGATGGCATCTTGGGGGCGATGCGTGAACACCCTGTGTCGTTTAAGGTGCAGAGAAATGCGTGTGAGGCTCTGGGTAACCTTGCATCATGTAATTCGGTACGCCAGGCACTGAAGACCTTTAATGGCATCTTGTCAGCAATGACAGTGCTAGAGGACCTGATAGGTCGTGAGGAGAAATTGAAGAGCATTAAGAGTGTTCTGTCAGCAATGACAGCGCACCCTTCAGCAGCGGAAGTGCAGGAAGCAGGGTGTAAAGTGCTAAGAAGCCTTTCAAAGAAACTGGCTGCGGCTGACTGTATTATAACTGTGCGGGAACTGGAGTGCATCAGGTGCGCCATGGCTGCAGCAGGTGCCACAGAGACTACCAAAATCCTGGGTCGAAAGCTCCTGGGTATTTTCTTGAAAATAGATGTTTGAGAGAATTGAGGATTCGTAGAAGTCATGACTTCACACAAAACCAAATTGTGATCACATCACAAAACACTAAATTGTGATCATATCACAATTTAGTTTTTGTGATTATTGAAAAGGAAAGCCAGTACGCCTGCTTTTTGCCTGGAAATTGGTCTAGTGACTTCTGGATCAGTTGAAGTATACAATTTGAGAAGGATGCCTGCTTCGGAAGTAGACCTCCTCAAACTACTGCTGCCGCCTCTACCTCTATTGTCTCCTCAATTGCCTCCACCAAGATGCAGATCTCAGTTAAAATCGACTCTGCTGCAGGCAAAATCACTGCACGATCTTCGAGTGCAAGTCATGTCACTTCAGAGAATATGCAAACAATGTACCCAATACCTGCTGTTTTGGACGGTAGCGCCGGAGCACCTTTCTTCGATCCACCACGTTGTGGTGTCACATGGAGATCATATTAGAGTATACCCACTAGGTGATGGATTGCTTTATCGTTAAAACAGCACTCAGGTAAAGGTGTCACGAACCCCGTACATGAATGCGTCACGAGCCCGTGCCTAAATGTGAAGTTCTTTGCTAAACCATAACCCACACGTCTCTTGACCCAACACTGAAATCGTTGGCTAATGCGTATGAGGGAGTCACGACCTCCACAATAATGACACGAACCTGTGCCTAAACATAGAGGGATATAGATACAGACACGGACACGGACACAGACACAGACACAGACACAGGCATAGACGTAGACATAGATGCAGACACAGACAAAGAGACAGAGACAAAAACAGAGACAGAGACAGAGACTTCACAGAGACAGAGACAAAGTCAGGAACAGATACAGAGACAGAAACAGAAACAGAACAAGAGACAGAGACGGAGACAGACAATCACGGATTCAACCACAGACACAACCACAGATACAAACACAACCACGGACACGGACACGGACACAGACCCAGACAAAGATTCG
>Ga0105053_10008088_pt1 | contig 13798 bp, 12 predicted proteins | sample BON01_FD_78093 | JGI IMG/M metagenome (GOLD analysis project Ga0105053, IMG submission 78093) | Freshwater microbial communities from Lake Bonney liftoff mats and glacier meltwater in Antarctica - BON-01 | ecosystem: Environmental > Aquatic > Freshwater > Ice > Glacier meltwater | place: Lake...
GTCATTCCGGTCGGGCTACGCCCTCCCTGCATGACACCCCATATCGGAATAATGAGGAAACAACCGGCAGACGATCCACTTATCTTTTGCCAATCACTGTGCAGACAAACCGAGCCACCTCTTTATCACCCAATCCGGCTCACTACAGGCGTGCTTTTGATAGGAGCTCAGCAAGCGGCGAGCGCATCGCAATCCAAATTTTCCGGCGTCCGGTCGAGCAAAGCGCCAGTCCGTTGCCATTCAGCGCCAGTCTGCCATTGCGGCAGCAGCGATCGGACAATTCATGCTTATATTGATGGTGCAGGCATTGACGCCTGCATCCCCCACGCGCCGGCAATCCGGCGCAACCGAAGGAGCATGAAAATGGGCGAATTCGTAGACAAGACAAAAGGCCATGTGAACGAAGCCGTTGGCAAAGCCAAACAGCATAGCGATGATCCAGCGACCCGCATCAAGGGCAAGGCGCAGGAGATCAAGGGCGCTCTCGGCGACAAGATCTAGGCCCCCGATCACAAACCCCGGCGCTGCTCTCCCCCTCCCCCTCCGCAGCAGCGCCAAACGAAAAGCCGTCCCTTGCGGGGCGGCTTTTTGCTGGCGGGCTATGGATCGGAAAGGCAGCAGAGTTTTCGCCTAAAAGCGCGTTGTCGCCATAATAACTGTCACCGCAATTCCGTAATCTCGCAATTACTCTGCCGGATCGACCGTGATCGCGGTGATTTCCGGAAAATCGCTGCTCATTTCATTGCCGGCATTGTCAAATTGGCTGCCCTTGCCGATCGTGATTGTGGCACTGCGTCCGACAAGTTCATCGGGCATTGCCTGTTGGACAAACCAGTCTTCGCAGGAATCGACACTGCACAGCGCGCTTTTCGCTTCGCCGACCGGAGCATCGCTCTCTGCCGGAGCCAATATTTTATAATCGAGATAGCAATTGTCGCCGCATTCAAAGCCCTCGATCCGGATACGAACCGCGCCTTCTGCCAGAACCGCTGCTGGTGGCGCGCTTTCTGCAACCTCAGGCTTGGCTTCGCCGGGCTCGGGCGCCGAATTGGCCGCCGAACATCCGCCGATGCCAAGCGCGAGTGCAAATAATATCAACTTGGTCATGTTAAATTCCCTTTGGGCTATTGTTGCGCTTTGCGCGTCAGGCTGCTGCCGTTGCGCTTCTTGTGCAGTCACACGCAGCGCCTGTCCATGAACCATTTGCGATCAGGAGCCAGTTTCTCGGACGAAGACAGGCTTAGGTGCGCTGGCGTTATTTACCGGGCCCTTGCTTGCCGGGACCTTGCTTGCTGGAAGAATCGCGGGTTTCCAGCGCAACCGTCATTCGGCCGCGCTGCGTGCCTTGCGCATCGCGGCGACGAAGGGGGCTTACCCTAGCTACAAATTCTTAGTTTCAAAATAGAAATAAACTTGCCTCTGCGAGTAACGGTGATTGCTTACCAACAAGCCTCAAAACTCAAGCCGCCTTCAGTTCTGGTATCTTGTCGAGCGCGTCGCCCAGTTCACGTTCGGCGATTTTCAGGTCGTAGCGGCCTTGCATTTTCAGCCAGATTTCCGGACCATTGCCGCACAGCTTGCCGATCCGCATCGCCATTTTCGCGGTGACCGGCTGGCGCTCGTTCAGGATGTCGTAAAGCGTCTGGCGCGATATGCCGAGCAGGCGGGCGATCTCGGTCTTGGGTCGGCCCAGTGCCGGGAGCACATCCTCACGCAGGATTTCGCCGGGATGCACCGGGCGCATATTCTTGAGCATTGATTCAGCCATTAGTGATAATCCTCCAGATCGACATCGATGGCATCGGTCACAGGTGCAATAACCTCTAAAACCTATCTTAGCGCCTTCGTGTCTGCGTGTGAATTTTCATACCACAGGTCGACATTCACCACCCCAACCCAGTATCAGGTAAACACTTCCCCAAACTGTTTAGATCATGCCGGGGGATGATCGACCTGATACTTCTGAAGAGGGGGGACTCTAGAGCCACGGTAACACGTGCAACAATCCACCAATTTCAAGCCGCTTTCGGCGCAGGGGCGCCTCTCAGTAACCCCTCCGTGCTCAAATCCTCGTCGATTTCGGGCCAGTGGATGCCATAGCCGCCGCCTGCGATTTCCCAATGTGCGCGCGGTTCCTTCGTCGCCCCATGCAGGCGCGGATACCAGGCCAAGGGCACAGAGATTGTCCGGCCGTCAATCAGATCGACGATCAGGCTGTCATCGCTGCACCGCACGTCAGCGACGCGTTCGTTTGGGATTTTAGCGGTTAGAACCATGTTCACCTCAAATTTCCGTCATGCTGAACTTGTTTCAGCATCCATCGTGCCCCCAATCACCGGCCTGCGCAATTGGAGAAATGGATCCTGAAACAAGTTCAGGATGACGAAGGTCTTTGGCTCAAGTTGACGAGGTAACGGTGCAATTGCGGAAGATGATGGATGTACGACATTCCCCACCCCAACCCCTCCCCTGAAGGGGAGGGGCTTTTGGGATTACTCCGCCGGTTCGTTGACCTCATCCTTGGGCAGATAGAGCCGCTCGCCCTTATCCTTGTAGACCTTGGCCATCTCGCGCATGCCTTCTTCCGCTGCCGCCTTGCTCGCCGCCGCGGTATCCGCGCCCAGTTTCTCCGACGCCAAGAACCCCTCGGCGCTCTGGTTCTGCTTGCTGGCGAAGTCGCGCACCTCTTGCGAAATTTTCATCGAGCAGAATTTCGGGCCGCACATCGAGCAGAAATGGGCGGTTTTGGCGCCCTCTGCCGGCAATGTCTGGTCGTGATATTCTTCCGCCGTGTCGGGGTCGAGGCTGAGGTTGAACTGGTCGCGCCAGCGGAACTCGAAGCGGGCTTTTGACAGCGCATCATCGCGGACCTGGGCGGCCGGGTGGCCCTTGGCGAGGTCGGCGGCGTGGGCGGCCAGCTTGTAGGTAATCACGCCGACCTTGACGTCGTCGCGGTCGGGCAGGCCAAGATGTTCCTTGGGCGTGACATAGCAGAGCATCGCCGTGCCATACCAGCCGATCTGGGCGGCGCCGATGCCGCTGGTGATATGGTCATAGCCGGGCGCGATGTCGGTTGTGAGGGGGCCGAGCGTGTAGAAAGGCGCCTCGCCGCAGACTTCGAGCTGCTTTTCCATATTCTCCTTGATCTTGTGCATCGGCACATGGCCGGGGCCTTCGATCATCACCTGGACATCCGACTTCCAGGCGCGGTGAGTGAGTTCGCCGAGCGTGTAGAGTTCGGAGAATTGCGCTTCGTCATTGGCGTCGGCAATCGAGCCGGGGCGCAGGCCGTCGCCGAGGCTGTAGGCGATGTCATAGGCCTTCATGATCTCGGTGATGTCGTCGAAATGTTCGTAGAGGAAGCTTTCCTTGTGATGCGCAAGGCACCATTTCGCCATGATCGAGCCGCCGCGCGAAACGATGCCGGTAACGCGCTTGGCCGCCATCGGCACATAAGGCAGACGGACGCCGGCGTGGATGGTGAAATAGTCGACGCCCTGCTCGGCCTGTTCGATCAACGTATCGCGGAAAATTTCCCAGGTGAGCTCTTCGGCAGCGCCGCCGACTTTTTCGAGCGCCTGATAGATCGGTACGGTGCCGATCGGAACCGGGCTGTTGCGGATGATCCATTCGCGGGTATCGTGGATGTTGCGGCCGGTGGACAGATCCATGACCGTGTCGGCGCCCCAGCGGATCGACCAGACCATCTTGTCGACTTCATTGGCGACGTCGGATGCAACCGCGCTGTTGCCGATGTTGGCGTTGATCTTGACGAGGAAGTTACGCCCGATTGCCATCGGTTCGGATTCCGGGTGGTTGATATTGTTCGGAATGATCGCCCTGCCCCGTGCAATCTCGTCGCGGACAAATTCCGGCGTGACATAGTCGGGGATCGACGCGCCAAAGCTTTCGCCGTCGCGGATATATTCCTTCAATCGATCGCGGCCGAGATTTTCGCGCTCGGCGACATATTCCATTTCCGGGGTGATGATGCCCTGACGCGCGTAGTGCATCTGACTGACATTGGCACCCGCTTTGGCGCGCAGCACCTTGCGGCGGACATTGGGGAACGGCGCAACGCCGCCGGAGCGGTCGGGGCCGAGCTGGCCATTGTCTTCCGGCTTGATCTCGCGCTGGGTGACTTCCTCGACATCGCCGCGCGCCTTGATCCACGGGCTGCGCAACTCGTTGAGACCGGTGTTGATATCGATCAGCGCTTCAGGGTCGGTATAGGGGCCGGACGTGTCATAGACCCGGATCGGCGCTTCGCCGCCCTCGAGATGAATCTCGCGCATCGCGACGCGGATGCCGGAGCCGCTATGCGCGGCGACATGGACTTTTTTCGAGCCACGGATCGCGCCGGTGGTTACGCCAATTTCGGTTTTTGCGGGAAGGTCAGCCATTTATCTTCGTTCCTTTGTCATTGCAGAACGAGGGCGGGATTTGTCGAAAACCGCTCCCTCCCTCCGCCCGTGTGATCGGGATCAGGTTCAGCGGGTCGCAGGGCGTTACACCTGCCTCTCAGTCAAACGACTCCCCGGGGATGACTCAATGCTAGAGGCTTGGCGGCCGGATGTCATGCCAATTCTGGACTTTGGCCAAGTGGCATTATTTTGGCGGTGCCGCAGATTTATATTAGGCTCCCGCGAAACGATCTGCTAGTTTTTCGACAACGCCCGCAGAGGCGCAATATGGAGCGGAAAATGACGGAATCGAATAAGGTCCAGCTGGATGTAATCATTGTCGGCGCAGGATTTGCCGGCCTCTATCTGTTGCACAAGTTCAGGCAGATGGGACTTACTGCCCGCGCCTTTGAAGCCGGCGATGATGTCGGTGGCACCTGGTACTGGAACCGCTATCCGGGCGCGCGCTGCGATATTGAAAGCATCGACTATTCGTTCAGTTTTGATCCGCAGCTGGAGCAGGAATGGGAGTGGAGCGAGAAATATGCGACCCAGCCCGAAATCCTCCGCTATGCCCAGCATGTCGCCGAACGCTTTGACCTGCGCCGCGATATCAGCTTTGGCGCGCGGGTGGAAACAGCTGTCTGGGATGAGGATGCATCATGCTGGGCCGTGACCACCGAGACGGGCGAGACGGTCAGCAGCCGGTTTTTCATCATGGCGACCGGATGTCTGTCCCAGCCCAAGGATATTGATATCGATGGTATCGACAGCTTCGGCGGAGAGATTTACCGCACCCATAGCTGGCCGCATGACGGCGTCGATTTTTCCGGCAAAAAGGTCGGGGTGATCGGCACCGGATCATCGGGCATCCAGTCGATTCCGCTGATAGCCGAACAGGCAGACAGCATGACCGTGTTCCAGCGCACCGCAAACTATTCCCTGCCAGCGCGCAACGGCCCGATTGCGGCAGAGAAGCTAGCGATCAAGCAACGCTATCAGGATTATCGGAACGAAGCCCGCTGGACCAAGTCTGGCGTGCCGGGCAAGGAGGCAATGGACTTTGCGCTGACAGTGTCGGAGGAAGAACGGCAACAGCGCTACGAAGAGCTTTGGGCCAAGGGCGCGATACCCCATCTCGCTTCCGAATTTGCCGACATCATGCTCAGTGAGGAGGCCAATGACACGCTGGCAGAATTTGTCCGCAGCAAGATTCGCACGGTTATCGAGGACAGCAATGTCGCCGACATCTTGACCCCGACGGAATTTCCGATCTGCACCAAGCGCGCCTGTCTCGACACCAATTATTATCAGACGTTCAACAAGCCCAATGTGCATATTGTTGACATCAAGAAGGATCCGATCGTCGCGATCACCGAAACCGGGGTCGCCACACGGGATCAGAATTTTAATTTTGATGCGATCGTCTTCGCCACCGGATTTGATGCAATGACCGGCGCGCTGCTGGCTATCGATATCAGGGGCCGCAATGGCCAGAGCCTGAAAGACAAATGGGCCGACGGCCCGGTCAGCTATCTCGGCCTGACGGTCTCGGGCTTTCCCAATTTCTTCATGATTACCGGCCCTGGCAGTCCGTCGGTCCTGTCGAACATGATCCTGTCGATCGAGCAGCATGTCGAATGGATTGCCGATTGCCTGGACTATATGCGGAGAGAGAATCTCACCGTCATCGATGCCACCGCGACAGCAGAAACCGGCTGGGTCGAATATGGCACGGCAACCAGCGACATGACGCTCTTTCCGCTGGCAAAATCATGGTATATGGGCGCAAACGTACCCGGAAAACCGCGTGTATGCCTGCCCTATGTCGGCGGTGTCGCCGCCTATCGCCGGGTCTGCAACGATGTCGCAGCGCAGGATTATCTCGGCTTCCGCTTTGACAGTCCGGGCGGTTCGCGCAGCAATGACGGCCTGATCCGGCGTCAGCAGCCCGACGTGGTCGCGCTGCTGGAAATGCTGGCCGATATGGAACTGCCGCCGTTTGAAAGCATGTCGCCGGAACAGGCGCGCGCCACTTCGGTCGCAATGAATGCCGGTAATCCTCCGGGTCCGGCGGTCGGTGAAGTTATAGACGGCCAGTTTCCCGGAGCAGATGGTTTGCTCGACTATCGCCTGTACCGGCCGGACAGCCCCGGCCCGCATCCGGTCACGGTCTATTTCCACGGCGGTGGCTGGGTGTTTGGCGATCACACATCCGATGATGCTTTTTGCCGCGACTTATGTGTGAATGCCGATAGTATCATCATTTCCGCCAATTACCGCCACGCGCCGGAAGCGCCCTTCCCCGCCGCAGCGGATGACGGCTTTGCTGCGGTCAAATGGGCATCCGCAAATATCGAGACGCTCGGCGGTACCGCTGGTGAACTGGCGGTTTGCGGCTGGAGCGCCGGCGGCAATATTGCCGCCGTGGTCTGCCAGCTGGCCCGCGATGCCGGTGGCCCGGCGATCAGAGGCCAGGTGCTGATCACGCCGGTTGTCGATGCTGGAGACGACAGCCCGTCGATGACCGACAATGGTGAAGGCTTTGTGCTGACCAGGGCGCTGATGGACTGGTTCTGGGATCATTATGCCGATCCCGCTGTGCGCACCGATCCGAAAGCCTCGCCGTTGCTCGCCGCTGATCTTTCCGATCTGCCGCCAGCACTGATCATCACCGGCGAATTTGATCCGCTGCGCGATCAGGGCAAGGCTTATGCCGAAGCGCTGGATGCGGCAGGAACGCCAGCGCGCAATATCACCTATCCGGGCCAGATCCATACGTCCTTCGCAGCGGTAGGGGTAATCCCGACCGCGAACGAAGCCCGGCAGGAAATCGCGGCCGCCTTGCGACAATATTTCAGAGTGATGGAGCCCGCCTGAATCGATTGGTACGATTCAACGCGATCAGCCCATTTGCAACCGCACCAGTGCGGCAAATATGGCAGCGAGACCGGGGGCAATAGAGAGGCCCGCCCAAAGACGATTGGATCCGCGCAGAAACTTGCTGGCGAACGTCAGAAACCAGTCGCCAACTGCCAGGATCAGTGCGCCTTCGATGAATATCCATGCGCCCAGCACGGTGATCAATATCGCAAGCAGGTCGCCGGGATTCCAGGGATTGACCAGATAAATCGTCGCTCCGAGCGCCAGGGTGACCATGCCGGTGACAAATTGCAGCGCCGTGCCTTCGCGAAATTCCTGCACCATCTTGGCCCAAAAACCGGGTCGCCGAAATTCACCAATGCCTGCGGCAACGGCATAGAGACCGATAAAGAAGGTGATCCAGCCGGTAATATTGCCTGCATTGCCCATATCGTTTTTCCTTCTGTCCCAGTGGGACAAGAGCCTATCCGGGATAGCTGGAGACTATGACGAACGGCAGAGCGGGTCTAGAGTGAAGTTTGCCCGTTCGGATCAGGCCAACCATCAGAACGTATAGCCCACACCTATCGCGCCGAAAAATTGACTGGCGCTGCCGCGAATCGATGTGACCGGAGATCGTTTAGGATCACCGAGCAGCCGGGAATAGCTGCCGAGGAAAATCAGACCCCAGCCGCCGTTGGTCACATCGCCATCGAGATCGACGGCGGTGAGCGTGGTCAGTCCGACATTTTTCCAGCCGCTGCTGGCGGTGAAGACCGGCAGGCCACTGGCCGCCGAGCCAGCAGGTGAAATGCTGAAATAATAATCGGCGTAATTATCATCCACATATTCGCCGCTGATCGCCAGACTGGTGACGACGCTGCGGCTGAGCGGGGTGAAATAGGTCATGTTGGGGAAGATGACCATACCGTCATGCGCGCCGGCGACATCCCAGCGCAGATCGACCTGCGCCGTCAGCGAATCATAGGGATTAAGGACGCCATTGACCTGAATGCCCGCAAAAGGGCCCACTTCGATGGCGAAGTCGAGTTTGCCGAGAGAACTGACCACGGGGTCCTTGATCGAATTCTGCCGATCAAACCGGGCCCGGACGACCGGGCCAAAGACGAAATCGACCTTCGCTCCCTTGCGATCGGGAATGACATCAAAGGCAATGCCCGGACCGCGCGGCTGAAAATCTATGCCGCCCAGACTGCCGAGAACAACCGGCAGCGGCGAAATCGTGTAATTATCCGACCCCTCATAGCTGGGACCAACCGCTATTCCGATGCCTGCGGTCAGATAATCGCCATCAAAGACCGACCGTTCGACCGGCATTGGCGCCGGATCTTCCTGCGCCAGAAGCGGAGAAGATATGCAGAGACCGAGAGGAAATAAGGCGGCGTACCGAAATATGTTCAATTTTTTCAAAACTGATTCCCAACTGGTTGCGTAACGGTTAAACGCGGGGACGTCTTAACAGTTGCTTCTCCAGTATAGTAGCCCATTTTCCCTTTGGCAAAGCAAAGCTATTCAGCCAGTCCCTTATCAACAACAGTCTGCAGGGCTGCAAAACATTGCTGATCCACCGCACTGCCCACTTCGCTCTGCAAAATGACCATGGCCTTTTCCGATGACATGCCCGGCCGATAGGGCCGATCGGCTATCAGCGCATCATATATGTCGGCCACCGTGATGATCCGGGATTCCATCGAAATACTGCGTTCATCCAGACCGAGGGGATATCCTTTTCCATCCAGTCGTTCATGATGCGAACCGGCGACCATCGCCATATCCCCCATTATGCCAATTTGGCCAAGAATATTGGTCGTCAGGGCCGCATGGCCGCGCATGATTTCCCATTCCTCGGCATCGAGCTTGCCCGGCTTTTCGAGAATCGTGCTGCTTACGCCCAATTTTCCGATATCATGCAGGACGGCAGCGCGGCGCAGCACCCGGCGGTGATCGGCTTCCATTCCCAATATCTCGGCAATCCTGTCAGCGATCATCCCCACCCGTGCACTATGGCCGGCCGTGTCAGGGCTTTTGGCATCAATGACCTGGCCAAAGGCAAAACTGATATCGTCGAGATAATCCTCGTCGACGACAACATAATGCGCCGCCGGTTCGAGCGCCCACAATTGTTCGGGCAGATCGTCGAGCGCCAGTTCCTCCCAGAAGCCGCTGGCCTCGGACAGTTTTTCGAATAATGCGCACAGCTGCGGATCGAGCCAGCTTCCCGCCCGGTTGCGGACTTCTTCAAGCGCTGCCTCTTTACCCAGGGCACTATAGAAAACATCGGCCACTTGGGCCAGGAGCGCGATCCGGCCACCCAGATGAATATCGCTGCCAGCGACGCCAAGCGGCAAGCCGCCCCCGTCCCAATGTTCGTCAAGATGGGCAATGGCCTGAGCGACATCTTCCGAAAAACGCAAAAGGCGGGCGATATCGGCACCGCGCGAACAGCGGGTTGCAATGATATCGGTCAGGATCGCCTCGCCATTTTCGGACAGGTTGGAAAGTGCCCGGGCGCGTACTTCGGCATCCGCATCCATGCCGACTGCACTGGCAAGAAATTCACTAAGGTCTTCTGGGCGCGGACCAATTAATTTGAAATCATATTTCAGCTTGCGGTCATCTCCGGCCAGCATCTCGGTGACGCGGGCAGCGTTGCTGCTACAGCCAAGATCCTTGAGCAATACCGCGTAATAGACATCCCGCAAAGTGTCGCCCTTCAAGCCCAGAGCCATGGCTATTTGCGTTCCGATCCAGCAGGACCGGATACTATGGCCGGCGGGCTGTCCTTCGGTCAGGTCCAGCGCGTAAGAAAAGGCGCCGAGGATTTCTGACAACCGCGATTGCCCGATACTGTCATTCTGGTTGAAAACTGCATATCTGGCCTGATACATTTACCGTTGCTCCTAGTCTGTTACAGCAGGATGCCGCCAGAATACTAGTGAACGGTTAATATCCGCCAGATTACAGGATATATTTCATGTGCACCGCATAATGTGCATCCTGCGCGCCAACAGTGAATTGAGCCGACTGGAATTTCGGCGGGCCCATTCCGATTTTGGGATTGCGGGAAAAGCCAAATCCTTCGCGTGGCAGGAACAACCGCAAATCCATTTTGCCATTGGCATTTTCGTCATGAATCAACGCCACGGCATAGGTGCCGGGCTTCACATTGGCAATCTGGATGGCGTCGGCCTGGACCGCCGAAACTTTCATCTTGCGAGCGTTCTTGTCCTTGCTGCAGTCCGGAAAATATTTTGGATTTGCGCTCAGACAGACCAGCACATCGCCCTTTTCCGAGCGCAAACCGGTGATGGCCAGATCAATCGAGGCCGAGATCGCTGGCGCAACCGCCACGACCGGTGTTTCACTCGCGGACGCGCTTGCTCCGAGCAGCAGCACCGAAGCTGCTGCCAATATCGGCAAGGCCGATATCCGTGCCGCAGATCTTGTCCCAAAAGCGAAAATATAAGCCATAATTACCTCTGTATAATTCATGATGCTTTTCATGATGGGTCGCGGTTATGAGCCATTTCCCTAACCTGCCCTGAACAAGCCAGCGCGGGAACATCTCCCAACCCATATGATTGGACACGCCCATAATCGTCATCACCAGCAAAACCAGCCCCAAAACGCCGACATGAATCGGTATTGCGACGACCAGAGCCGGAATCACGATCGCCCCACTTATCGCCTCGACCGGATGAAAGCTCATCGCCGCCCAGGCGGTTGGCGGACGACTGTCATGGTGAACGGCATGCGCGACCTTGAACCATTGTGGCCGGTGAAACAACCGGTGGGTCCAGTAAAACCATGTGTCATGAAGGAAAAGATAGAGGAACAGCGATACGGGGAGATACCACAAAGGATAGATATCCGGATCGGTGTAAATCCTGGTCCAGCCTTCATTCTGCCAACCCCAAGCGACGATTCCGGCGGGGACGCCGTAGATAGCGGCGGAAAGCAGCGACCAGCGGATTTCACGGCCAATCTGGGGTTTCAGCCTGTCATATTGGCCCGGTCGCACCCGGTTGGTCAACCAGGCAAAAAAGCCGCTGGTCAGCAGATACCGTCCGCCGACGATCAATGTCATGGCGACGGCCGAGATCAATATAGCAGCGGCATATTCCATGGCAGGGGAATATGGTGCGGATCACCGGGGAGCAAGGCTTAAAGCATAAATCGCCTACATGCTTTCAGACAGGCTTTCCCATGCCCCCACCATCGGCTAAGGCAAAATGATGCCGAAACAGGGACGTCCTTCAAACCAGTATGATCTGGCTATCGCTGGCGGCGGTCTGGCCGGCGGGTTGGTGGCGCTGGCGCTGGCAAAATTGCGACCCGATCTGGATATTGCCCTGATCGAGGCAGATGAGCAATTTGGCGGCAATCATATCTGGTCCTTTTTCGAGAGCGACGTCGAACCGGAGCATCGCTGGCTGGTCGACCCGCTGATTTCCCGCCAGTGGGACAGCTATGATGTGCATTTCCCCAAATATAGCCGCAGCCTGAGCAACGGCTATTGCTCGATTCAATCGGAAAATCTTGACAAAGAATTGCGGAAGCGGTTGCCATCCGGGGCATTGAAAACGGGGCAGAAAGCCAAAAAGGTCGAAAAGGGGCTGGTGCAGCTGGCCGATGGGGCAGAAATCGCGGCGCAGGCAGTGCTCGATGTGCGCGGCAGCGGCGATATTTCCGCGCTGGATGTCGGCTGGCAGAAATTTTGCGGCCAGATGCTCAAACTGGAAAAACCCCACGGACTGGGGCGTCCGGTGATCATGGATGCCACGGTCGAGCAGATTGACGGCTATCGGTTCATTTACTGCCTGCCGTTCAGCGATACCGAAATTTTCGTCGAAGACACTTATTATGCCGATACCGCCGACCTCGACAGCGCGACATCGCATGGGCGGATTGCCGATTATGCGGCGGCTCAGGGATGGGTCATTGAAGCGGTACTGAGCGAGGAAAAAGGCCAGCTTCCGGTGATCTACGGCGGCGATTTCGAGGCTTTCTGGCAGGCCAACAAGGGCGTCGATGCGCGGGCCGGCGCACGGGCGGCGCTGATCCAGCCGATCACCAGTTACTCGCTGCCGATGGCGGTCAAAACCGCGATCCTGATTGCCGAAATGCCCGTTATCACCCAGGGTACATTGGACAAGATGCTGCGCGAACTGGCGAAAAAGCATTGGAAGAACGGGAAATTCTATCGGATGCTTTGCGCCTTCCTGTTTCTCGGTGCGGACCCGGACCAGCGTTACAAGACGCTGCAACATACCTATAGCAAAGACGAAAATTTGCTCGCCCGCTTCTATGCAGGCAAATCCACCCGGATGGATCAGGCCAATCTGCTGACCGGCAGGCCGCCCATCCCGATTTCCCGCGCCATCCCGCTTTTGCTGAAATATAGATGAGTATGATGTTCCCATGAGTGACCTTGCAAAATCCCAGAGTGAATTGTTCAAGAAAGCAGCCGTGATCGGTTCCGGCTTCGGCGGCCTGGCGCTCGCCATTCGGCTACAGTCCGCCGGTATCCAGACGACCATTTTGGAGAGCCGTGACAAGCCCGGTGGCCGCGCTTATTATTGGGAGAAGGAAGGCTTTATCTTCGATGGCGGCCCCACGGTCATCACCGACCCGGATTGCCTGTCCCAGCTTTGGGAGCTTACCGGCAATGATATGGCGAAAGACATCGAGCTGATGCCGGTATCGCCTTTCTACCGGCTCAACTGGCCGGACGGGACCAATTTTGACTATGTCAATGATCCCGAAGAGCTTTACGCCAATATTGCGGCGATCGAGCCCGATGATGTCGAAGGCTACAAGAAATTCCTCGAATATAGCGGCGGGCTGTACGAGGAAGGCTATGTCAAGCTCGGCACCAAGGCGTTTCTGGATTTCAAGTCGATGATCAAGGCAGCCCCTGCGCTGATGAAATATGAAGCTTATCGCTCGGTTTATTCCAAGGTCTCCAGCTTTGTGAAAAATGAGAAGCTGCGCGAGTTTCTGTCCTTTCAATCGCTGCTGGTTGGCGGCAACCCGATGAAAACCAGCGCGATTTACGGCCTGATCCACAAGCTGGAACGGCTCGGCGGCGTCTGGTTTGCCAAGGGCGGGACCAATATGCTGGTCAGCGCCATGGTCAAGCATTTCGAGCGGATTGGCGGGGTGATCCGACTGGGTGATCCGGTGACGAAAATTGATACGATCGGCGACCGGGCATCCGGTATCACCTGCAAATCCGGCTGGAGCGAGCGATTTGATGCCGTCGCCTCCAATGCCGATGTCGTGCACAGCTACCGCGACCTGCTCGGCCACAAGCATCGCAGTGCAACGGTCAGCGAGAAGCTGCTGAAGAAAAAATATTCGCCGTCGCTATTTGTCGTCCATTTTGGCCTGAAAGGCAGCTGGCCCGGCATCCCGCACCATATGATCCTGTTCGGTCCGCGCTACAAAGGCCTGCTCGCGGATATTTATGACAATGGCGTGCTGCCGAGCGATTTTTCGCTCTATCTGCA
>Ga0105053_10008089_pt1 | contig 13798 bp, 13 predicted proteins | sample BON01_FD_78093 | JGI IMG/M metagenome (GOLD analysis project Ga0105053, IMG submission 78093) | Freshwater microbial communities from Lake Bonney liftoff mats and glacier meltwater in Antarctica - BON-01 | ecosystem: Environmental > Aquatic > Freshwater > Ice > Glacier meltwater | place: Lake...
ACTGCTATCGATTACGGCATGATTTATTCAATGAGATCATTGCCTCTTTTGTCGAATCATTTGCTCTTGATAAAGAACATTTAAATCCGAAATTTCAGGCTGCTGTCAATGCGTAACTTCTATTAGGCATCATCGCTTGATATTGATTATGCATAACAAGCCAACGTTGGCATAAAAGCGGCGTATGCACATAAAGATGATGAAAATAAGCACGCGTAAATCCATCGGAACACGCGGGACACGCGCATGCTTTATCAAGTATCGAAAAATCCATGGCATATTTTGTATCGGTGATTAAATAATCAAGATCATCACCTGACGCATACATATGGCCCTTCAATGCATCCTGACCGGGCTTGTTGGCATGCTCCAAATCATACTTAACGCATTTTAAAATAATATCTGGGTAAGCTTGTGCTGCGAGCGGTAATAAATAAGCAGGCAAAGCCACATGATCAGGATTTAGTTGCTGGATTAATAACAAAATTTCATCGTAGCTAAAACGCAATATTTTTCCGTCATATTTTGAACGAATCACGCATTGCCCTAGGGCGTTATTAGGTATTAATAATGCATTCAGGACCAGCTCACCCGGCCAGTCCCAATAAGCCGCCAAGTTATCCAGCTGCTGTAAAACCACGATGCCGGGCTTAAGTAATAAATCACTGAGATCGCACGACGCAAGCGTCACACCAATTGAAAGCCAATCAGAAACCGTAAGTACTTTACCCGCTTCATCCGTTAAACTTGGAACCAACATAACTATCCTTTTGATGTATAAATTATAATTTATAACAGTAAAGTAACATCGCCATAACTAAAAAATCGATACTTTTCAGCAATCGCTTCTTGATACAATGCCATGGCATGTTTATGCCCAATAAACGCGGAAACAAGCATAAGCAGCGTCGATTGTGGCAAATGAAAGTTGGTCACTAAACCATCGCAGATTTTAAATTCATACCCTGGGTAAATAAAAATATCGGTATCAGCTTTTTGAGGCTTTAATTCACCATCACGCGCTGCACTCTCCAAGCTTCGCAGTGCCGTTGTTCCAACAGCAATCACGCGGCCTCCCGCAGCTTTTGTTTTTGACACGGCTTCACATAAAGCCTCATCCACCTGAAAATATTCGGTGTGCATTTTATGATTTTCAAGCGTTTCGACGCGTACAGGTCTGAACGTGCCAGCCCCAACGTGCAGTGTGACATAGGCAATGTTGATGCCTTTGGCTTTAAGCTGCTCAATGATTGCATCATCGAAATGCAAACCGGCCGTTGGTGCGGCTACCGAGCCTTTATGTTTTGCATACACCGTTTGATACCGTTCAAAATCAGGCTTATCATCTTCACGTGTAATATAAGGCGGAAGAGGTATATGACCGATCGCATGCAGCATGGTATCAATCAAACCATCGTTTAACATACGGCATAAATAAAGATCGTCTTGCTTTTCAATCACCTCAATCCGCCAAGTGCCATCAAATACAATTTCAGTACCTGATTTGGGTGACTTGCTCGCTTTGATATGCGTTAAAAACGTTTCGTCCGATAAAATACGCTCAATCAAAAGCTCAACTTTACCGCCCGTATTTTTTTGGCCATACAAACGCGCAGGAATCACCCGGCTGTTATTCATCACTAATAAATCACCGGGAATTAAAATATCCGGAAGTGACGCAAACATGGCATGCTGAATCTGTTCGCTGCTACGGGTATAACGCAGCAATCGCGAGTCACGACGGTTTGCAAGAGGATACTGCGCAATCAGTTCGGGGGGCAATTCAAAATCAAAATCTTTCGTGTTCATAGGTTTCTCATCTAAAAGCAAGCCGCGATTATCTCACAAAATAAATCTAAAAAAAATCAACCTGCTTAAATCACGGCTTTTTCCAAATCATCTTCCGTCAAAACTCGCACCCCCAACGCCTCGGCTTTGGTTACTTTGGAACCTGGGTCGCGCCCAGCTATCACCGCATAGGTTTTAGCCGAAACCGAACCGGATACCCGTGCTCCTAAAGCAATCAGCTTAGCTTTTGCCTCTTCACGCCCCATATTTTCGAACGTTCCGGTGAGCACCAGTGTTTTTCCATAAAACTCATGCGATTCATCAATCAAAGCAACCTCGGTCTCTGGCCAGTGAATACCACAGGCGATAAGTTTTGTTATCACATCTTTATTATGTGTTTGTGCAAAAAAATGGGTGATTGCTTCGGCTGCTACAGGACCAATATCATCTAAACCCATCAAGCGCTCTTCAGATGCCGCTTCAAGTAAGCCAATACTTGGGAAAGCTTGCGTAAGCGCTCGCGCACTGGCTTCACCAATGCTTGAAATACCTAAAGCATAGATAAACCGCGCGAACGTTGCTTTTTTGCTTGTATCTAACGCTTGAATTAAATTCTCGGCGGATTTTAAACCCATACGTGGAAGCTCAACAAGGTTGTCAATCGATAAAGTATAGAGCGAAGCAATATCGTCTAATAAATCAGCGTCCACGAGTTGATCAATTAAGCCTTGGCCAAGCCCATCAATATTCATCGCTTTGCGTGATGAAAAATGCCAAATCCCGCGTTTGAGCTGTGCTTTACAAAATAAACCGCCTGTGCACCGCGCAACGGCCTCGCCTGGCAAGCGAATCACCTCGGCATCACACACCGGGCAGTGTTTAGGTAGCATGATGGTTTCTGTATGTTCCGGGCGGTGCTCAAGTACAACCGCAACCACTTCAGGAATCACATCACCTGCGCGACGTATAATCACCTCATCGCCTATACGAATATCTTTACGTGTGATTTCATCCATATTATGAAGTGTCGCGTTACTCACCGTAACACCTGCCACAGCGACCGGTTGTAGACGAGCAACCGGTGTTAATGCACCCGTTCGTCCTACCTGAAAATCAACCGATAATAACCGCGTGACTTCTTCTTCTGCAGGAAATTTGTGTGCGCATGCGTAGCGTGGTGCACGCGCAATAAACCCAAGTTTTTGTTGTGCTGTAATACTATCTACTTTATACACCACACCATCCACTTCAAACGGCAAGTCAGGTCGCGCCTCTTCCATGCTTTGATAATATGCAAGACAACCGGCGAGACCTATCGCGGCGCGTGATTCACGAGGTACCGGAAAACCCGCTTGTCGTAGCCAAGATAACTGCTCAAGATGACTGTCAGACCATGCAAACTCTTCTGAAGATACGCCCATACCATAGCAATAAAATGCTAACGGTCGTGTCGCTGTAATGCTTGAATCCAACTGACGCAAACTACCTGCCGCTGCATTGCGGGGATTGGCAAAGGTTTTTGTACCATCAAGCCGCGCTTTATTATTTAAAGCCTCGAAGCCAGCTTTAGGCATATACACCTCACCGCGCACTTCAAGCACATCAGGTACGGGTGTTATTCTGAGTCTAAGAGGAATCGACGCAATGGTTTTAATATTATGGGTTACATCTTCGCCCACCGCTCCGTCACCACGCGTGGCCGCATGCGCTAATATACCTGCTTTATAAGTTAAATTAATCGCTAAGCCATCTAGCTTGGGCTCACACGCAAAAGTAATCGTATCGGGGTCTTGTTCTAATACATCGCTTACGCGTTTCATAAATCCAGCCAAACCCTCTTCTGAAAATACATTAGATAACGACAGCATAGGCTTTGCGTGCTCTATGGGTTTAAGTGCGCTTGCAACCGCACCACCCACACGTTGCGTCGGTGAGTCCTGCGTTATTATCTCGGGATGCTCAGACTCTAAAGCTTGTAACGCACGAAAAGCCCGGTCATACACCGCATCTGGCACGGTTGGAGCATCCAAAACATAATATTCATGATCATACGCTCGAATCATATCGCGAAGTTTTTCTGCTTGTTCAATAACAGGCACATCATTCATTCTTATCTATCCTAACTAAATCTAACTAACTAACAATATTTCTATTTTGCCACGCATGCATCAGGCAGGTATACTCCAATCATCTTAAATTTTAAAAAAAGCTGAGCACTCATGCCTTCTATGATGATTGTATTATTGTGTGTACTCGCGGCATCCGGCATCAGTATCATCACGATGGCGATGCTTACTTTGTCGCAAAAAAAACAACATCACGTCTTAAGCTTGCTTCAAGCGCAACTTGAAAAATCAGAACAACGTTTTACACAACAATTACATCAATTACAGCTTGAGCTTCAAGAGCGCTATCAAGCAGGGCAACACAGTATTCAAACCAAATTTTCAGAAAGCCAACACAATAACCAGCATGTTATTCGAGACAGCATTCAACAACAAATGACGGACGTGCGTGAGCAAATAAGCCATAGCTTCAAACACCATGCAAACTCACTCACAACCCACCTTCAATCACTCACCGAAGAAATTCGTTCGCATCTTAACGGTGTTAGTCAGCAAGTAAGCCAACGCTTAAACGAAGGTTTTGAAAAAACATCATCGACATTTACCGATATCGTACAACGCCTGACCATTATCGACGAAGCACAGAAGAAAATCGCGGAGCTTTCAACCCATGTCGTGAGTTTACAAGACGTACTCATCGATAAACGCGCACGCGGGGCCTTTGGAGAAGTACAATTAGCTGCATTAATAGCAAACATGCTACCGAGTAATCACTACAGCTTGCAATATACCTTAAGCAACCAAAAGCGCGCCGACTGTATTTTATTTTTACCCGATCCAACCGGTAATCTTGTGATTGATGCCAAGTTTCCTCTTGAGACCTATCAAAAAATCATGAATACAGAACGAGCTTCATCTGAACGCAAAGGCCTGCAACAACAGTTTCGTCAAGATTTACAAAAACATATCAAAGATATCTCTGAAAAATACATTATTCCGCATGAAACAGCCGACAGTGCCCTGATGTTTATTCCAGCAGAGGCCATCTTTGCTGAAGTGCATGCTCATTATCCCGAAGTGATTGCCCTATCTCAGCGCCTTAAAGTATGGCTTGTGTCACCGAGTACGCTGATGGCTGTACTGACCACAGCACGCGCGGTTCTCAAAGATGATGCCACAAAAAAACAAGTGCATATTATTCAAAAACATTTACACGCACTTTCAGGTGACTTCCAACGCTTTGATAAACGCATGGATAAACTCACCAAGCATATTGATCAAGCGCAACAAGACGCCACAGAAGTTAATTTATCGGCTAAAAAAATCACGAATCGCTTTAGCAAAATCGAATCGGTTGAGCTCGAAGGCATCGCAACACCTGATACAATACATACAAAACCGCTGGAAACATCAAAAAGCGAGATCTAATTTCTTAGCTATACTTAAAGTAATTCTATTTAATATTGGATAACATCATGCGATTGCTTAGTTTGTTGTTATTGGTTGCAAGCCTTACGATTCCTATGACGGCTTCGGCTGATTGCCGCGAAAATTGCTGTGATGACATGGGTGGCGTTCAATACTGTGACTCATCCGCCGGACGGTATGTTTGTCAAAATGGCCGTTATTCCAGTTGTTATTGCACGCGTCATGCCATCATGAACATGCAAGCCTTCGAAGGCTGTTGCATGTGGAAAGGTGGTGTACTTCGAGTCGATGATAGAACAGGATTTGTTATTTGCAATAACGGCGGTGTTTCTTCCATGTGTAGCTTAGGTAACCCGGTTGAGGAAGCTGTGATAGGGCAACAAGCGTTTTAGATATAAAAAATTGCGTAACACCTGCATCCCTTGCTCCGTCAAGACGGCCTCCGGGTGATATTGCACACCAAACAATGGGTAGTCGCGATGTGCTACCCCCATAATAACCCGACCACCCATCTTATCATACGTCCAAGCTGTCATTTTCCAACGACTAGGCATGGTTCTTTCATCAACCACCAACGAATGATAACGCGTGGCTAAAAACGAACGTGGCACACCCGCAAATAAACCTTCTCCATCATCATGATCATGATAAATTAACGCTTGTTTACCGTGATGTATTTCTTGTGCTTGGATCACACGCCCACCAAACGCCTCAATCAAACACTGGTGACCTAAACAAATCCCAAGCATAGGATAATGCTTATAATATTTTTGAATCAGCTGCTGCGTACCTAATGCTTCACAAGGACTGCCAGGTCCTGGTGAAAATACAAGGTGTGTCGGTTTAAATACATCAATATGCTCTAACGCTGGATCTGTATACTGAACCACCGTAACCAACGCGCCTAACTGCTCAAAACAAGACTTGATAAGATATGTAAACGAGTCATGATGATCGATCAAAAGCACGTGATCATGCTCAAAATTCTCCGTGCTTAAGATAGGCGAGCTTATATCAGGCGTATTTTCTAACTCAAGTAACCAACCATACTCACTCATAACTCACTCATGATGTAAAAAATCGAGCTTTGAGCTGCATTTCTTCAAATTCAGCTTGTTCAGTAGAGTCATGAACAATACCACCACCCACACCCAACTCACCTTCAGTACCACGACACAACAGTGTTCGAATAGGCACGTTAAAACACATGTTATTTTCAGGTGTGATATAACCGATTGCGCCGGTATAAATATGCCGAGGTTCAGATTCTAAATCTCGAATAATCTCCATTGTGCGCCGTTTGGGCGCGCCGGTAATCGATCCACACGGAAACAAATGCTGCATGATGGTTGCAAACGGCAGAGAACGATCAACTTCACTTTGAATACAGGACGTCATTTGATGGACGGTTTCGTAACTTTCAACCTCGAGCAACTGCGACACATGCACCGAGCCAGGCTTTGAAATCGCGGATAGGTCATTACGTAATAAATCAACAATCATGGTATTTTCAGCCATCGATTTAGGGTCTGATTTTAAAAACTCACGATTAGCCAGATCAGACGCAGCATCAGGGGCGCGGGGCATCGTACCTTTCATTGGTTTGGCACGCAGGGTTGTGTTAATTTTTGAAAAAAATAATTCTGGCGAAAGCGATAAAACATCATAACCCGGCATATGCATCAACGCAGAATAAGCTACTTTTTGGCGTACACGTAATTGCCTGTACAACGCATGAACCGAGCCTTTTATATTAAATTTATATTTCGCGGTTAAATTAACCTGGTAGGTATCCCCCCGATGTATATGTTGTTTGATTTGATTAAATGCTTGACTGTATGCCCCGGCACTCATGTTTAATCGAATAGAATCAATCAAGACCTCAGAATCACCTAAATATTCGTGAATATCTAACGCTGTTAATTTTTGAGGTGACTTAAACGCAAAAAAATGCAATAACGGAAAAGCGTGTGTTTCTTTTGATAATGCCGTAAGACCACGCAACACATATCCCGCTTCATAACTTAAGCACCCGGCCAAATAATAACCTTGGTGTCTTAATGCATCCACACGCGCCAAACTTGCATCAAGCGTTGCGGCATGCCAACACACCACTTCATCACATGGTTCAGAAAACAACAAGCCTGCGTAAGGCGCATCAAGCAGGCGTCTATTCTCAAATAATACAAAAGGTGAGGTCACATTCAAAACAATGCTTTAAATTTACAATAAAGAACGCAGAGTTTAACACGCCTCCATTGCTTTTAAATACTCAATCTGATAATTTGTGAGCTTCATTTTTTATGTCTTGTTAGGAATTCATTGTGTCTGCTCCTAAGCATGTTTTAAGTGTTTTTTCGCTGGTTATGATTAACGTAATTGCCATTGATAGCTTGCGTACGCTACCCATTTCAGCGCAACTCGGCTTTTCCCTGGTTACCTATTACGCCTTTGCTGCCCTCGTTTTTTTTATTCCCGTCGCACTTGTTGCCGCAGAACTCGCCACCGCTTATCCAAGCACCGGGGGTATTTACATTTGGGTGCGCGAGGCTTTTGGGCGACGAGTCGCCTTCCTGACCATCTGGCTACAGTGGAGTTATAACATTGTATGGTACCCCACCATCATGGCCTTTGTTGCGGCCACACTTGCTTATTTGTTTGACCCTAACTTAGCTAACCATAAAGTCTATTTGCTCACAACCATGATTGGTTTATTTTGGATTTTCACCCTGCTCAATTGCTTTGGTATGAAAATTTCGGGTTTAGTCGATATGCTAGGTGCCTGTTTTGGGACCATTCTTCCTATGTGTGTGATCGCATGTTTGGGCCTTACTTGGTTTCTTCAAGGCCGGCCACTCGCAACAGACATCACAGCAAGTTGGCTGCCTGATTTTAGATCTTTGGGTAATTTATCTCTTTTTTCTGCCGTGGTTTTTGGTTTGCTGGGCATAGAAATGTCTGCAGTCCATGCCGAAGAAGTTAAGAATCCTCAGCGTGATTACCCCCGTGCTTTGCTTTACTCAACCCTGATTATTTTATTAACGCTCGTACTTGGATCACTCGCCATTGTCATGATTGTTCCAAGCGAATCACTGAGCATGGTCTCGGGCTTAATTGATGCCTATGCCATTTTTTTTAAGGCCTATAACTTAGCCTGGTTAACCCCTATTGTGGCTATTCTGATTGTCCTTGGTGCCGTCAGCGGTATTTCAGCATGGATTATTGGGCCTACCAAAGGCCTGCTCGTCGCAGCCCGTGATGGTTGTCTTCCACAGGCATTTTCAAGAACCAATAAACATAATACACCCACGACAATTTTAGTCACTCAAGCGATTATTTTCACATTGCTTACCAGTGTTTTTGTGCTTTTTAAAACAATCAATGTAGCCTACTGGATGCTGAGCGCGATGTCCGCACAAATGGCGCTTTTGGTCTATATATTTATGTTCGCGGCAGTGATTAAACTACGTTACAGCAAACCCAACCAACGCGGTGCTTATCGTATTCCAGGGGGGATGATCGGTGTATGGCTTGTTGCCGGCACAGGGATTGCCTGTTGTGTCGCAACCATTTTGATTGGCTTTGTTCCACCCACACAAATTAAGATTAACAACATTGCTCTATTTGAAACCTTTTTAATTGGAAGCTTACTCTTTTTTACGATTATTCCTTGGTTTTTTGTAAAGAAAACATTACTTTCAGAATAAGTTCAGCCGTTGCTTTGGGATGCTCAAACGGAAACATGTGCGTCCCTTCCGTTTTAAACGATGAAATACTATAGCGTCGTTTCATATAACGACGGTCGGCTGCATGAATCACATCACTATCACACCCATAAATTAAAGCACTCGGGACATGTAGCTTTTTCGGATAAGCCGCCAGTGAGTGCGGCATCGTACGATAGATTTGATATTCAACTTCTGAATCAAAACGCAAGGTATATCCCGACGTATCCTGTGTCATTCCATAGTCAATATAATCGTTTAAACACGCCTCGGTTACATGCTTAAAAAGCTCACGGCGTTTTAAATACTTAAACGCTGCGTCACGTGTGGGCCAATGACATCGTCGGCCTTGAGTACGGCGTGCGGGTGTGATTTTGTCAATAAAACCTAATTTTTTAGAGAGATGAAGTCCCCGCTGCCTCATTCGGCTTAATAAAGGCGAATCGAGTAAAATAACGGCTTGAAATAGTTCAGGTTGTTTTAGCGCGGCAAATATATTTAATACGCCGCCCAGTGAGTGCCCCACCGCCACCACAGGCCCATCTGATTGCCTACGTATACTTGCGATCACTTCATCCGTCAGCGCTTCCCAGTTATCTAAAATAGGATATTCAGGTGCATGCCCAACTTTATCAATATAAACACACTCAAAATACGGCTCAAGTGCTGTAAGCATTTGTCGATAACACGGTGAGGGAAACCCATTCCCATGCGAAAAATGAAGTTTAGGTTTGATTTGCTGCCCTAATGAATCGCTCATCGAATAGCAATCATTCGACTCGATCGTCGATACGCAAGCACGCCAAAGCTAAAATATAATGCTAGCAATGCGATATAAACAATCGCTTTACCTGGGAAAACGAAATTAAACAACACCAATACCGAACAAATAGCAGCAACGGGTGTGGTCGCCACAAAAAGAAGACGTGATGATTCAAGAAAAGAAAGCCTTACCTTAAACGCCATACGTGCCGTAAATTGAGCAAACAACACCATAGATAATAAAATCGTCATAAACACAGAAACGTTGAGCGTTACAACGACCGGATAAACCATAATAAACAAGAAATTTTTAAACGCGTTTATATGCAGCGTATCAAGCCATGTTGTCATCCAAAAATCTTCATTCTCTATCGATTCCCAGGGAATAACCATGTCTTGGTTTTCAGCCTTTTTGTCTTGTTCAGTAAGTAAAAAATCTAATAACCTAAAATCAAGATGCATATCATGTTTGGTTACTAAAATTGAGGCTAAAGGATATCGCGGTTCTGGTAATTGCTTAATCCCTCCCTCAGTATCAATAATACTGATGACCTCACCCTGTTTGTTTTTAATTAAATAAGGCATTTTTTCAGGGAACACCACCTCGCCTGAACGAATGGAGAGTGACGGTAAGCTCTTCAGAGGCGTGAGTATTTTTGTTTCTATGACTTGATTCAACGACCACATAAGCTGAATAGCATGAGGAAGCGTCAAGACTGAAAGCATCATAAAAAAATAAAGTACGCCTAAGCCTCGCCAACGCCTGACCACATCAACGTATAATTTACTCGAAAAAAACGCTAAATAAAAAGCATGCCGTGCCTTATACTCAGGCGCTTCATGTGTAGATTCGTTTTTTTTATTTCTAGTGTTTTTTTTAAGCACTGCAGGTAACAACGATTTCACATAGTCTCCAAAATATTAGGTTTATTGATGATGATTATCATTAAGCGTACGTCGTAACAACTGCGTATAAATCGGTGGAATACCCGCTAATTGAACCACCGTTGTTGCTGTCAAACACGCAATCATCAGCGGTAAAATCATCGCGTAATTTTGTGTCATTTCAACCACCAAGACAATCCCTGTAATAGGCGCTCGAACAGCAGCCGAAAAGAGCGATCCCATACCTGCAACTGCAAGCATACCCGGATGAATAGCTACGCCAGGCAAAAAGTATTCAAATATCATCGCTACAGTAAGCCCTAAAAGGGTTCCTAGAGCAAGCATGGGTGCAAAAATACCACCAGGCACCCCTGTTCCGTAACAAAGCATGGTCATGGCAAAACGTACCACAAGCAGTGCTAAAAGCACCCTTAGTCCTGGTGTGAGCGTCAATGATTGGGCAATAATATGATATCCGCCTCCTACCGCATTAGGCCACATAGATGTCAAAATACCCACCGTAACCGCAACAGCAGCAACATAAGCAACGCGCGTGCTAAATTTTTGGCGATCCATCCAATGCAAAACGGCCATTAAGAGGCGATTAAACACAATCCCCGCAAAACCCATGATGAATCCAAAAATGAGAAATATCCATAGTGAGTTCAAACTCGGAGCTTCAAATACTTCCATCACGATCGAAGGCTTGGTACCCATGATGGATTGCAATACAAACGTGGATGCAACACAGCTCAAGGCGACCGTTTTAAAATGCAAAAAAGAAAGGGGATACGCTTCTCGCATTTCTTCCATCACAAATAAAACACCTGCAAGGGGTGCATTAAACGCAGCGGCAAGCCCGGCACCCGCACCTGAGGCAATAAGGGCATCACGACGTTTACGGCTTAATTTAGCGCCAGAACCTATGGCCTCACCTAAGTTGCCACCCATTTGAATGGTCGGCCCTTCACGCCCAAGCACCATGCCACTTGCAATAGCTAACACACCACCGATAAATTTTGCAGGCAACACACGCATCCAACGCACCGGACGTTGATGCATCAAGGCGCCTTCAATTTCTTGAACACCACTGCCCGAGGCTTCAGGGGCCGCGTACCTCACCATAAACCATGTGAACAGTACTAAAATAAGCGAGATTAGAGAAGATATGATTAAACTAGGTATGCCTAACGCACTTACGTAAGCGTAGCTTTGAGCTAATCCTTCTCCAAGTAGCTCTATACATAACTGAAAAGCCGCGCCAATAAATCCCGTTAGCATGCCGACTAAGATTGCTAGAGCATAAAATATAAGAATTTTTTTATAACGCGTGAACATTGCACGACCCCTGTGCTTAGAACCTTGCTATCTTGCTGCAATAAATAAAAAAGTAAAATCGACGTAGTAATTCAGATGTGATCAGAAGCTACTACGCCTAATTTAACCGGTCATATACGCGATCCGACGCTAACACCTACTTGAGCTCTTGCAGCCATGATGTCATCAACCAATGCTTCATGAAAATCAAACACGTGCATATCACTACGCAGGTGTGAATTTTTTTCCAAAAACCCGATTAATGCGCCTGCAACCTTCTCATCTTCTGGAAATGGAACTATATTATCATAGATTTCCAATACTTTGGCGTCATAACTTTCAATTTCACCCTCAATTTGATCAATTTCAGCCGAGGATGAGGCATGCTTTAATCGCTCCTGAAAATTACTTTTATCCGATGACAGAGAAACAACCATCGCCTGTAAATTTTTCAGGCCAACAATAAATTGGTCTGCAATGACCCTTTCATCTTCTGTTAAGTCGGTGTATGCCTCGTTTAACGTGAGACGTTCTTTCGTGCCAAGAATGGTATTTTCTAGGGCTTTACTGAAATGTAATATCTCATGTATTTTTGTTAGTTCTTCATCCGTCTGACATACTTCTTGAACAGCATAATAAATTTCATTATCCATACCTTCAATGACTTTAAGGAATAGTTGATGAGGTTCTTTTCCCTGTAACATCGCGTTTCGAACCGTAGCATAGAAATCTTCAAAAGAATCCACAGACATCAATCTTGATTTAAATCCATCAAGCGTTCGCTCATATTCAAGAACTTGGGGCATCAAAGCTCGCAAATCAACAATGACTTTATGTGCTATTTCTCGTTTCTCAATAGACAGTTGTTCTAATAAAATCGGCATTTTTATCTCCTTCAATCTTTTTAAGATTTATACCCAGTGTCATTATCTGTATCAACATCAGGTGCTTGATCGGGCCCTTGCTCGGGTGCTTGAACGCTTCTACGATACTTTTGTAGACACTCTTTAAAAAATTTTTGTATGGTGACAACCTTTTGCTCTTGCTGCTCCTGATCTTGCTTCTCCCACTTTAAAGCTACATCATCTTCGAGAATGGTTGGTATAGCGTTTTTCTCGGCATTGTCAATCATAGCCTTTATAGCCGTCCCCACCGCTCTTCGTACTGATTTTGCCCAAAAAGGGACATCAGGAACTCGACGCCCTAGATCGTCATCCATGACTTGCTCTTTCTGTGTCTTAAGTCCTGAGCCCTCGGGCTGGCGAGTCGATGCTTTGCCTGAGCCTATGCCTCGAGTACCACCATCTTCACGGAATGCCAACAACGCATTATATTCCGATATTACTTTATTTAAGGCCATTCCCATTCTTTCAGGATCTTTACCGTTCTTTATTGCAGCGTCAATTTCAGCACGAGCAGCTTCATAATCAACCTTAAGTTCATCAGCGCGTAAACGACAAGGTTCTTGCATTGTACCAAACAAACGTAACTCAATCATGTCGCCTCGATTATACCGTTGTGATAACTGAGAGAAATAGCGCTCCTCTTTAGATGGCTCATCACCTATTTTTGCTGTCCAATCTTGGTGGAACTCGTCAAATTTTTTAATGATCTCATCAATTTCGTGTAATTCAAAAAAATCAGTTTCAATTGAGGAGTTTTTAAATGCACCCAAATGTTGATTAAAGTCATGAGGTGTATAATGCTTAGGATCGAGCCAGAATTAACTTCCCATTTTCAAAAAACCAAGTAAAATACGCCAATAAATCAATTAGACCAAAAACAGGACGTTTAGCTATGGGTAGATTTTATGGAACGACAGTCAAA
>Ga0105053_10008092_pt1 | contig 13795 bp, 10 predicted proteins | sample BON01_FD_78093 | JGI IMG/M metagenome (GOLD analysis project Ga0105053, IMG submission 78093) | Freshwater microbial communities from Lake Bonney liftoff mats and glacier meltwater in Antarctica - BON-01 | ecosystem: Environmental > Aquatic > Freshwater > Ice > Glacier meltwater | place: Lake...
AAATTATGAGGCGCAGCAGTATCGCTTATTCATAAATACTTCAAATGTCTAGCTGCTAGGCATTTTTAATGCTCAAAATGAAGGCATTTATTACTGTTAGAAAAAATTTGTTATGCACCCAGGGTTCGACAAACCACGCATCCGTGCTTGATTCGGGGGCGTTTTGCTGTCTTCTTCCTTGCCCTTTCGCATGGGCGCAGTGCCCAGGCACTCACAGCACAACGCAAAACACCACACACAAATGAAAACCGATAAAGCAATCGACTTCCCTGAACAGGACGAAATTGGCCCCGAAATGAAGGGTGCTGACGTCTTAGTCGCCTCTCTTGAGCGCGAGGGTGTGGATGTGGTGTATGCCTACCCTGGCGGTGCTTCGATGGAGCTACACCAAGCGCTGACCAAGAGCACGAAGATCCGCACGATACTCCCCCGCATGGAGCAGGGTGGCGGCTTCATGGCGCACGGACACGCTCGTGTAACCGGTAAGGCAAGCGTCTGCATGGCCACTTCCGGCCCGGGCGCGACGAATCTGGTGACCTGTATTGCGGATGCGTTTATGGACAGCATTCCGCTGATCGCGATCACGGGTCAGGTTTACCAAGAATTTATCGGTAAAACCGCCTTCCAAGAGACTGACTTTTTTGGAATGACGCTGCCGATCGTGAAGCACAGCTTCCTCGTGCTCGACAAGGAAGACCTCCCGCGCGTGGTCAAAGAAGCTTTTCATATCGCCACCACAGGGCGCCCGGGCCCTGTCGTAATCGATATCCCTAAGGATGTGCAGCAAGCCGTCTTCGCACCGATTTTCCCAGCCAAGATCGACCTGCCCGGCTACAAGATCGAATCGACCAAGCCCCAAGCGACCGATGAGGAACTGCTCACCGTGCTCGACTTGATTAGCGGCGCCGAGCGGCCCGTGCTCTACATCGGTGGCGGCATCATCTCGGCCGACGCGCATCTTGAGTTGCGCGCGTTTGCTGAAGTCACAGGTCTGCCCGTGGCCTCCACTCTGATGGGACTCGGCGCTTTCGACGCGGAGCACCCACAATCGCTCTACTGGTTCGGCATGCACGGCACGGTTGCTGGCAACTGGGCGGTTTGCGATAGCGATGTCCTAATTTGCGCGGGTGCCCGTTTCGACGACCGGATCACTGGAGTCGTTTCCAAGTTCGCGCCTGATGCGGTGATCGCCCACATCGACATCGACGTTTCTGAGCACAATAAGAACAAGCGCGTAAAGCACCCCATCCACTCGGATATAAAGTATGCCCTCAAGCGCATGACCGAACTGGTCAAGGCCGGTAAGTTCAAGAAGCCTGATATTAGCAAGTGGAATGCGACCATCGCAGGCTGGAAGAAGGAATACCCCTTCTCCTACGACAAGACTGGCCACATCACCCAACAGGAAGCGATCGAAACACTCTACGAAGTGACCAAAGGCGATGCCATCATCACTACCGGCGTGGGACAGCACCAGATGTGGGCCGCACAGTTCTTCAAGTTCCGCGAGCCTCGCACTTACATTAGTTCACTTGGCCTCGGCACGATGGGCTTCGGCCTACCCGCCGCGATTGGCGCGAAAGTTGCCTGCCCAGATCGACTCGTGGTCAACATCGACGGCGACGGCTGCTTCATGATGAACATTCAGGAGCTGGCCACGGCCAAGATCGAAAAGATCAACGCCAAGACCATCATCATGAACAACCAACACCTCGGCATGGTGGTGCAATGGGAAGACCTTCTCTACGAAAGCGTGCGCGGCCAAACCGTCCTTTGCGACAAGGACAACATCGGCGGCCCCGATAACATCGACGCCATCTATCCCGACTTCGTCAAAATAGCCGAAGGTTTCGGCGTAGCTGGCAAGCGAGTGGTCAAGCGCGAAGACCTGCGCGGCGCGATTGAAGAAATGATCGCCCACGACGGCCCTTATGTTCTCGAAGTCATCGTGCCCTACACCGAGCACGTGCTGCCGATGATCAAACAAGGCCTCTCCGCCAAAGAAATCCTGATTAAATCCGAATAAGGCTCGGTATTTGCTTTTTACTGCGGACTCCCTCCAGTGGGGAGTCCGTATTTTTTGATATGCCGTAGGGGCGCAACTTTTTATAAAACCAGCACAGTTCATGAAATCAGCACTCATCTACATCAGTATACTCACTTTCATCAGCTCAATAGCGTCCGCCGACGTGGTGCGCACGCTCGACGGCGCCCAACTGACCGGAACAATCACCTTGATCGATAAAGGTATCATTTATTTGGATACAGCCTACGCGGGCGAATTAAAGATCCAGCAAGACCAAGTCGCCAGCTTTGATTCCGACGAGGTGCGCGTGGTGCGCCTTGAAAGTGGCACCGTGATGGCCGGGCCAATCGCAAGCGACCCACAAGGTAACATCCGCATTCAATCCGAAGACGGTGTGCTGGAAACCAGCACGACCAAAGTCTCTGCGGCTTGGGCACCAAGTGCTGAAGACCCCGAGATCGCTCGCAACCGCCGCGGGTGGCGCTATCAAGCGAGCTTCGACCTGACAGGTAAATCAGGCAACACGGATAAGTTCAGACTCGGCACGAGCCTCGACGCCGAGCTCAAAGGCCCGAACGACACCCTCGCCTTTTTCTTCCAATACGAACAAGCGGAAGAGAACGGTAATAAAACAGAAGACCGCACTGCCGGTGGTGCATCCTACGAGTCATTCTTCAGCGAAGTGCTCGGTTGGTATGTGCGCACCGAGTTGGAGTCCGACCCCATCGACAATATCCAACTGCGTTCAACCTCAGCGGGCGGCCTCTCCTACCGGCTGATCAAAAAAGATAACCAGACACTAGTGGCTCGCTCCGGTCTCGGCTATCGTTACACGGCCTTCGATGATAATTCGGAGGATGAATCCAGCGCCACCCTCGACTTCGGCCTCGCCCATACTTATCGGTTTAATGAAATCTTTAAGATGAAGAACAATTTAACCTTCGTTCCCGCGCTGGATGATTTTAGTAACTACCGCGTCGTCCACGACAGCGGCATCGAGATCCCCGTCGGCAGCGGCGAGAACTGGAAGATCCGTATGGGGATCAAGAACGAATACGAAAGCCAGACCACGGCCGACGAAAAACTCGATACCACTTACTACACCAAGATGATTTATTCTTGGGAGTAGAGGATCAGTTTACCCGAAGCCGAAGATCTTTTTAATAAAGCTCCAGAAGCTGGGCTTGGGCGGAGTTTGCGGCGGCAGCGGGTTGGGCATGGATGGCTCGGCGGACGGCTCGGCACTGCTGCTATCCAAACTGGAAGTGCTGGGCTCGTAGCTCAGCTCTAGACGATAATCCTGAATCGTGGGGCGTTGCGCGACGGCGGCCTCGACCGTATCGGTGAGTTGTGCCAAGTAGTCCTCGCCAATTGATTCGAGCAAGATGGGGCCGAAGTAATAGTTGAGCGTCTCGTGCTGGTAGATGACATACCAGCCGGTATTCAGTTTCGAGGGATCGTCAAGTAGCTCGCCGGGGTAGCGTTGGTCGAAATCGACCTTTGAGAGAAAGCTCATGTAGGGAATCGCCGATTCCTCGATCACGCGGACGGGCGCGGCGTGGAGGAGAACAGGCAGCAGCATGAGCGTGGCCAAAAGTCGGAGGACAGGAAAGCAGGCAGTCGTTGGAGCCGCGTCGCCTCGGTTCTCTGAACAGGGGTCTGAGTGGACGTGGGCCTTGCTAACGCGGCAGCTAAAGCAGCCGATCCCAGCGTACACCACATTCGCAATCTGCCATGCGCTATTAAATATCATTTTCATAATCCGCTGGGTAGGTTTGTGCCGTAGTCGCCGGTCGTGCTGCCAGTGCCAGTTTGTGAGCCGCCACTAGCTTTTTGCCCCGCGCCAGTAGTCGAGGCATTAGTCCCCTGAGGGGTAGTGCTGCTGGACGATGAGCTGGAGGTGCCGCTCTCTTTCGAGCGATTCACTTCGACCGTCTCTTGCGAGCCTGCGCCGCCGAAGCCGAAGTCTTCGAAGTTGCGTGGCTCTTGACTGCCAGAACCGCTGGACTGGCCTGAAGGTGTTTCGGTGGTCGGCATGCCGCCGGAGCCACCGCCTGTTGCGCTGCCCTCCCCTGCGGAAGTCGATTCGCTGGAGCCACCGCCACTGGACGCAGTCTCGGTCGATCCGGATGGTGGCGTGCCGGCGTTACTGCCGCCACTGGCATTGGAGCCTTCTTTGGAGCTGTTACTCTCGACGGTTTCGCCACCTCCGGTGCCACCGACGCTTTCCAAATCGCGCTGTTCGGAGCTTTCACTTTCGGCACCTCCAGCGGAACTAGAGGCTCCGCTGCTTCCACCAGATTCGCCACCGCCAGATTCGGGGGAGCCAGATGATTCGGATGGGGAAGGTGGCGGAGGGGTGCGCCCGTCAAAGAGATTCGGATCAGGCGCAGCGGAGAGAGTGATGGCAGATAGGATGAGAGCGAAAATGCTAAGTCGTAGGGGCTTCACTTGTGAAGACCGCAGCGGTTTAGACACAGGTTCGGCGGTCTTCACAAGTGAAGCCCCTACGTTTAAAGGGATCGAAGCGGTTGAAGCTGCTATATTTTTTCGGTGCATTCGACGGTGATGGTGGGGTTGGGCTTGGTGGCGTCGACTTTGAGATCAATCTCGACACTTTCGTAACCTTTGCGAGTGCCACGCACTTTATAGACATCGGGAAAGAGCTTTAGTTCTTCTGCTTTGAATTGATCGGGCGGCAAGACGCCGATGATGCTGACATAAGTGCGCTTGTCGGACTCGATGGTGACGTTGACCTCCTCGGCCTGCGCTTTGAGGGTGGCACGAATGCGGGCTTCATCGGCCTGTTGAGCGGGCGCGACATTACTGGGGCGACTGGCCATGGCTTCGTTGAAGAGTTTGGCGGCCAGCGGGTAGCGGCCTTCTTTGATGTATTTACCAGCGGCAGCGATGTTTTGGCTATAGCGGATGTTGGCGAGGTAGAGGCTGGAGGCTTTTTCGAGGCCAGTGCGAGCTTCCTTCGAGTCAGGTGCGAGAGCGACGGCTTCTTTATAGGAATCACGTGCCGCTTCGTAGCGTCCCGCCCGGAGCGCATCGTAGCCGTCAGCGAGAAGCACTTCGAGGCGGGTAGCTTTGTATTTTTCTTTCAGTTCCGCGAGGCGCGTCTGTTGCTCTGCGGTGGACTTTAGCTGGAGCGCGGCTTCAAGCGAGGTAATGGCGACGGCAAAGTCTTCGACTTGCTCCGCCTCGACTGAGGCAGCGATCAGGGCTTGGTAGTCGCGCTCTAAGATACGGGCTTCGAGCGAAGCACGTTGGTTGCGGATGAATGGGTTTTTTGGATTCTTAGCGGCTAGGCGCTCAAGCTCGGCAAGGGCCGCTTCGAGATCACCACTGGCCTCAAGGGCGCGAATGGCTTTGACCTCTTCGGCGATGCCTTCGAGTGCAGTCACCATAACAAGACCTTCGGTGGCGGCGGCATTGGTCGCATTGAGCTTGAGGACGGACTCGTAGGCGGTGCGGGCGGCGGCGAGTTTGTAATCTTCGAGCGCTTTTTTGGCAGCTTCCAGCAGGCCGGCAGTTTGTTGAATGGCGCGGGCTTCCATATCGCCGAGGAGCGCACTGGTCATCTCGAAGTCGTCGACGGCGGCCTGATAATCGGCGGTGTTAAGGGCGCGCAGTGCGGTATTGTAAGTCTCGACGGCTTCGCGATAGGTGTTTTCGAAGGCCAGCTTGAGAGTTTTGAGCCGCTGGAGTTCGGAGTAGGTGCTGTCGTTGAGGGCGCGCGCCTTGTCGGCCAGCGCCAGTGCGGCGAGTTGCGACTCAGCGGCTTGGACGACGCGGGTGAAATACTCAGCCGCGCTATCGAGTTTGCCCTTTTGCATGGCTTCTTTCCCTTTTTCGGCATTCCGCTTAAGCTCAGACATAAAGTCGAGCGAGACATCGCCTTTGCGAAGCGCTTCAGCGAGCTCTTGCTCCATCAGCTTTTCGGCCTTTTCGGCGAGTTGACGGAGGTCAAAATCAGCCGCAGAGCTACTATTATTCACTTTAGCGGGACTGCTACCAATGACCTCCGAACCTCCAGAACCTCCCATTCGGGTCACAATGAGAAGCAGCAGAGGAAGGATGATGAGCGCGGCCAATACAATGGCAACGATCACGACGGGCTTTTTATTACGAGTCATAGTAGTAAGGTAGGCCACACAGAATAGAAACCGAAGGCACAATTACCATGAGAAAATAGACGCCATCGGCCACAGAATAAATACCCTGCGTAATTATTTAAGTAGTGCACTACGCGAAAAAAAGAAAGTTAAGCGAACCTACGGCAAATCTAAACCGCAACTTCCAATTAGGGGCTTCTTCTTGCTTGCATGGGGGTTCAAAAAAAACAGCCTTTCGCCAATTTATGCCAAAACGCACCGACATTCAGACTATTCTTATCATTGGTTCCGGCCCGATCGTAATCGGCCAAGCCTGCGAATTTGACTATTCCGGCACTCAAGCTTGCAAAGCGTTGCGCGAGGAAGGCTACAAAGTGGTGCTGGTCAACAGCAACCCGGCCACCATCATGACCGACCCGGAGTTTGCCGATGTCACTTACATCGAACCACTTACCGTCGACGCACTGGAGAAGATCATCATCAAGGAAAAGCCAGACGCACTGCTCCCCACCCTCGGTGGACAGACGGGGCTGAATCTCTCGATGGATCTGCACGATGCGGGCATCCTTGAAAAATACGGTGTGCAAATGATTGGTGCCAAGCCAGAAGCCATCATCAAGGGCGAGGCGCGCGACATCTTCAAACAGGCCATGATCAAGATCGGCCTCGATGTGGCAAAATCAGCGACGGTCAACAATCTCGGCGACGCACTCAAGGCTGCTGACGAGTTAATTGGTGATTTCCCCATCATCATTCGTCCTAGTTTCACGCTCGGCGGCTCCGGCGGCGGAATCGCTTACAACCGCGAGGAGTATGAGCGTATGGTGCAAAACGGCCTCGACATGTCCCCCACCAGTGAAGTGCTGGTCGAAGAGTGCCTCCTCGGTTGGAAGGAATACGAGATGGAAATCATGCGCGACCACAAGGATCAGTGCGTGGTGATTTGCTCGATTGAAAATTTCGACCCGATGGGCGTGCACACGGGCGACTCGATCACCGTGGCTCCAGCCATGACCCTGACCGACAAGGAATACCAGCTAATGCGCGACGCGTCGTTTGCCTGTATTCGCGAAGTCGGGGTGGAAACGGGTGGCTCTAACATCCAGTTCTCCGTCAATCCCGAGAACGGCCGCATGGTCGTGATCGAGATGAACCCCCGCGTATCGCGCAGTTCGGCTCTGGCATCAAAGGCAACTGGATTCCCCATAGCAAAGATCGCTGCGAAGCTGGCGGTCGGCTACAGTCTCGACGAGCTCCAGAACGACATCACCCGCGAGACACCGGCCAGCTTCGAGCCGACGATTGACTACGTGGTGACCAAAATCCCGCGTTTCACATTTGAAAAATTCGTCGGCGCGGACACGACTCTGACTTCCGCAATGAAGTCTGTCGGTGAAGCCATGGCGATCGGTCGAACTTTCAAGGAATCTTTCCAAAAGGCACTCCGTTCGCTCGAAATTGGGGCCAAAGGCTTCGTCGGCCCGCCAAAATTTGCCGAGAAAATCACCGACATGCAGGCGATTCGCCAAGGCATCGCCATCCCTACCTGCGAGCGCGTTTTTTGGCTCCGCCACGCCTTTCTTAACGGCATGAGCGACGAAGAAATCCACGACCTCAGCAAGATCGACCCGTGGTTCATCGACCAGTTACGCCAGCTCGTGGAGATCGAGGACGAGCTCAAAACGAACAGCCTCGCCAAGCTCGACGAGCCGCTCATGCGCACTGCCAAGGAAGCCGGCTTCAGCGACAGCTTGATCGCTGAGCTCGTCAGTTCCAATCGCGCATCCGTGCGCAAGCGTCGTGAGAAGCTCGGCGTGATGACCAACTTCCGCTTGGTCGATACCTGCGCCGCCGAGTTTGAAGCCTTCACCCCTTACTACTACTCTTCCTATGGCGCGGAAAACGAGATTTCCGTTTCTGACAAGAAGAAGATTATGATCCTCGGTGGTGGCCCCAACCGGATCGGCCAAGGCATCGAATTTGACTACTGCTGTGTGCACGCTTCCTTCGCACTACGCGAGGCCGGCTACGAGACCATCATGGTCAATTCCAACCCGGAAACCGTCTCCACCGACTATGACACTTCAGATAAACTCTTCTTCGAACCGCTCACCCTCGAAGACGTGCTGGAGATCTACTACCAGTCGAAGTGCGACGGCGTAATCGTGCAGTTCGGCGGGCAGACGCCACTCAATCTCGCATCCGAATTGGAAGCACACGGCGTCAACATTATCGGCACCTCGCCCTCAATGATTGACGCGGCTGAAGACCGTAATCTTTTCCGCGACATCCTCGACCGCGTCGGCCTCAAACAGCCGGAAAATCGCATCGCCCACTCACTTGAGCAAGCCTACGAACTGGCCGGCGAGATCGGCTTCCCGATCCTGCTTCGCCCCTCCTTCGTGCTCGGTGGACGCGGCATGTTCATCGTCTATGATATGGACGAGATGAAGAAGATCGTGCGCGAAGTATTCGACGTCGCCCCCGGCACTCCTGTGCTGCTCGACAAGTTCCTCGAAGATGCTTACGAACTCGACGTGGACTGCATTTCCGACGGCGAAACCACCGTGATCGGCGGCATGCTGCAACACGTCGAATTTGCCGGCGTTCACTCTGGCGACGCCGCAATGGTCATGCCACCGCACACCCTCACCGCTGAAATGCTGGACAAAGTTCGCACCGCTAGCTACGCACTAGCAAAAGAGCTGCAAGTCATCGGCCTGATGAACGTGCAATACGCAATCAAAGACGACGAACTTTACATCATCGAAGTCAACCCGCGCGCTTCGCGCACTGTGCCATTTGTTTCCAAAGCGATCGGTGTGCCGTTGGCCAAGCTCGCCGCCCGCATCATGGCAGGCGAAAACCTCAAGGATCTCGGCTTCACCGAAGAGATCATTCCGCCTTACTGGGCAGTCAAAGAATCCGTCTTCCCATTCAATCGCTTCCCTGGTGCGCCCATCATGCTCAGCCCAGAAATGCGCTCGACCGGCGAAGTCATGGGCCTAGACAAAGACCTTGGCGTCGCCTTTGCCAAATCGCAAATGGCCGCCAAGCCCGCGCTGCCCGATTCCGGCGACGTCTTTATCAGCGTGAAAGACAGCGATAAAGAGCGCGCCGTCGAAATCGCCAAGGGTCTCAGCGCACTCGGCTTCGGCATCCTAGCCACCGCCGGCACAGGCAAGCTCTTCAAGGAAAACGGTATCGAGGTGAAAAACGTCTGCCGCCTGAGCGAAGGCCGCCCTAACGTGATCGATTTGATCAAGAACAACAAAGTTTGCCTGATCATCAACACGCCACAAGGCACCGTCCCTCGTCAGAACGAAAACGAGATACGGACCGAAGCCGTGAAGCACAACATCTGCATCATGACGACGATCTCCGCCGCCTCCGCCGCCGTCGATGGCATCAAGGCGATCCGCGAAAAGGGCTACGAAGTGCGCTCGATCCAAAGCTACAGCCAAGAAGCGAATCCGAAATAGCTTCGCCGTTCGGCAAGATCACAATTTTAAAGAATTCGCTACAAACAATATTGTAGCGGAACGAAGAACTCGTTTCGACCGCATCCCATCGAGGCGCCGAGCAAGCTTGCACACAACACTTTAGATACACAGTAAGGCGACAACCTGTATTACGTTAAGTTGATGTCATGGAAACAAACATCAAAAACGAAAATAAAGCCCACTACATAAGCGCGATCCAACAGATTGTTACGCGAAACGGATGGAACCTTGAATCAATGTCTAAGGAAGCACCCACGCTGGTAATTTTCCTGAGGCACCTCGGCTGCGTTTACTGCCGGGAATCGTTGAGCGAGCTGAAACGGCTACGATCAGAGATTGAGGGGCGCGGCGTGCGCCTCGCGCTGGTTCACATGGGTAGCGATGACCAAGCACGCAAAGTCCTTGAGGTTTTCGGACTGGATGATCTTGAGCGATTCAGTGACCCAGAGCGACAACTCTATGGAGCCTTCGGCCTCGAGCGTAGTAATTTAGGTCGCTTGTTTGCTCCTGCAACACTACTGGATATGCTTAAAACTAGCTTCAGCTCTAATATTTCGCTGCGGCACTCAGTAGGCAAAGTAATTGGAGACGCATTGCAAATGCCAGGCGTCTTTTTGCTAAGCGACGGCCAGATCGTCGGCGATTTCAAGTCAGCAAGCCTAACCGAACGCCCAGATTACTTGGAGTTGGCCGCACTGCAGTGCTGAGGCAACTTTTCTTGAGTCAAACGCACTTTTATCCGCTTGATTCAATGGACAAAAGTCCTTGTTCTCCACGGTTCAGAAATGAAACCGCCCACCATCATCGCACTTCTCTACGGCCCGGACCAACCGGGTCTGGTGTCACGCGTGTCGAGTTGGATCTTTCTGCGCGGCAGTAATATCGTGCACGCCGATCAGCATGAAGACCCCGAAGCGGGCATTTTCTTTCAGCGGGTGGAGTGGATTCCTTCCGGTCAGATCGACGAAGAGGCTGCCTCTTTTGAACAGTTCGCCTCCGAGGAGCTCGGCATGACAGCCAAGGTCGCGCAATCCACCGACCGCCCGAAAGTCGCCCTTTTCGTGTCCAAGATCGACCACTGCTTTCACGACACGATACTACGCTTCCGCTCTGGCGAGATGGCGGGCGAATTGACCTGCGTCATTTCCAACCACCAAGACCTAGCAGAAGACGCTGCCCGCTATAGCATCCCTTTTCATCATGTGCCCGTCACAAAGGCCACCAAGGCCGAGGACGAGGACGAGCAGCTACGCATCGTGCATGAGCAGGGAGCCGAACTCATCGTGATGGCGCGCTACATGCAGGTGCTCTCCGACCGCTTCCTCAAAAACGCAGGTTGCCCAGTAATCAACATCCATCACTCCTTTCTACCCGCCTTTGCCGGGGGCAAGCCCTACCACCAAGCACACATGCGCGGGGTCAAGCTGATCGGTGCCACCGCACACTACGCGACAGCTGATCTTGACGAAGGCCCCATCATCCATCAAGACGTCACTCGGATCAACCACCGCAACGCCATCCCCGACCTCATTCGTAAAGGCCGCGATCTGGAAAAATCCGTCTTCGCCCAAGCCATTCGCCTCCACCTAGACAACCGCATTTTAGTTTACAACAACAAGACAGTCGTCTTCGACTAAGCGGCGGCTAACGCCGGTTAATCCGTTTTCCGTTTTCCGTTTTCAGTTCACTAGAGTCACCTCCCAATTCCTAATTCCTAATTCCCAATTCCTAATTCCTAATTCCCAATTCCTAATTCCCAATTCCTAATTCTCCACCATGAACCGCCCAAGCAAAAACAAACGCCACAACCCTACCCTTCCCGACGATGCCGTTATCGACGAACGTCACTTGATCGACGTCGAAGACTCCGAAGAAATTTCCTTCGAGGATCGCGCCAGCATCTACTGGATGGAAAACAAGGGCTTCATTAGCGGCTGCATATTCGTGCTGGCGCTGCTGATCATCGCTTTCAATGGCATGCGCATTTATAAGAGTCACGCCGAAGCGAAGCTTCAATCAGCCTATTCCGAAGCCATGGCTGGCGACACGCTGGCAGAATTCGCCCAAGCGAACTCAAACAAAGATCTCGGCGGCCTCGCCGCGCTCACCGTCGCCGACCAAGCCTACACTGCGGAGGAATTTGAAAAGGCACTTAACTTCTACAGCATCGCTGCCGATGCACTGGCCGATAACATTCTAGCCGGACGCGCCCGCCTCGGCCAAGCCTTTGCCAACTTCTATAACGGCAACGAAAGCGACGCTCTGACACAACTCGCCGACATCGCCTCCGACAGCAGCCTGCCTGAAGCGGCTCGCGCCGAAGCTGCCTACCACCTCGCCATCGAGGCCGATGCAGCCGGACGTGCCGAAGAGTATGACCGCTATGTCGCCCAAATCCAAGCCAGCGCCCTCGCCGGTCAGTGGCAACAACGCCTCGCGATGCACGAGCAACAAGCGCGCTAGCTCCCACTTTTCGCGCAATCATAGCGTTTCAAATAAGTGCAGTTGATCCAATAAGCCCCATAATCGGTGCTTCTTAATCAGGCCAGTGTATCCAGCGGTATGGCACTTGCTTTACCGATGGCATGGACATTGCCACGGATAAATATGATAAGGAGCTGACGCGGATAAAGCAGCTTGGTATGATCATGCTTTGTTGTGGCCTATTTAGTGGCTGCACAAAGAACACCGAACGGGAGCAACCGACGCTCAACCTGTATGTCGCAGCGAGCTTAACCGAGGCCATTCAAGAGATCGGCGATGCTTTTTCCAAAAAAACGGGCGTGTACCTCGTCTACAATTTTGGAGGCTCCGGTGCGCTGGCACGACAGATGATCGCGGCTCCACGCGGCGATCTGTTCTTCAGTGCCAATATTGATTGGATGGAGCGAGCCGTCGCAGCCGATGCCATCGATTCCAGCTCCGTGCGAACCATCCTCGCCAATCAGCTAGTTCTCGTCGCACACCGCGACGCTAACCTGCAGATCGACTCGCCCGACGACCTTTGCCGGGAGAGCCTCAAACTCCTCTCCATCGGCGATCCGGCCTATGTGCCTGCGGGGGCTTACGCGAAGCAATGGCTGGAAGGTATATCCTGTGGCGAATCGACTCTGTGGGATAAATTCAAAAGCGCCGTCGTGCCGGCGATCGACGTGCGTGCCGCGCTAGCGCAAGTTCTCTCCAGCCACGAGGCACTCGGCATTGTTTACCTGAGCGACTATCTCAGCCGAGCCGAACAACTGCAAAATCTCTACAGCGTCCCACTCGAAGCGGGGCCGGAGATTCGATACGCGGTCGGCATTCTCTCCAAAGCTGAAAGCCCGACACTCGCCGCCGAATTTGTGGATTACCTACAAAGTGCACCCGCCGTCACGATTTTCGAAAAATAAGGTTTCATCGCAGTCCCTTAACACCTAAATATCAATCCAAGCCCGTGCCAACGACTCTTGAAATAGTAAGCTCCACAATGCTTTGGGCGGGCATGGCGACACTCTGTGTCCTTTTGCCAGGGCAACCTCCGGCCTACACGCTCGCACGCTCGCAGTTTCGCGGCCGTCGCTTGGTCTCTACCTTGATCAGTCTGCCCTTGGTGCTCCCTCCCACGGCTGCGGGCTTCCTGCTACTAAAAGTGCTAGCTGACAATGGACTCCTGGGGCGAGAGCACTTTATTTGACATCGTAATTCTTTCCGATTTGCGGCCGTAGGGTTTTGGTGTGTTTTTCCACTCTTGGGTCGTATTTTAGAGAGGTAAACGGCATAAATTCGCCTCTTCACCGACAGGTTGCCAAGGAAAGCCTAAATTGGAGTTCGACAAACGCGATTGCCCCTGAGACTTTCGAAACAAATACAGCCCTCTTTTTGTTTCAATTCCAATGGGTAAGCACGCAGATAGTATCGACACAAAAATCCTCGCCCGTGTTCAATCTCATGGCAGCGGTTGGGTCTTCACGCCTGCCCACTTCGACGATTTAGCAGGACGCGCAACAGTGTCGACCATAATCAAGCGCCATACCGATACAGGCACAGGGGCATTTCATCTGGAAGAGCTATAAAGCCCTAAAGCTCGCAAGGTTGGAGCGCAGAGCTAAGGGTTCGACATAATCCCGTCGTGCCGTAGCGAATTGGTATCGTCACGGCGTCGGTCT
>Ga0105053_10008097_pt1 | contig 13787 bp, 11 predicted proteins | sample BON01_FD_78093 | JGI IMG/M metagenome (GOLD analysis project Ga0105053, IMG submission 78093) | Freshwater microbial communities from Lake Bonney liftoff mats and glacier meltwater in Antarctica - BON-01 | ecosystem: Environmental > Aquatic > Freshwater > Ice > Glacier meltwater | place: Lake...
ATGGTAGAGACTTAGTCAACAGATTTCTCCTGGCGTTGGTTCTGGCATTAAGTTCAACAATATTGCTCGCTTGTCGAAATGACGAAATCGAACTACCCGTCATCTCGAAGGAGGCACGACTGAGAAATCTCATGTTTAATGGTGCAGACTTAATCAACAGATTTCTCCTCACGTTGATACTGGCATTAAGTTCAACAATATTGCTCGCTTGTCGAAATGACGGAATTGAACCACCCGTCATTTCGAAGGAGGCACGACTGAGAAATCTCATATTTAATGGTGCAGACTTTACAACAGATTTCTCCTTGCGCTGATACTGGCATTAAGTTCAATAATATTGCTCGCTTGTCGAAATGACGAAGCGCTACGCTGGCAATGACAAAATGCTGCACACGCGTTGACAAGGTGTAATTGAGCAAGTTCTACAAATCTCTTGAATTGAAAGTATCCCCCTGTTTAATATCCCCGCTTTCATAGCCTTTTTTGAACCATTTCATTCGTTGTTCGGAGGTGCCGTGAGTAAAGGAATCGGGAACTACTCTACCTTGAGATTGCTGTTGCAGGCGGTCATCTCCAATCGCGCTGGCTGCTGTCAGAGCCTCTTCGATATCACCTGCCTCAAGTACGCTTTCGCCATTTTGTTGAAGCTTCTGGATGTAATTTGCATAAATGCCGGCATAAAAATCTGCTTGTAATTCCAGCCTGACAGACAATTGGTTATACTCAGCTTCATTCAGGCTGTTACGCAACCTTTGAACATTATCTGATACACCCAGAAGATTCTGCACATGATGCCCGACTTCATGGGCAATTACATAGGCCATGGGGAAATCGCCGCCGGCACCAAACCTATTCTTTAACTCCGACTGAAAGCTGAGGTCTATATAGACTTTACGGTCCGAAGGGCAGTAAAACGGTCCGGTAGCAGAGCTTGCTGATCCACATGCAGAAGCCACAAGATCATCGAAAAGAACCATTCTTGGCCTTTCATATTGTTTACCGTTTTCCCTGAATACTTCGGTCCACAATTCGTCTGTATCTGCCAGTACCACATCAGCAAACTTACCTGCATCATCCTGTGGTGATCCAATCTTTCCTTCTGTCTGTGCCGTTTGATTCTGAGAGACCTGGTTCAAAAGGGATTGCGGATCTTCGCCAAATAATAGGCCGAGAATGATGATAATGATCGTTCCGCCGCCAATAGCTATTCCACCACCGCTCATGCCGCGTCTATCATCAATATTTCCGCTTCCGCGCCTGCCTAACCACTTCATATTCTTATATTATTAGTAAAAATTATAAAATATTCTTCTTCAACAGTATGGGAGCACATCTATTTATTATCACGATCAAAAACAAGCCTGCCACCTGCAAAGGTCTTTATTATTTTTACTTCCCTGATGGCTTCCGGCTTGATATTGAACAAATTCTGATCCAGAATTACGAAATCTGCAAGATATCCTTTTTTTAAAATTCCTTTATTGCCTTCATCAAAGGAAGCGTATGCTGAGTTATAGGTATATGCTTTTAATGCCTGTTCAACACTGATTTTTTGTTCAGGAACCCATCCTTCGGGGTTTTTATCATCAAGTGTGCGGCGACCTACCGCTGCGTAAATACCTTCAATGGGTGTTGGAGGAGCTACAAACCAGTCACTTCCAAAGGCCAAAACTGCCTGATTGTCGAGGAGACTTTTAAAGGCATACGTAGTTTTTATACGTTCAGAGCCGATGACTTTTTCGGCCCATCGTCCATCGTCAATAGCATGATAAGGTTGCATGCTGGCAATTACTTTTAATGAACTGAAGCGACTCAAATCTTCGGGCGCAATATGTTGAGCATGTTCAATACGGAAACGACGATCGCGTTTCCCGTTTTCTTTTTCAACTCTTTCAAAAATATTCAGTTGTTCAAAAATTGCTTTATCGCCTATGGCATGCACCATAACCTGAAATCCGGCCTTGTCGGCAGCAGACACTGTTTCATAGAGTTCATTTACAGGAGTCACCAGAAAGCCACTATCAGCCGGAGTATCGCTGAAAGGTTTTTTAAATGCTGCGGTATGCGATCCCAAAGATCCATCAACGAATCCCTTTAATCCACCGATCTTTAACCAGGAATCTCCCTTGCCTGATTTTTCAACTTCTTCGCTTAGTTTTTTCCATGAGGATAATGGAACTACAGCATAGATACGGGTATTTAAACGTCCTTTTTTTGCGAATCTTCTATACACTTCTAGGTCAGCCCAAGTACCCATACTTTGTACAGAGGTCACACCATTTTCGGCAACATACTTCATAGCGGCAACAAGAGCCTTGTCTTTTAATGCATCAGATGGATCGCTGATATGCTGACCAATGAGGCCCATCGAATTGTCTTTGAAAATACCTACAGGCATTCCAGTTTTATCGCGGATTATGGAACCACCTTCAACATCCGCAGTGGCGGCACTGATTTTTGCTAATTTCATAGCTACCGAATTTGCCAGTCCCATGTGCCCATCAAGACGCTGGACAAAAACCGGATGTCCGGTACTCACAGAATCAATCCAGCTGGCTTGCGGAAGTTCATCTCCCCAATTGGTGTGGTCCCAATCGCCATTCAATACCCAAGTGCCCGGAGGAACAGTTTTGACAAAGGCAGCGATACGGTCTATAAATTCTTGTTTGGTTTTGGCATTACGTAAAGAGACTGATGACAGTCCGAAACCGCCATCAATGAAATGAACATGAGAATCGTTAAATCCAGGCACCAGCATTTGACCTTTGGCGTCGATCAGTTCTGTACCGGCAACTACTATTTTCTTGACCTCTTCATTAGTTCCAACATAGACAATTCTTTCCCCTTTAATTGCTATTGCTTCTGCCCAGGGTTGAGCATCATCACCAGTCCAGATGCGGGCATTGATAATAGCCAGAGTTGGGCCTTCAGTTGTTTTGCAGGCAGTAAAATTTATACATGCGAAAATGGACAGAATGAAACAATACCATGTATTTGCCTTGAGGGTGATGAACGGGAAACTGGAACTCATTTTTATGGCTTAGGTTAGATAAATATATGTATTACCCTTTTACTCTGCAGTAAAAGCAATAATCGCTTTATGAATCCTCCTGATGGTTTCATCATTCCCAAGTAATACAGCAATATCAAAAACTCCCGGACCAAATTTACCTCCAACCAGCATCACCCTGAATGGTAACATTAACTCCCCAGGTTTGATACCCCTCTCTTCTGCAAGATTTTTAAAACTAGCTTCCAGATGTACTGCTTCCCAAGCATCTGAATTATTTATCCCTTCCCAGGTTTTGATCAGCTCATTAAAATATTCGGTTTTGGCTTCGGTCCATTTAGGTTTTACAGTATTTAGATCATAGAATGCAGGCTGTTCAAAGAAGAATGAAGCCTGTTCCCAGAAATCCTGAAGAAAGGTCAGGCGCTCTTTGACAATTTCAAGAACTTTATCAAAATATTCATTATCAAGAATAAGGATTTCTTTTGCTTTCAAAATCTCGAGTACCTGGTTCTTGATACTTGATACTTGGCACTTTTTAATGTACTCATGGTTAAACCACTTCGCTTTCTCAAAATCAAATTTTGCTCCGGCTTTGCTCACCCGTTCGATACTGAATTTCTCAATAAGCTCATCCATACTGAAAATCTCCTGCTCAGTTCCGTCATTCCAGCCTAAGAGAGCCAGCATATTCACAAAAGCTTCAGGAAGGTATCCCATTTCACGGAATCCCCCGGTAGTTTCACCGCTTTTCGGGTCTTTCCAGTTCATGGCATAAACGGGGAAACCCAGTCTGTCGCCATCGCGCTTGCTCAATTTTCCATTGCCATCAGGCTTAAGGATGAGTGGAAGATGTACCCAATGCGGCATATCAGCTTTCCAGCCCAGATATTCCCAAAGTAGGACATGAACCGGCGCCGAGGGGAGCCATTCTTCACCTCTAAAGGCATGACTAATTTTCATCAGGTAATCATCCACAACAACTGCCAGATGATAAGTTGGCATTCCATCAGCTTTTAAAAGCACCTTATCATCTACCAAATTGGTTTCAAAGCTTACATCCCCACGAATCATATCGTAAAAATGAATACTTTCATCTGCAGGAACTTTGATTCGTATAACATGCGGTACTCTCTGATCCAGAAGAGTCTGAGTTTCTGATTCCGAAAGGTTCAGGGAGTTTCGTAAAACACTGCGGTTCTCATGGCCGTAACGAAAATTCGGGAACTTTTGCCTCTGCTCATCCAATTCTGCCGGAGTATCGAAAGCATAATATGCATGTCCGTCATTCACCAGTTGTTCGGCATATTTACGGTAATTTTCCTTACGCTCACTCTGGCGGTATGGGGCATAAGGGCCACCATTTTCAGGGCCTTCATCCGGATTTAATCCGCACCAAGCCAGACAATCGAGTATATATTGTTCTGCCCCATCTACATAGCGGCTTTGATCGGTATCTTCTATTCTAAGTATAAAATCACCGCCATGTTTACGGGCAAAAAGATAATTAAATAACACAGTTCTAACTCCCCCAAGATGTAAACCTCCTGTAGGGCTGGGTGCAAATCGTACTCTTACTTTCTTAGTCATATCAGGCATGGGGTAAAGATAGAGAATAGTTGACAGTTGAAAATGCAGAATCGAGAGTCATTAGTGTCCGTGGTAAAACTACATTTTTGAGTAATATTAAAATTCGTCCGCTCTAGGCGTGGAAGTGGGCAATCCTTTTCCCTTCAGCCCGCCCGGCTGAAGTCATTCGGACGGGCTGGAAATTAAGCATTGCCGACCGCAGGGAGACCACGAACACCTAAAAAAAATAGATAACAGTGAGTAACAGACGCGGCTTCCCGGTATTTCTCGCAAAGCCATTCCTTCGGCATTGTAAATTCACACTTTATCCTATTTGTGTAATCCAAGCCGTGGCTATGTTAGTGTAAGATCTGAATGAATGTGCTATGCCGAAGGCATGGCTTTGCCACACTTCTCCGGATTAATGACTTTTGTGATTTATGAAAGTTAATGCAAGGATAAAGCGCGTCTTTAAGCCAAATCCCAGGAGGCCGGTTCACCCAGCTAGCAAAAACAGTAATTTATGAACGGTCGTTTCCCGAAGCACAGCCCCAAAACCGTTCATATCAGATAAACGGTTCCGAAGGACGCTTCTCCCGGTTTTAAACCGGGACCTGTGCCAGCCAAATCAAAAAAAAGATGCAGTGTCTTTCAAAAAGCACTTTCGAGCATTAGATTTTGGGATCATACCCGGAATGCTTTCATAATCTGATATCCCCCAAAAGCAGCGATCACTTTTTTTTGATGTGCGGTGGGCTTGTGGCCAAGGCACCTAGGGATTGAAAAAGGCTTTTGTTTCTTTTGGCCTTCAAACCTGAGCCGCCCTTCAGCGGCGAAAGCATGAACACCTTTAAAAACAACAAAAATGGTGAATAACAAATTGGCCTTCCCGGCAATAGTCCAAAGGACTCCTTTGGAGAGGGAGGCAAGGTTAAAGGGGGGGGGCTCTTATTATTAATTTAACTAAAACATCCGATTGAGATGCCTAAATTGAGATATTTTGTATACTTTTTATTTTACCTGAACAACAATAATTGATACTTGAAAGTTGAGAATGGAGAATTGAAAATCATTACCAAGATTAGCAAATGAACCATTACATTCCAGACAACAGACAACAGTTAACTGATAACACAGAACAATCTTTCCTACGAATACCAAATTCTCAATGAAGTAGGATTTGCTAACAAACCAACAACTAACCAACTAACATCTAAAATTCCTATCGCTCTTTCAGTTTCCTTTTGTAATTTGCTTATCGATATGAACCAATACGAATGGAAACGCCGCTGGAAGTTTATTTTACTTGCTTTTGCAGTGGTTATAGCCGGTGCCTCATTGTGGTATACCGATTATCTGGTCAGGAATATATCTGTAGCAGAGCGTACTAGGGCAGAACTATGGGCTAAAAGTACCCGTAACATAATCGCCATGCCTGATGTGAATGATGAGTATATCACCTTCATTTACAGCATGAGAGACAGTCTTGCTGTGCCTGCAATTGTAGTTGATTCGGCAGAGAATATTATTACCTGGCGCGGACTTGACAGTACCAAAACAAATTTTGATCTAGATTCGGATACGACTAAAAAGTATGATCCAAAATATTTTAGAATGGAGTTGAAAGAGATGAAATCGCAGCATCCTCAGCCGATTGTTTTGGATCTGAATACCATGAGTAATGAGAAATGGTATGTTTATTATAAAGACTCTATGCTGCTAACTCAACTGAGGGCATTTCCTTACATACAGTTATCCGTAATTGCTATCTTTTTGCTGGTAGCTTACGCTGTTTTCAGTTCTGCAAAAAGATTAGAACAAGATCAGGTCTGGGTGGGTCTCGCCAAAGAAGCGGCACATCAATTGGGCACTCCGATTTCTTCATTGATGGCCTGGACAGAGTTGCTGAAATCCCGGTTTAACGTACCGGATGATCCGCTGATCCTTGAAATGGAGAATGATGTGAAACGCCTTGAAATGGTAGCCGACAGGTTTTCGAAGATCGGATCCAAGCCTATTTTGCATAATCACGTGGTTTATGATGTGGTTGAAGAGTTTGTAAACTATTTCAGAGTGAGGGTGAGTGATAAGATTGAATTCATTCTCACTGGCGATACGCAGGTTGAGGCGCTGATTAATGTTCCGCTGTTCGACTGGGTAATTGAAAATATCCTGAAAAATGCTGTGAATGCTATCGAAGATTCCGGAACTATAAAAGTTGAGGTAAGGGAATACCTAGTGAAGGAGCAGGTTTTTATTGATATTACTGATACCGGAGCAGGTATCCCACGACTTAAATTTGAAGCTGTATTTCAACCGGGTTACACCACCCGTAAACGAGGCTGGGGGCTGGGCCTTTCGCTAACCAAGAGGATTGTTGAAAACTATCATCAAGGAAGTGTTTTTGTCAAAGAATCTGAAATCGGGAAAGGAACCACTTTCCGAATTGTTTTAAAAAGTAATATGACCTATGAACCGACCACAAGCTGATGAATACCCTGTTTTTTACAAGGGATATATTGATACGGTAAATGATGATGTTCTTGTCTCATTGGAACACCAGCTCGAATCCTTTCCTGCATTATTGAAAGGAATACCTTCAGATAAGGCAGGTTTTGCCTATGCAGAAGGAAAATGGACTATCCTTGAACTTGTTGGCCACATTTTGGATACAGAAAGGATTATGGCCTACAGGGCTTTGCGGATTGCCCGAAACGATGCAACGCCTTTGCCCGGTTTTGAAGAGAATGATTATGTGGCTAATGCACACTTTGCCGACAGAACTCTCAGCAGCATGGCTGAAGAGTTTGAACACCTGAGGAAAGCCAATCTGTTTCTTGTTAGAAGTTTCAATGAGACTGAACTTGAACGTATTGGAATCTCAAACGGGAAGCCCATCTCTACAAGAGCCCTTGTTTTTATCATAGTGGGTCATTTGAATCATCATATGCGGATCCTTAAAGAAAGATATTTATGATCTGGTCTAGAGAATATTCTGTTGAAGAGCTAAATGGCAGGCCAAAGGGCCATATTGGTGACCTTATCGGAATCGAGTTTACTGAAATTACTGAGGATTCAATTTCTGCCCGGATGCCTGTCAATGAAAAAACGCATCAGCCTTACGGAATTCTCCATGGGGGAGCATCCGTGGTTTTGGCCGAGTCGCTGGGAAGCGTAGCTTCAAACATGATCATCGATTCGGAAAAGTATATCGGAGTGGGACTGGAGGTTAATGCCAATCATCTCAGGCCGGTTAAATCAGGCTTTGTAACCGGAATTTGTAAACCCATTCATATCGGCGGCAAAACCCATGTATGGGATATCAAGCTGTATGATGACAGAGGGAAAATGAATTGCGTAAGCAGACTTACAGTAGCAATAATTCCAAAGACATAGCCATTAAAATGGGCTCTGAACCATACAGAGCCCATTTAATTAAGCGTTATTTTCCTCTTTAGACTCCTTTTTTTCAATGATATGTGAAATCAAAAGTCCTAATCCACCGAATATGGCTATCAGTGAGAAATAGATCGCCACATTAGCATCCTCATCCCTGTTTGAATGATTGAAGTTCAAGACAGTATTATCCAGCAGGTAAGCTAAAAATAGTCCGACACCGGCTCCCATTAATAACAAGCCCCAAGTAAGGTTGATGAATGACTTGCCTTTTGGCCTGCGTATTCCGGGGTCTATACCATTCTGAATCATTAACATATTTTCTTTGTTCTGCAGATAACGGATGCCGAATATTGCAGCTAAAAGGCCGAGGCCTAGTAAAATGGGTACTAAAATTCCAATCATGATTTAATATTTAAAGGTTTACAGATTATTTAATTCTTTCCTGATCATGTGATCTGAAAACTATGACAACAGCTTTTCAGATCAGGTTACACACAGGACTCTTTTTTTCTTAAATTTATTATTGTTCAAAAGCTGTAACCTTTCCAAATATTCAGGCGTCACATGGATAATTGATGCAGAACAAGTCTTCAGATACAGAACTGATTAATAAGGTGCTCGCGGGCGATAGGGCAGCCTATGCCGATCTAATGAAGTGCCACCAGCGCTTTGTATTTGCTTTGGCATTAAGATTTACAAATAATCGTGAGGATGCAGAGGAAATTGCTCAGGACTGTTTTATAAAAGCTTACCGGTCCTTAAATACATTTAAAAACACTTCTAAATTTAGCACCTGGCTTTATAGTATTGTTTACACTACAGCCATGACCTTTTTAAGAAAGAGAAGACTTGATATTCATTCCTTAGATGATGATGGAGCTTTGCTAAATGTTGAGAACCATGTTTCAGATATTAGATCTGATGATGTGGAACATAAATCAAAAATGGTCTTTGTCAACCGAGCTATAAATCAGTTATTACCTGATGATGCGGCAATAATTACACTTTTCTATCAAGGCGAGCAATCCCTCGAAGAGATCGGGCAGGCTTTAGGTATGGAAGCAAATACAGTTAAGGTAAAACTGCACCGGGCAAGGCATCGCCTGAAAGAAAAACTTGAGAAGATTTTACACCATGAAGTGGAGGAATTAATATGAACATTATAGAACAAAGAATCTGGGATTATCTTGATGGAATAGGCAACAGTCAGGAAAGAGAATTAACAGAGCGTCTGATAAAGAGCGATCCGGGTTACCAGCAAGTATATGAAGAATGTAAATCATTTAATAGCCTTGTTTCTGCATCAGATCAAGACGAGCCTTCCATGGGTTTTACCAGAAATGTGATGGAGAAAATTAATCTGGAACCTGTTCATGCTTCAGTTAAAACATTGATTGATAAAAGAATTATTTTCGGAATTGCAGCATTTTTCTTGTTCTCGATTACTGCTTTGCTCGGGCTTTTATTTTATCAAATCGAATGGTCTCAGGCCGTAGGATTCAAAATCCCTGAATTTAACATACCCGCAATTGATACAAGTAAATATCTGAACAGCTCATATATTAATATCTTCTTCTTCGTTGATATTATTATAGGATTATACCTCTTCGATGGATTTTTGAGAAAGCGTCTGAATTCAAAATCTGTTGATAAGATTTCCACACTCTGATTTCAATAATTGTTGGCTCTAATTAGCTGTTAACCTGAGACTCGATATAAAAGCTTGCTGAGGTAAGTTTGAATTGAATAATTTTCTCTTGTTTTAGAAAGCAAGGTCTGTGCTTCTTCGGTCGCGCCAGTCCCGTGTTCTGCCGTAGTTTTTGCATCAGATTTAAAAGAAGTCATGAAATTCAATTGCAAAAAGCTTCAGCTGCCACCCGGGTTTATTCCAAATGGCTTTGGTCCTTTTGTCGGGCTGCCCATTCCTATGAAATACTGCATTGGGTAAAATAAACCTTGCCGAAGGAGGTAGCTTCCGGCTGCTGGCCATTTGAAACGGAACGCTATTTCTTGCCGGAACTAACCGAAGGAAAGGGCTGAACCGACCTATACTACACAGGTATTGCTTTCAATAATCAAATTAATAGGCTCCAGAGCCTTGTCTGACTAATTTCAACAGAATTAATTTAACCTCTTTATATCGAATCTCAGGTTGATATGGTATTTTTCTGAAATTTCTGGAGTAACATAGCAATCAACATCACCAGTAAACAACCCACTACATTCAACCACAAGAAAGCCATAAGATCCATCATCCAGCAACTAAAGACGATTATTTCGGTAATAATGGCAGCGGTGAAGGTAGCCGATCCTCCGATTTTTTTAAGATAAAAAGCAACGACGAATATTCCAAGTATTGTTCCATAGAATAGCGAGCCTAAAATATTGACAGCCTCAATCAGATTCCCCATTTTACTCGCATAGAGTGCCATTAGGATACAAAATATACCCCAGATGATGGTTGTCCACCTTGAAATTGAGAGATATTTTTCGTCAGACGCATCCGGGTTAACCAATCGTTTGTAAATATCAATTACGGTGGTTGAAGCCAGTGAATTTAATGCACTTGAGGTGGATCCCATCGAAGCCAGGAAAATGATCGCGATGAGTAAACCGATAAGCCCTTGCGGAAGATATTTGGTTACAAAGCTGAGGAAGACATAATTATTATCATTTGTTTCTGCCTCAGGATCATTCTTTTTCATTAGGTCAACAACCTGCTGTTTGATTGCTTTAGTTTTTTTATCGGCATTCTCCAGAATCGTACGTTGAACGTTTATGGCTGCTTCATCTTTTGCATCCATTGCCTGTTCCAGACGATTGATTTCTGCCTGCTTCTCTATAAATGCATTGGAGTAATCTGTTTTTATCTTGTCTAGTTCCTTGTTATACGGACTCTTTTCCAACTTGCCCAGCTCATAGCTATTAAAAAAAACCGGTGGTTGATGATATTGATAAAAGGTAAAAACCAGTACACCGATCAAAAGAATCAGAAACTGCATTGGAATCTTCAAAAGGCCATTCATTAATAATCCCAGCCTGCTTTGTCCAATAGATGAACCGGTAAGATAGCGCCCTACCTGACTCTGATCAGTTCCGAAATAGGATAATTGCAGAAAAAATCCTCCAATCAATCCGCTCCATACTGTATACTGATTATTCCAGTCGAAGGAGAAATCTATGGCATTTGTTCGACCCATTTTACCGGCTATTTGTAAGGCCTTTCCAAATCCCACACTTTCCGGAAGCATTTTTACGACCAAGATTCCTGCCACCAAAATTCCTGAAAATATGACAGCCATCTGCAGCATTTGGGTATAGGATACGGCTTTTGTTCCCCCATAAACTGTATAGCTGATCACAAGTCCGCCGATAAACAGGGTAGTAAAGGTGGTATCAATATTAAGAATTGTAGAGAGAATGATCGATGGCGCATAAATGGTGATTCCTGTTGAGAGTCCGCGCTGTATCAGGAATAAAAAGGCAGTTAATGCCCTTGTTTTAAGGTCAAAACGATTTTCCAGAAATTCGTATGCCGTATAAACCTTGAGTTTATGAAAAATTGGGACAAAGGTGATACAGAGTACGATCATGGCCAGTGGAAGGCCGAAGTAAAACTGAACAAATGCCATTCCTGATGAGAATGCAAGTCCGGGAGCGGAAAGAAAAGTGATTGCACTGGCCTGAGTGGCCATAACCGAAAGAGTTACACTATACCAAGGAAAAGAATGATTTCCAAGCAGGTAGCCTTCAATATTTTCTGTCCCCCGACTCTTGTAAATGCCATATACGACAATTATCAAAAGCGTAGTAAACAGCACAATCCAGTCAATTCCGCTCATTCATAAGTTTTAGTGAACAGATAAAACAAGACAATCAGGAGGATTAGCCATACGATCAAAAGATAGTAGAACTGATTCCAGCTCTTCACAAAAGGTGGAAGATCCTGATCAGGCTTCTTCTTCATGCTTAACAACATTGGCCCAGAAACCGGCAGTTAGAAGACCCAATACCGCTCCTAAAACCATGTAGCCAATCGATCCCATGACCACATAAGCAGTTAAAATACCACATAATACGGCCGGAAGGATGTAATAAACACTATTGGATTTTGCAGAGTTTTCAGTTTTCATCTTAATTATTCTTTTTGTTTGGTGATCAAATTTACAAATAATCTGTATGCACCGGGTATTCCGGCAGGCAATTCCCTGAAAAAAACTAGCGAAGTATATACAAATCTTCCTTTGCCATAATCAGCTACCAGCAGAGAGCCGTCTTTTGCTGTTTCACCCGGATCATTCATGCTTAATATTCGGCTGTATTTTGAATCAGCATCCGATAGGAAATACAAGCCTCTTTCCTGAATCCAACCTTCAAAATCTTTCGCTGTGATTTTGTTTGGATAGTTTAAAACCGGATGATCTTTTTCAAGAAATCTAACATTCACATTCTCATCTGTTACTCTTTCGCGCGTGATTTTAAATGGATAAGGACCAATATTCTGTACCAGCAATGGATTGTTGACATTATATTGTATCAGTAATGTTCCTCCTTTATTTACATATTCCATCAGTTTGGGCTGCATAATAGCTAATCTTTCATTCACATTATAAGCTCTCACCCCAGTAATGATGGCATCGTATTGTGCAAGATCAGTATTCATTATCTCCGTTTCAGATAACGTACTCACCTGGTAACCAATCTGCTGTAAGGATTCAGGGATCAGATCGCCGGCTCCTGCAATATATCCGATCTTTTTACCTCCGGTTTTAAGTTCAACTCGTTCGATTTTTGCTTCAGCCAGCGGAAAAAGAGTTTGAATTGGAATGTGGTCATAGTTAATGATCCGGTTTCCACGATTATAGCGCTGTCCACCGGACAGAATGCTGAGTGTAAATTTTCCGGATTCAGCCTGATTGGTCGGACTGATTGTAAACTGAACTGTTTTTTCATCTCCTTTTTTGGGAAGATTAAATTCAATTCTTTGAGGTTCAATTTTCCATCCGGATGGTACTTGTGGGCTCAAGCTACCTTCAGTTTTATCACGAAAGCTTTTCAGGAGTATCGGGATGGTTTTGGCGCTATTTCCGGAAAAGACGTAAGCCTTATCGGCCATGCTGGCTGTGACTGCCGGGGCAACGATTAATGGCTGGTAGACTTCGCCTCTCACCTGGTCGGTATATTTATAAACCGGTGGACGTTGGTATGAAATTTCCTGATCTGAAATCTTGAAACTGAAGTCAATTGTGGCTGTAGACGGTTTTTCTGGATGGCCAATTAATTGCTGATCATTTACTTTGAACATTCCCACCGGATGATTTTCCATCAGCCAGTAAGGTTCTGTGATCTCTTTTGCTAAAACACTGCTTTGAACACTTTTTAATACCCCTTCTTTCAGATCATTATCTAGTTTTTTACCGCTTATACTCAGAAGTTTAACCGGTATTTTAGATTGAATTATGATATCAGAACGGAGTCTAATACTGTCGCCCAATGATTGAATTGGCTGTAATGTATATGACTCGAACCATAGTCCGGCGGCTGCGGCAATCAGATCTTTTAATTCCTTGGTTTTTTGTTCCTTCCAGTAGCCCTTAGGTAGCCGGTCAATTACCTTTAGGATATTTACCATCGCAGGAACGGAAGCAGATGGATCATCGGTTTTAAAATTATCATCCACTTCAGTGATCATCCGTCCAATTTCTTCCCCACCACTGATGCGGGTCCATTTTGAATTTATCCCCTCAAAGAGGTCGGTTTTCGTTAAAATACCTGCAGTATGAATAAAATATTCGACTGCCTGTCCACG
>Ga0105053_10008102_pt1 | contig 13778 bp, 22 predicted proteins | sample BON01_FD_78093 | JGI IMG/M metagenome (GOLD analysis project Ga0105053, IMG submission 78093) | Freshwater microbial communities from Lake Bonney liftoff mats and glacier meltwater in Antarctica - BON-01 | ecosystem: Environmental > Aquatic > Freshwater > Ice > Glacier meltwater | place: Lake...
ATGCTCCAGTAATACGAGCTGCTGCAACATCACCCGTTAAGTCTTCACCATCAAATCCAGCTGTTGAGTCAATGTCCGGCGTTGTAATGCCAGTTGTGCCATTTAATGTAATTGCCATATAAATCCTTTAAACGATAGACCAGCGTGAGCCGTCTTCAACTGTGACCGTAACACCATCAGCAATAACCAAAGGCCAAGAGCTAATAGCGTTGTTGCCAGTTGTTATTGTAGTGTCTGCTGTAATTGTGTTGGCATGAATGTACATGCCTTTTGTAGTTTGATTGGCATCTGTGTCTAACGTAGCCCATGATGGGTCAGTACCGTCAGTTGTTAGATACTTACCGTTGTTACCTGTTTGACTTGGTAAGGCATCTACAGCCGCCCAAGAGTTAACAGAACCATCAGTAGTTAAGAACTTACCACTGTTGCCTGAGTTGTCAGGAATGTAGGAAGCTGCTGTTACGGCTGAAGCGGCTGCATCTGTCGCTGAACTAGCAGAGGCAGTGGCGCTGTTGGCGCTGTTTGTTGCTGAGGTAGCCGCATTAGTGGCTGAAGTAGAGGCAGCGGAGGCACTAGAGGCAGCAGCGGTCGCACTGTTACCTGCATTGGTGTTAGAGGTTGCAGCGGCTGTAGCACTAGAGGCTGCATTGGTAGCCTGTGTAGTAGCTGTAGAAGCACTTGTAGCTGCGTTAGAGGCACTTGTAGACGCTGCTGATGCAGAGGTAGCGGCAGCAGTCGCAGAGCTCGCAGCGGCTGTCTGAGCTGTTTCAGCGTTAGTCTCAGCCGTCTCAGCGGCTGTCTGAGCTGTAGCGGCTGCTGTAGCGCTTGTAGAGGCTCCTGACGCGCTTGTAGCTGCATTGGTGGCAGAGGTAGCGGCAGCAGTCGCAGAGCTCGCAGCGGCTGTCTGAGAGGATGAAGAAGCTGTAGCTGAGGTTGCTGAATTAGACGCGGAAGTAGCAGCGTCTGAAGCACTAGTAGCGGCGGCAACATCAGCAGCTTCAGCGCGTAGTGTTAAAGATGTAACAATGGCGATTGATACATTACTGTTTGCATCTCCACTCCCGCCAATTCCTCTAAATATAGCCATATCATTCTTCCTTAGTTGGTTTCTTTACTACAGGTTTCTTCTCAACAAGAGGGATAACCTCTACATACTCAGGATGGTTACGCATTTGTTCTATGTCGTATTTAGAGGTGAAAGACACTTCAGACCCACCTCGTATGCATTTAAATGTAATCATATATCTCCTAGTTTCTTTATTACCCTTAACAAGATAATAAAGAAAGGGGACTCCCTAAAGAATCCCCAGTCAATTACTTAAGCAGCGAGTGCAAAAGAAATAGCGGCTTCGTCACGCAACTCTTTCACGCCGTAAAGCATGTCAGAAGTGAACAATGTACCCAAGTACTCTTGCTTGTACTGAGTCTGGCTACGCACGCCTTGTTGCTCAGCCAATACAAAGGCTTCTTTATGGAACATCAAACCAATACGGCTAGTAGTAGTCGTAGCGGTGTCAGCGTTGGTAGACACATAAACGGTCATGCCGTATACGTCACCAATCTTACCGTTGCGGATAGTGTTACCACCACCAACTTCACCAGTAAAGGCTTGCTCAGTAAAACGAGCCAAACCCATCATAGTGTTACGGGCGACAGGTGGCAACACCATGCAACGACCGTCCATTGGCACATCAGCATCGTCCAATGCCTGAATCATCTTGCGAATACCAGCATCAGTGATTGCGTTACCAACGTTAGTACCGTCAACATATGCAGTTGAGCCGTCACCAGCCAACACAGCGCCATTGTAAGCGGCAGTGCCATTACCACCAGCAGCGCCACGACCCAATTGAACCAAGTCGGTGTCAACTTGTTTAGCCAAAGCGTAACCAGCATCACCGGTGTAGAACTTACGCATTGAAGACAAGGCTTGCACTTCCGTGATGTCCTCGATCAAACGTGAGTACTCGTAGTGCTTGTTAACCAGCACTTGAATTTCAGTTTCAGTAGCAGCAATCAAAGTAACTTGTGTTGATGCGGCTTTAATAGCAGCAGAACCACGAGTTGGCTTTGGAATGTGCAATGTATCGCCTTTTTTGCCTTTGAAAGACATCTTAGAGACGAGGTTAGCCATAACGAGGTTCTGCTTGTAAGCAGCGATGATCTCGTCAGACCAGATTTCAGGGATGAATACCGCGCCGGTGGTATTCGTTACGTGGTTGGTACCTAGTGCCATTTTAATTTCCTATTTGTGTTTAAATTTACTTTACCCGGCCTTCAGCATATGCTAACATTATTTCAGGTTGCATTGCTTGATAACGGTCAGGGTTTCTTTGCATGAGTTCGATGATGTCTACTCGAAGATATGTCTTCTTAGAACTCTCTCCAGAACCTTGTGAACTACCTGTTGAGGCAGCTCTAATTGCATTGGACCGACTTGTCTTTTCTGCTTTAACTGTATTAGTAACTACTTGTTTTCTTTCTTTCCAAGTTGATAGTAATTCATCTGCTGCATCAAAGTCAAACTTTCGATCTGCACGAGCATATAACTCTTTACGCACATTACTCTTCGTAATCCAATCTGCAAACCCAGAGTCTTGTAAGACTTCTTGGTAATCAGGATGAGCTTTCTGAAGGTCGGACAGGATTTTCGCCTGAGCCATTTGTTCCGTATATTGTTCTGCTTGCTTGATCTTAGGATGGTTATCGATAGCCCGTGCAATGGCTTTATCTGGGTCTGAGAAGAAATCAATCTCTTCTTCGACTTCCGGGGCTTTTTGTTTGACGGTTTGAGTCTTAACAAAGTCATCAACAATTTTTCGCAGTTCACCGACTTCACTACCCTGCTTACCCATAGCTCTCTCAGCTTCTTGGTGCATACGAACAATGTCTTTAACACTCTTGCCCTTATACTTTTCAGGTAGGTCATCTTCTTCTTCCGGTTCGGGAGTATCCTCTTCAGGTTCCTCTACTTCGTCCTCTTCTTCAAAGGAGCTGTACTCTTCTTGTTGGTCGTTATCGCTCTCGTCTATAAATGTTGCCATCTGTTCTCCGTACATAGAATGTATTGTGGAAATTAAAATAACGCTTATGGTGTTTAACCGGCGTTGTGCTTTTTCTCTGCTTGAATCTTCTCATTTCGCTTTCGTTCCCATTGCATCGCTGCTCCGGGAAAGTCGCCGGTCACGCCCTCAAGTTTGACCATTGGTTTGCTAATGATACGAATAGCAGGTTGACCACATACCTTACAATTGCTTGTCCGAAAGTCGGAGTCAATGTAAGATTCTGTAATGTGGTCGTCAGCGCAGATAAACTCGTATATGCGTTTAGTCATTGGCATCTTTCTCAAAATCTTCGTAGCTGTTTTTAATTGAAGATTCGTATTGAATGATACGTGATACCGCTTCGAGTTGTCCGCGCCTATGCCAGAATTGTTTTTCATCTTGGATGGTAGTAATATCCTGAAGCATTTCCATATTGTCAGAAATATCTTCTACAAATTGCTTCCATCCCGGAGTCGTAAACAAGTCCAGTAAATTCTCGTAATAATCTTGTAAGTCTTTGTCCATCTCTTTTTCCTTTCATTGTTAGGAGAGATGTTGTTATTATACCACACTTTGACTATTTTGTCAAGTGTTTTCTAAATAAGTTGGGGGTTTTCGACACACTACCCCCGGAGTGCTAACGGCCCTAAGGCTGTCTAATTTTGCTCTGCATTTGCATTGTAGCAATACGCTCGTTACTTACGATGTCCTCTTCCTTTAAAAGGAGTTCAGCAACCTTAGCACGGCGTTGGAATTCAACGTCATCACCAGTTCCATCTTGTAAGTTATTAGATAAAGCAGCAACTAACTTAGCTTGCACAACTTGCGGCTCTAACTGCGTTTCTACAAGTGTCTGCTGAGCTTCTGCACTGTACTTAGCTGCTTGGGCTTGTAGGACTTGTAATTGCGCTTCCATAGTCTGCATCTGTAACTGCTGTTGAGCTTGTTGCATCTGTTGCTCTTCAGGATTAGGCTGATTCATCTCTTCTAGCTTAGCAATTAAGTCTTCACGGTTTGTAAGTCCCATGTTATCAATTACACTAGATACCAACATTGGGTACATAGGACTATTCTGACCTAATGTCTGCAACAACTGAACCAATTGAGTTACTTCATACTCACGGGCGATAACACCAAGCGAAGACGAAGGTACAAACTTGTAATCAGAGACAGGATAGTTGTCAGGGTCAAATTGCATGTAACGCCACGCTGTCTTCTCAATCATAGGGATTAAGAAGCTCTCTTGGAAGTTAACCAATGTACGCTTGTGGCGTTTAATGATTGCACCTAGAGACATAGACACAGCACCGGCAGCAGCTTCACCATTGATAGAGCCGGGAATGCCAGCAGCGTCAATAGCGCCTGTCGCCATCTGAACCATCTTCTGCAATTCAGCCGCTTGAGCAAAGGTTACTTGATCTAAGTTACCAAACTTGAATGGTTGCAGGATTTCAGCTGGGTTACCGTTAGTCAGGATGGTCTTGCCGGGACGAATCTCTAACTTAGCCCCACGAGGCATACGAGTAGCGTCCATAGCCATCATAGGATGGACTGTAAGCGCCAAAGCATCGATACGGGCACGTAGCTCAGCATCTAATGCCTTCTGACTGTTGTAGCCCTTCTCACAGACTCCACGACCCCAGAATCGACCGGGTACAACGTCCCAAGGAAAAGCTACGATAGGTCGGTCTTGCATCATGTATGGGTTTTCTTCTATTTTTAGTAGATGAGAACCGTTTGCAATAACAATAATGACTTCAATGTATCCTTTTTCTTTTACTTCGTCTTCGTCCTCGTTTTTAGCCTTGTTCTTATTTAACTCATCTTCTAACTCGTCATCATCACCTTCTAAGATTGCAGCATTGTAGATGTGACGGGGAATCAAGCCATAATATTTGGTTAAACGTACTTTGTCGTCATCGTAAGCTGTAATATCTTTGTCAGCCTCTAGGTCACGGTCTGAATCAGCGTCTTCTAGGTCGACATCGTTGTAGATACCACTCTCAATACCTAATTCAACTTGGTGACGGGGTACAAACTCATCAATAATGACACCTAAAGCGTCTTCAATGCTAGAAGCAGTGGGGTCAATCAAGAAGTTCTGGGGCTGGATAGGGCGTAACTTAACAATTACGCGAGTTTCTACTGTTACACCCACAGCTTGCATCGCACCGTCCATTACAGGCTGGCTTGCTGGCTTCATTTCGTTAACTTCTTCGATAACTAGCTCAGCCATACCTGTACCATAGACAGCAGCGTTAATTAACACCTCACCTACAGCTTTACGGGTCTTAGTAAAGACGAAATCTTCCGATAACTGCTCACGTAAATAGGCAACGTCCTTGTTGTCCTTATCGTTACGGTCGTCTTTGATGTCAAACCACTTACCACGACCAAATGTAGCCTCTTCAACTTCAGCAACTGAGCTTTCAACGGCTTGCTGGAGGGCTGGAGAGATTAACTTTGAGCGCTCACTATCACGAAGTTTGTCACCCGCGTCCCATATACCACGCCAGAGACGGTAGTACTCGTCAAACTTCTGCTGGTAGTTAGCCTCGTAGTGGTCACGCCACCGCTCGGTCTTATCCATAACCCAGTCTTCAGCTTTAACCTTCAAATACTTCTTATCATTATCCATATTATTCCTTAATAGCCTGAGAAGGCATCCATAGGTTCGTAATCATCTTCTTCAAAATCGAAAGCATATGACACTTTAGCAAGTTGCTCGATGTAAGAGAGTGCGTCAATCAAGTCGTCATGCACCTGTCGGTTAGGGAATTGAAAAAGCTGGTCTAAGAACTCACTGTTCCAATCACCTTTGTTTAGTGTTATAGCGCCATTTTCAAAGCGACCTTGTAACGACCAAACAATACGATCTGTCTTTTTCTTGTTACCGTGACTTAGTTCATCTACTCTGAAGAATGTCTGTGTCCTCTTCATAATGTCGGACAGATAGGGCATGACAGCTTGTCGCGCAATTCCCTTTTCTATGCCAACTGCCACAGGTTCGTACTTCTTAACCGCATCGAATATCTTCTTTGCTGTCTCCTTTACATCCCAACGACCGTAAATGATGTCCTCAACATACCAACCTTTTTCGTTTGCCTTAGCAATCGCAATAGCTGTACTGTCTAACCTCTTATTCTTAACACCCTTACTGCCCTCTTCTTCAAAGCCAGCCAAGTCAACCGCTATGTAGTAGTCGCCATCTTTAGGTGCTTTTTCGTCAAACTTAATCCACTTCTCTTTGAACAACTCACCACCGCCAGCCTCAAAGGAAGCCATAAACTCTTGACGGAAAGCGAATGACGACATGCTTTTCTTAGCAGCGTTAATCTCGTCAGGGTCAAGGAGGGGGTTATCAAAGGAGGTAAAGTGAAAGGACTTAAATGTGTCATCTTCACCAGATAACCCATGTTGATACAAATCATAGAAGTGATTACGTCCCATTGGCGTACCAATAAAGAGTGCATCACCTTTCAAGTCGGCTAGTGCAGGTCGAAGGATTTGCTCCCAGACCTCTGGTTTCATGTCGGCGTATTCATCCATAACCAAATAGGCTAAGGATACTCCACGCATTGTCTCTGGTCGGTCAGCGCCCTTTAAGCTGATTGAGGAGCCATTGACAAGTTTTATTTGAAGGTTGTTGACGTGCGCGCCTGTAATAACACTATGTCCAATCTCCAATAGAGACTGCCACATAATGTCACGAGCTTGACCCTGTGTAGGAGCAACGTAGAACACCTGACCTCTTGAGGCTTCTAGTGCTCTAACGATTAACCTATAGGCTGCGAACTTACTTTTTCCTGTACGGCGACCTGCTGCAACAACCTTAAATCGAGTAGGGTCATTCCAAACAACCTGTTGCCAAGGGAGTAGGTTTATGTTTAAATCTGCCATCTATTAAAGAAGAGGATTTGGCATTAAGCCTTTGGACATAAGTAAATCTTCCATTGTGTTAAAATCGTATGTACGCTCCAAAGGGCGAATAGGTTCAACAATACGAGCACGTCCCATACCTTGTTGTGTCATATCTTCAGCGGCATAATTGCGAATAGGATTTAAGGCTTCTGTTCTGGGTTGTGATCGCATGTCCTGAGCATACTCACGAACAGGTATAGTACCGTTAGAAGGTGTAAGGTCAGTACGGCGTGGGTCGGTTTTAGCAAACTGGTTACGACCATTAAACATCATGTCGTAAGCTGTTTGCGATTTCGGCCCCCAGTCTCCGTCTTGCTTAACTCCTATTGATTTTTGTAGAGATTTGATAGCGCCTGTATCTGAAGCCTCTAACCCTAACGGGAGGGTGGCTTTCTTATTAGGAAACTCCATAGGCTTTTCATTAGGAGAAGGGAGAGCTTCCGGTTTTGCATTTACTAAACCACCAAAATCTTCTACTTGAGCGGGGACTGTACTTCCTTGTTTAAACTTTTCCCACGATTTTTCAGTTTCACCACCCTTGTCTATTATACCGTCAACCCCAACTTTAAACCCATTGTTATTCAATTCTATCTGTTTGCTAAAATTTTCAGCATTTTTTATACGTAGATCAATGTCTTCTTGGTACGTCATACCACCATCGTGTTTTTTATTAGGGTCTGAAAATAAGCCGGGATTAATAATTTTTGTTAATGTATTTACTTTTTCTTTTAAAGTTGGTTTAGTTAATGCAGATTTAAACCTAGGGTCTATTGTTAAAAATTTAACAGATGCTTTAGCAGCTAAGCTAGGGTCTGTTCTAAGTATATCAGGGTTGTTTACAAAAAGATCAGGGTCATCAATAACTCCATCTGCGTAAAGCGCTTGACCTACTTGTTTATAATTATTACGACCAGTTAATTGAATAAAACCACGACCTTTGTATTTTGCTCCATCCCCTGCGGCACTGTTTCCTAGTTCCTTAGCTTTTTTTGTTTGGCTAATACCATACTTCTCTTCTGCTGCGCTATCAGAAATACCTTCTATTAAATATTTAGTAAGAAATTGCATTTCTTTTTTTACTTGCCCAAGAATAGCAGCTTGGTTGTCTCCAGTAATCCCTTGAGCATTTAACTCTGCTATAAATATGTCGCGTATTTGCTTAGATGTTAATTTATTAGTAGCCATTGTTAATGTCCTCTGCGTCTGAAACGTCTTCGATGATGGTAGCATCTCCACCGATGCCATTAATAGTGATGTTAACAGAAGGGCGACCACCCCCCGCCTTATCCTTCTCAAAATAGGACATCGGTAACATCCTATCCACGAGGAGTTTCCACGCCGCTGCTTGGTTCTTATGTTCGTCATCTAGTGCCGCATCTAGGATGGAGTCAATAACCCTCTTACTCTTAGGGGAGGCCAATAACCTAGCCTTAAACTCTTCGACCGCCGCCGCATCCCCTTTAGGACGACCAACTGATCTTTTCTTAACTGCCGCCAGTTCGTTCTTAGTGGGACGACCGGGACCTCTCTTAGCAGGTTTGTCCATTTCTGGTTCCTTGTGTTTTGTGTTACTATATAGTCTTGGTAGTCCTAAACCACTTGAGGACTCGTTGTCTATATAGAGGTTCTAGGGGTTATATACACAATGAAGTCGTTTGACTTTAGAGATCCCCAAGAAACCAATTAAAAGTTTCATACCTATATAGTACAAACTCTAAGTAGACATTATACCACACTTTTGCTAAAATGTCAAGCGTTATCTTCACTTTTTTGTGGCTTATTTGCCACAGGTAGAGGTCGATATTGTCACTTATGCGACACCTTAGTTTTTAGTTTGTTTTTTGGGGGACTCTAACGTCCAGACGCAACCGTCAACAACTCAATTTACTAGTCAACGATCTCGACTGGTGATAGGTTAGTCCTCAGCAATACTAGTTATTCACAGGTTATCCACAGCAGGGGTTTTATCGTGTGTTATCAACCTACTCCGTCTATATAGGGGTTATCTGATCTGTCCCTAATTAAACCCTATATTGACCTATTTTGTATCTGTTCCGTCTTTTCTACTATTTTGTATCTGTTCCGTCTTTTCTACTATTTTGTATCTGGGCGGGTACTCTTACCGCTGCATAACCGTGTTCCCCCTCCCCCGTCTCTTTATAGCCCTCCCCCTAACATGGGCTTTGGAGTTGTGGTAGGCATGTGAGGTGATGAGGCACCCTATATAGCCTATGTTTCACGTGGAACAACTGTTGTATTGACACCACAACTTAATACCCCTACAAATAATATGTTTACACAGACATGCAAAACACTTGTTATAATAGATACAAGGTAAGCGATACAGCAAGCCTAACAACCCTCACCTAGATAGGAACCACACCATGACAATCACTAGAGACCAAGCGATCGCCAACCTCACAATAGCCAAGTTACAATCACAACTGGCTTGGACCGTCTACGTAGACTGGGATGCAAAGTATGATGAACACGTAAGGGCCGAGGCTAAGTACGACACCATGCGCGATGTATACATTCAATGTGGGGTGTTAACTTGGGATGACATTCAAGGCATGCGTAAGTATGTTATCAACGCGGTAGAGTAATGTGACCAACGAAGCCCTTACAAACTGTGAGGGTTTCCTTGGCGATATTGCCAGCATTAAATTGACAGGGGTTATCATGTTAGTATTCGATTACACCAGCAAAAAAGAATTGAAAGCGTGCATTGGTAAGACATTGCATTACATTGAAACCAGTATGTTCGGGGCTGAGTATGTCGCGGACGGTGAATTGGTAGGCTGCAATAGACCACATATTACTGGCCACAAACGCGAGTTCTTTGCCCGTGTTAAAATGGTGTCCGGCTTGATTTACAAAGTAGAATAGCAAGCGAAGCCCTTACATTGTGAGGGTTTCACTGGCTATCTTGCCACTGTCCTAGAATTGGAATTAGAATGCAACAAGTGATTCACATAAGTACCATGTCAGGCAAGCTCAAAGGCTTGCGTGCGATCAGTACAAACACGTTAACAAACCCATTCTGTATTAAGCAAAATTCAAGTGGCAAGGCTGACAATATCTGCACCAAATGCTATAGCGTCAATATGCTATCAACGTTTCGTAAGAATACCGCACCAGCATTACAGCGCAACAGTGACTTGTTGCCCATACGTGAGTTAACTGATCGCGAGATACCATTTATCAATGAGAGAATATTTAGGTTTAGCGCTCATGGTGAATTAGTCAATACAACTCACCTAGTTAACTTGTTTCGCATTGCAGCCTTGAACGCTGGCTGTACTTTCAGCCTTTGGACAAAGCGCAAAGACATAGTTAAAAAGGTTTTAGCTACTATGACCAAGCCTGCCAATATGATCTTGATTTACAGCAACCCAACTATTGATAAAGTGTTAGCAAAACCGCCAGAAGGTTTTCAACGCACATTTAATAACGTGAGCAAGGGTGCTATGGTTGAAGCACAAAACTGCACTGGACAGCGCTGTATCGACTGCCAGTTATGCTACTCACACGACACAACAGATACAATTATTGAGGCTGTAAAATGAAAATAGTCATAGGCTTTATGGGAACGGTGGTCGCTATATATTATGGCGCACCTATATTATTTAATGCAATTCTAAGTTTTGCTATATTCCAAAGGGTTACACAATGAAAGCGATACTGACTTATGAGGGCGTGGATTTCCAAATATTCTATGACGTGCAGCAGCCAGAGAATGAAATAGGGTTCAGGGGTGCGGTAGACATATCGGGTATATACATTGTAGGCAGCACGCAGGACATATCAGAACTACTTGCCGACCACGTGGTTGATTACTTAACCGACGAACTGCAAGATAACTTTTAACAACACCAAGCCAAGCCTATATCGTGTGGGCTTGTCTGGGCGCTGTTGCCTTTATCGGGGGATGACATGATTTTAACTATTGAATATGATGCTACAGTCGGTGTGCTTGAGAAAGTGCAGCAACACATTGATTGGGCCTTGAAGCATAACCCAGACATGAATGGTGTGCGACTTACAATCGAGCGTGGGGACTACACTAGCATGTCAGGAGATGTTGAGGGTCACGCGGCTGTCACGCTGTTTCATGATGTCCAGCGTATTATTGAAAACGAAAAGGAAAACTCTTATGTTAGATGAATTAATTCTGCAAAGCTGTGGGCGCATTGTTGCGTGCGTATTCGTGAAGAAGGACGGCACGACCCGCAAGATAGTCGGGCGCTTAGGCGTAACCTCCTACCTCAAAGGGGGCAAGAGCACGCTCAATCCAGAAACCTACATCACTATATTCGATATGCAAAAACAAGCGTACCGTTCCATTAACCGTTCCACTATTTTGAGTGTGACTACAGGAGGTGTGCACCATGTATGAAATCCAATGTCGTTGGAGTAGGCTTGTTGTCTACCGCAGTCTTGAACGTATGATGTGTCGTGATTGGTTAGACCTCAATAACGACCCCGACATCTTCGTAATTGTCAAGGTAAAATCTTGAAAATAATCTTAACCTATGTTATACTGATTGTAGCCTTCGTAGTAGCAGCAAGCATTACGAGGGGCTTTTAATAAACCTATACATCAAAGGACTACACTATGCGCTGCATTTGTTGCAATGTGATTCTAACACCAATGGAATCCACCATGAAGTCAATTAGTACTGATGACTACACTGACATGTGTCTAAAGTGTTATTCAACAGTACAAGAAGACATCCCTGTTCTTATCCGCGAAGACTTAGCGGCAGAAACTGGCACAGATTTTGCTGACTATATAGAGACTAGTTATGATTAAGTTGTTAGACTCCCTAGTCTGGACGTTAGAGTTCCCCATAAACCCAATAGGACTAAGTAAACTATGAACGATGAATTACTAGACGCTGAGTACTTGCATTACTCTTACATGGCAGACGCAAAACAAGCAATTGAGATGTTTGGTTTTGGGGACTTCCTAGTCGAGCTCTACGCTACCGGCAAGCAAGCTAGGTCTTTAACGATCACTGAGCTAGAGGCCATGCAGGTTTTAACAGACAACTATGAGGCATAGGTTATGAATTACGACAAGATACATCAACCCTGTGAGGCGTGCAATAGCAGTGATGCCCTTGCAGTTAACTTAGATGGCTCGACCAAGTGCTTTAAATGCGGAGCCTATGCGAGGCCTTCTAACGATTTAAACAGCGTTACCCTACCTACCCCCTCAACTAAGGTAGCCAAGCCCAACAAGGAGCGTCCTGATGCCTTTGTAGGGGGTTTTAAGGATAGAAGGTTATCGTTAGCTACGGCAGATAAGTATAATGTTACTCAAACAAGTACTTTGACTATCTACCCTTATTACAATTTGGACGGAGATGTGGCGGCACAGAAGATAAGGACACCTGAGAAGAAGATGTGGTTTGAAGGTGAGAAAGAAAGCGTACTTTTATTTGGTCAGCAGTTATTTTCTAAAGAAGGCAAAGTAATTACAATCACTGAAGGAGAGTTCGATGCGATGGCTGCATACCAAATGCTTAATACGCCAGTTGTGTCAGTTCGAACCGGAGCGCAAAGCGCATTGTCAGATTGCAAACAACATTTTAAATGGTTAGATTCATTTGAGACGGTAGTGATTAGCTTCGATGCGGATGAGGCAGGTCGGAAAGCGGCAGCGGAGGTGGCTGAGTTATTCGGAAGTAAAGCACGTGTAATGAAGCATGGCAACGGGTTCAAAGATGCGTGCGATTGGTTGGTTGGAAGGCGTGAAGCTGACTTTGTTGCAGCGTGGTACGAGAGTGAGCGTTACAAGCCTGAAGGTATCGTTACTATGGCGGACATTCGCGACCGCCTCCTGATGCCTCCTATTGCGGGTGTGCCGTGGTGCTTTCCTACACTAACTGAGTTGACCTATGGGCGGCGTAAAGGTGAGTTGTTTGGCTTCGGTGCTGGTGTCGGTGTAGGTAAGACAGACATCTTCACACAGCAAATAGCATATGACATTGATGTGTTGGGGTTAAAGGTAGGTGTTATCTATTTAGAGCAGAACGTGGTCGAAACCGCACAACGTGTGATGGGTAAGCTGGACAAGAAGCTGTATCACATACCGGATGGGGCGTGGACTAGAGATCAGTATGTTAAGTCGATTGATACACTAGAAGAACGTGATCAGTTGTACATGATGGAGCACTTCGGCACGATGGATTGGAAGACCATCAAGGGCATCATCAAATACTTTAACAAAGCATACGACATCGAGCATATCTATTTAGACCACTTAACGGCCTTGTCAGCGAACGAACAGGACGAGCGTAGGGCACTAGACGGCATAATGGCGGACATGGCAGGGTTGGCGCAGGAATTGGGTGTTATCATTCACTTCATTAGTCACTTAACCACGCCTGACGGTAAGCCCCACGAAGAAGGGGGTCGGGTAATGGAGAAGCACTTTACAGGCAGTAGGTCTATTGCAAGGTGGAGTCACTACATGTTTGGATTGGAGCGTAACAAGCAGGAGGAAGACCCTATAAAGAGGCAGACAACAACGTTCAGGGTGCTTAAGGATAGGTTTACAGGGCGTGCGACAGGTATGAAATTTGGCTTGCTATATGACCAAAAGAATGGTATACTGAGTGAAACAACATTATTATCGGATGAACCACTATGAAATTAGAAAAGTATGGCTATTGCTCGAAGACTGGTAAATGCTTAAACCCTTTTGGTGCTCGCCCCTTGTGGGTTATCAATAGGGCTAGGCAAATCAGGATGGGTTTGTTAATTGAGTGCACAGAGGAGGCTTTATTTTGACACGAGAAGAAC
>Ga0105053_10008103_pt1 | contig 13778 bp, 15 predicted proteins | sample BON01_FD_78093 | JGI IMG/M metagenome (GOLD analysis project Ga0105053, IMG submission 78093) | Freshwater microbial communities from Lake Bonney liftoff mats and glacier meltwater in Antarctica - BON-01 | ecosystem: Environmental > Aquatic > Freshwater > Ice > Glacier meltwater | place: Lake...
CCAGGCTTCCCTACGACACCTCCTCCTCCCCTTCCCCATCCTTGACCCTGACTCTGATTCAGCACCGCCTGGCCCTGGAACCTCCCCCACCCCCTCCCACCATGGTTCTTTCCAATAATAAGTCTACTTCCAACAAACATTCTACTCTCAAGAAGGCGGGAAAAAAAGAACGATAAACTTTCAAAAGCCAAAATTCTCTGTCCCCCTGTTTTTTTCCGCGCTACGCCCTGCCACCAGTACCCCTCGCTCCCTTCACAAGTTCGATATCCCGGCCAAGATCAGGGGTCAATAGGCTCAAAAATGAAGTCTTGTGAGTGGTTCGTCACGGAAAGACTTTGGCCCTTGACCTTTCTGGCGTGGGTCTCTCTCCCTCGGGGCTTTTACAGTTTCATTAAGGGGAACTAGTCCTCACGGTGCCGGTCCCCCCCCCTCCTCTAGAGTGGATTGCATCTTCACCTCAATTTGCTGCTTTGTCAACTGCACATAAGGGTGCTGAGTCACCGGGCAGTGGCCGTATGGAAGTGATAGGTGTGGTAGATTTTTTCCTAATCTGAGGCTGTCTAGGACAAAGTTCATTCTCCCTCGCCGGCCCAGTAGAGCAATAAGACACTGAGACGCAGTCTATTAATCTGATGTAGCAGATTGTATACATGCCAGAACTTGATCACACAAAAAGACGGCTGATATGGACGGTCTACGCTACTCCCCTGTCTATGCTACTCCCCTGATGACCCTGACTACAGGCGTAGGCCTGTCCATACGTGTCTCAATGTTCTCGAACATCAGTCGGCATATCGACTGATGACTGTCATCTCTTCCTTGCAGTCGGGTCGGCATCACTACCTTTTTTTGGCTACCATCGGATTGAGCCGGACTCCGGCGACCCAATTTGATAGATCAGGCACTGGAGTGAAAAGGAATTGAGACAGAGAGCAGGCTCAATCACACAAAATTTAAAAAAAAATGGTGTTTTCTGGAATAATCCGTACGGGCTCTGGCTGATTGCGTGTGGCGCGCGGCGGCTCCGGGGCTAAAACTCCTCTGCTTGCAGCGCGCCCAGTCCCCTGGAATGGGCAATGGCGAAGATTGGTGGAGCTGATTGAGGGGTGTTATGGCGGAATTTCCATGGGTTGCCAGGGTGTACTAAACCCCGCATCCTTGGGATACCCACTCTGTGTTTTCAACTACAACTCTGCTCCCAGAGAAAGAAAGAACGAAAATAAGATGGTGCCTAGGACTTGTGGTTGTCTGCCGTGACTTTTATCTCCTCAGCAGCAACATCAGCCCCATCTATGGACATTCCAGCTCTGCGGGGTGCCTGGGTGCCACCAGACTTTTGAAGGAAAGAAATAAAAACTCTACTCTCAAGGGGAATGCCTCCTATGCACACCCTCCTCCTCTGCACCTTCTACCTTGCTCCGCGACCTTTGTCTCCCTTCGCTCATCCTTAGTCTGGACTCAGATTTGGACAAACCAACGTTGCCCTTGCAACTTTATAATAAATCAAAAACAGAAAAATGTGATGAGGAATACCAGTCGTCCTCCTTTTTTGAAGATTACTGAGTTTTGTCTTCATTCCTGATCTTTCTTTCTTTCTTTGAGAGCAGCCTGAGGGCATCTCAATAGGGGGTAAACTCGGAGAGGAGTCTAGGCTCGTCGTATCTCGGTCAGGAGATCCAGGGGGTCTGATCGAACCATGTCCGATCTTGAATCTGACGTGTTACACGTCCGATCTCAGAAAAGAGGCGAAAAATCGGGGTTTGAGCGGGGATCCGAGAGTGTAGGCCCGAGGGATGGTGGTTCGACCCTTAAAGCCCCTCCGCCACCGCGCGCCCAAAGACAACTGACATTGACGTCCTACGCTACTCTCCTGATGACCCCCACCACAGATTTGGGCTTGTCCCAGTGCTATGCCAAGAGCGAAAAAAAGGATTTAGAAAAAACGCGAATGGTGACTGGAACCCTTTCCTAGGTCCCTAGGAACAATCGAGGACGGAGGTCCCCAAGGGGCGAGGGTGTAGGATGGCGAGCTCACCAATTCGTTCTACAAGTTTTACTCGAAGAGAATTTCCAGGGGTTCACGTTTTATCCCGTTCCTGCAACCTTTGGATACCCACTATCAGTTTTCAATAGACTAATTCTGAGACCCAATTTTACATACAAATTCAGATGTTCGTGACATCGAGAAATAGACTAATTCTGAGACCCAATTTTACACACTAATTCAGATAATCGTGAAGTCGAGAAGCTTTCGCCTGGGAACTTCGAATCGATAATTGAGCGGTGACAGTGGATTCCTTAACTTTGAAATAGGTAACGGAGAACTATTGGTACAAATTGCTCAATTATTATCCAGCTAATTCAAGTGTGAATATCAGTCTATCAAAACTCTACTCTCAAAGAAGGTGAGCAACACTCGATCACGGTCTGCAACTGTGCCTAGGGTCCTGTGGAAACACCAAATTCGTTTCATGGCTTACACATCCCGTCGCACAAATCCAGATATTCAGTCACTCCCAAGCGACACCCTGCGAAACCACAGACATGTCCATCCACAAAGCACACAGCAGCACGAGTTGGGGTCATCCCCGCATTGAATTTCTCCTTTGTTCCTTGTTCGAAGGGTACACTGTTGAATCAGTTTTTGGCAATAGAGCACTGACGTACTCCGAGTCAAGACTTGGAGAAGCCTAAGGGATTGTGTGGAGGGGGACAAAAGGCAAAGTCTCTAATGAGACAAGGAAACATGGAAAAAACTGGAAAAGAAAGAATGCAGCTAGGGCGTCACGTACGTACATTTGTGCGCTGAGATTGCGTGATTTTAAAAATGGACGGGGAACGCAGCGGACAGACCCCAGCACGTCTTACTTGATCGCGTTGCTAAGGCTGGTGGACATGCAACATGATGTGTACGTGCCTGAGGTGAGAGCGAGTGAAGACAGAGTGAGGACACAGCGACACCATGTCAAGTATCAACACAGATGACACTAGACTATTCACTACCCAAACCACAATCTGCAGAATTTGTAGATTCAATACACTGCAACACACTGCAACACACCTACTATCCACATACGTGATACCCTCTGTCATAGCAGATTTATGCATAAAAGAAATCGCCAACCCCCAGCTCGAAGGCACTCTTGAGCGGTGCTGCTCCGCTGGGCGCAGACGTGGCAATACGTGCCGGGTCTCGGGAATCCGCCTGAAGTTTTAAGAGCGACTGCGTGAAGGACTTCATGTCGGAATTGCGGCGCTGAATGCTTGCATCCAGCTGCTCCAACGTGCCCCAGATGTCGTGTGTGGCAGCCGGCGCCTTTTGTGTCATGGTAGGCAGCGGTTGGTGTGTAGTGTTGCTCGTCGGCGATCCGAGCGAGCGCAGCACCTTGCCTTCGCCGGGAGATCTGTGGGGCGACGCGCTGGTGGCGTGTGGGGCGGGTGCATCGGGCACTGCGTGCAGATGCCATTCTTGCCTGTCGTAGCGTGTCTCACTCTGCCGCACCACAGGCACCGTCAAGGGCGGCTGGTCGCCCAGGAAACTGAGGTGCACGGGTATCACGGCATTGGGGTCCCATGATGATACATTCGAGCTCGAACTTGGGCGACGCATCGGGGAGGGTGAACTGGTGGTTGCGGGGATGCGCACAAGATCCATGTTCTTTTCACTCCCGCCTGACAGTGATTTGAATCCGATCTGAATCCGTGTGCCAGTGGGCCCACGGATGCGCTGTGCCAATCTAGGGATGGGCATATTCTTGACGGCTTGCGCGTCTATAGAGCTCACCACATCGCCCACACCTATCAGCCCGCTTCTGTCGGCATCGCCCCCCGGAATCATACCAATGACACTGAGATACTGACCATCAGGCGTGGGCGCAAAGGCAATGCCTACGCCGCAGTTTTCCTGCGCAAGGCTGGCGTCGCTCTTTTGAGATCGAGCTGCTGACGAGGGCGCTTTCTGCGCCTGAGCATGCAACATCAGCCTATCGGCATGCAGCGGCGGCTTGTCGCCCAGTGAGTGCAGCATGCCACCCAAAAATTTGGGAAGTTTTGTGCTCGCTTCCTTGTCCGACGCAAAGGCCAGCACTTGTAGCGCCAGCTCCATCGCCGATCGGTCGTCGCTCCCGCCCAGGGTGGGTGTTTCCGAAAGCGGCAGGCAACGGAGTAAGAGGCAAACACTTCCTCGCTGTAGATCAGCCACATGTAGCCTCTTGGGGGACACCTTGACAGAGTTGCAAACGATGCCGCGCAGCCACTCGGACCAACTTGTCTTTCGGTGCTCGTCGGCTGTTAGCCAGTCGTAGTCCTCATCGAACTTCATGCTCACTGTCACGGCCACATCTGAGCGGGGTGCTTTGCCAGGTGAGACGCGCGGAGGTGACAGAGACGCAGGACGCCTCACAGGAATGACTAGGGGCATTGCAATAGCGGGTTCGGCGTGTCGCGGCACCTCCTCCCAGTTTGTCTTAGTCTGCTGCTGTCCCTGCGCTGGCGATGGCGGAGGCGGTAGAATGATCTTTGAGATTCTGGTCTGTAGTGCTTCTGGTAGTGTAGCCACAAGCTGTAAGCGGTCTCGTCTGTCCATGTTGGTCAGAGTTGCGTAAATGCAGTCATCATTCACACCTTTGAGGACACCAGCACACGACTCGATGGGCAGTCGCTGCAACACATCACTCCCTTCCGGCGCCGCAAGTTTTTGCACCACCCGTGCAGCATCGGGCGCAGAAATACAGGCAATGACTTTGACTTTGATGTCGAGGGACATGTGTGGCATGGCTGCCTCAATGCTGGGTTGCAACAGGTTCTTGACGGTGCCTGTCAATTCCATGTGGTCTAGTGCTTCTAGAAATGCAGCCAATCCTACACCGCTCAGCATGCCAAGAGCGTGCACACGGAATTTAACCGGGCACGCCAGCAAGGCAGCGGCACGCACCTTGCTAGGGATTTCGTTGAGCACTGCTTTCATCGGTTCGTCTTTGAATAATCGAAGTGTTGCCCCACACTGTTCCACGCCGAGTCGACTAAGACAGTAGGCAGCTTGATCGGGCTCCATCTGCGACAATATAGCCGCGCGGTCCTTGGTGGGCAGCGCCTCAATAGTGATAGCACGTTCCTCTGGCACCATGTGCCCCAAGGCTTGTGCGCCGCGCGCAGCATCTAGAGTGCGTAGCGTAGTTACACTATCGGCTGGAGGCAAGGCACTAAGCACACTGCCAATGTCCTGTGGGGTCATGGCCTCCATGATAGCCAACCGCTCGCGTTCGCCTACAGCAGCCAGCAGGATGGCTTTTTTGTACGGGTGGATTTCAGTGAGCACCAGCGCCGCTTTTGACGTATTGATGGCGCCCATTGTATTGGCGCGATCCTCCAACAAAAAACAATCCAGAATCTCGGCGCATTCCAAGGGCGTCATATGCTCCAAAACACGTGCCCGCTCGCGAATGGGCAACAACAAGAGAAGCGAGACCGTATCGCGCTGGCTCATTTCCTCGAGCGTGGCATTCAAGGCCTCCGGGCCCATGTTGCGCATGGTATCGAGAAACTCACCATCGCGCCCCTGGCGCATTACGTTTGAGACAGCCTCCAAGTCATTGGGCATGATACTCCTCAGCACAATGGCTCGAGCAGCCTCAGGCATCGAGCACAGCACTAGCGCCTTTGCATCAGCCGGAAGCGCATTCACAAGCTCCTTCCCATCAGCAGCATCCATTTCAGCCAAGGCGGAAGCCAAAAGCTCGGGTTTCATCATCAGCGCCAACCCCGTACGCTCGCGTGAGCTCATTGCCGAAAAGACCTCGGCGCGTTCGCTAGAGTTCATGCAGGATAGTGCATCAAGGTTTTCTTCAGGCGTCATTTCAGACAAGGTCTTAGCAAGGTCTTGCACATTGAGGCTCCTGAAAAACACCATGCGTTCCTCAAAAGGCATTTCACCGATGATTGCAGCACGCTGGTAGGGCTGCATGCGTGCTAAAACTGCGCCTCGATCTTTGCCAGACATGCATTTCACCATTTCTGCCTGTTCGACCGCATTCAATTCCTCCAATGCTGCCACTGCGTCGTCCTTGTCCAGGGTTCTCAATGTCACAGTCGCGTCCTTCGGCTCCAGCATCCTCAAGACTTTAGCTTGAAAATTAGGTGGCAGCGAAGCAACAAGTGCAGCTCTTTCCTTGGGAGACATTCTGTCGACCACGCCCGCGCTGTCCTCAAGAGGCAAGTCGTGGAACAAAATGGCCTGCACCCCCGCAGGAATGCACCGAAAGGCGTGATACATGGCCTGCGGCCCGAGTCCGTCAAGAACACTCACCTGCTTATCGACCGGCATGCCCAGCAAAATGGCTGAAAGGTCTCGTTCCGGTACGGCTGACAGCACCTGGCCTCGACTGTCTCCCGTCATTTCTAGCAGCACACACTCAGCATGGAATGGAGACATGACTCGGATTGTGCTGCAGCACTCTTTCATGGGCAGCGACAGAAGAATAGCAGCGCGATCAGCAGGCCCGAGCTTGGCCAGGAGGTCCATGCGGGACTTTACTGGCGTCCACGCTAGGACCGCAGTCCTGGCGGAGGCTTCAAGATCTGCAAAGACCGACGGCCGTTTCGCTCCGTCAAGGCCCTTGAAGGTCTTGAGCACTTCTGCCGGCGCCAAATTTGCCAGTGCAGGACCTATGTGTTCGGCTGGCATTTGATGTAAAGTTTTAATCCTGTCTTCAAATTGCATGCCAGCCACAGAAACACAACGCTGCGGGATGGAGAGGTAGCTTAGCACGTCTGCGCGCCCTTCGGGATCAAGCTCGAGCAGGAGCCGCGGATTGCAGCTTGGGTCTTGCGCAACAGCCGTACAAATAGCCTGTGTCACCATCTTGCGTGATTCACTGCGGTATAGATCAGCTCTTGCAAACTGCGTCATTGCCAGCAATGCCATGGCCCTGTCGTCCGATATCAGGGCGGACCAGCGGCTCATCGTTGACTGTATAGTGTGTGTCAAATCTCTAGTTGCCTGTGGAGACTTGCGCTGCTCTCTCTTTACTGGCGACCTACTTAATCCGAGGTCGACACGCTGCCGTGTGTCGACCTCATTCTCATCATAATCCGCAGGACTGTCGAAGTCGACAAACTGTGCGAGTCTATCGAAAAAGCCCGCACTAGACGACGAAGGCAGGCGCGGCCGCAGAATTGCACCAGTGCCCAGCGCACGAGCCACACCGCGATAGTCTGGATATTCAAGGGCTTGCAGTGCTCTTGAATCTCCTCGCTTGGGCGGAGAGCCGCCATTGGGGGCCCTGGGCTGATCGAGGAGGGCCAGAGGTTCGAAATTGCCGGAGAACGACTGTCCATTTGCATATGTTACATCGTCCACGTCATATGTGGCTGCATCCCGCCATCGCTCGGCGAGCCCGCTGCCCGGTGAGCTTCCCGCTCCCCGGCTGAAGCCCACCTTCTTTCTGTCTGACAACGAGAGCATGTCCTGCTTGCTGTGCAGCAATGCCGACACATCTCTGCCGTCCATGGACCGCTCGAAGTCCACTGCATAGTTCTTCAAAGTCGTCGCCTCGCTGTGCCGGCTCGTTCTGCGTACAGGTGGCCGCGGCGGGGACGACATTTTTCCTCGGCCGTTTCACGCAAACGATGCAAGCTTTAATAAGTTCTTGGTTGCCCCGATCTTCAGCTGTTACTTGTCGGCCCTACCCTAGGGCTGTTATAGCAATTTGAATCCCTCACACACCTGTCAGGTCCGTCCCGGTTACACCAAATCCCTATCCCACAGTCATCCCACACCGACCGAGAAGCTTTTTTGAACCGTTGCGTTTTTGAAAAGGTTTCTAGCTAGGACCTACCTCGACACGATCAAGTCAGGGCGGCGAGGAGAGTCGTCGTCGGTGTATGTGTGGTGTCTTTGTCGTGTGTGTTTTGCTGTACGTTTGGATAGCGGCCTTGTGGCGGGGGAACACGTGGTGGCATCCTGTCTGCTGTCCCAGTTTGCTTTGTGCTCAGCGTTGGTCAAAGAGACCCAGGCCAGCTGCAGGTTCTGGAGACTTGAGCACACTGGGACCTTTGTGCATCTCGCGCGCCTCTTGAGATTGAGATCGACAGGAGTGCACGGCAAAAGGATCAGACGGCTTCATTTCCTTGATAAAGCGCAACGTCGTGAACTCTCGCCCCGGTTAGTCTGCCTCTTTGTCTTGATCTCTGTGTCGGCGCGGTGACGAAAAGACAGGCGTCTCAGTGGAGCTGTGCCCGTGAGGTTAGTTGCAATATTCTGTATCACTACCCCACAATATGGTGGCGGCGGCGAGGATTTTGCGGCGGCATGAATTTAGCGGCGGCAAGGATCTGGAGGCAGCAGGGATTTAGCGGCGGTAAAGATCTGTAGGCAGCGGGATTTGATTGCGGCGAGGACTTGGAAGCAGCACGGATTTGTCGGTGGCGAGGATTTTGCAGCGGCAAGGATGTGGATGCAGCAAGGATCTTGCAGCGGCCAGGATGTGCATGGACCCTGGGAGCAAGGATTTGGTGGCAAGAAGGATGGTGGCGAGGATTTGGCCGCGACGAGGATTTGGAGGGAGCAAGGATTTGGTTGGAGCAAGGATTTGGTATCGGCGAGATTTGGAGGCTGTATGGAGGTGAAGGCAGCAAAGGTTTGGCAGTACACAGGATTTGGCTCGCAGCAGGATTTGGCTCGCAGCAGGATTTAGTTTTTTTAATTTAAAAGTGTTTATTAAGGAGTAACCTCAGCAAGAGGAGTAAGAAACATTAAAATCGAAAGACACCCAGTTCGCAGCTGTTAAGCTCCCCAAATGTCTAGGACTTAGTACGCCAGAGGATTTGGATCACGCCGAGATTTTGGCTCGACCATGACTGTTCTGTGCTGTGCTGTACCGTCGTGGTCGCGCCCAAATCCAGGCTGCCCTCAAATTCCGACTCGGAGAAGTCCAAATCCTGGCCGACACGACTTCCTCAGGACTGGGTAGTCCTGGGACAAAAAACCTCATGGGCGGGTAGAATTATGTGTTTAGGTGTGTGTTGATTGATTAGTGATGTGAGTTCTGTCGATTATTGACTTGAGTTCTGTCACAGAACTCAGCGTGTTTGAAACAGTGTAAACGCTACAATCTCGAGAAAAGGAATCAAGAGAAAGGTGTGTGTGTACTAGTACAAGCAGCGGGAAAGGTATCTGCACCACTTTCTCTAATTTGTGGAGGGTTTGATCAACACAAATTTGGACGTCCTCTGACTTGAATCGCTTGGCGTCATTTTAGATTTGTTGTGACAAAATGCATTGTCGTGTGTGGGTTCCCGGGCCTGTGTGTTTGTTCTGCGTGTATGTTTATGCATTTAGAAACATGTCACACCTGTGTCCTTTACATAAACATCTGTTCTGACTACGTTTGAATACACATTTTTTGTGTCAGGTAAATTTTTCATTTTCCCGGCAGCCGCCAACCGCGCGCGCACCACTTTCTCCATATTTTCCTCATTTCTGTTTCTGTAATTCACAATATTGATCCAAAAATCTTCTTTCTTCAATACTTTACGCGGAACAACATGCGTTGCACAGTCCGTTCCAGTTTTTTGAAATTTGTTTTTTTTTGGTGGAAAAACAGAAAATTGTTGAAAAAATTGTCGAAAAAAAGTGCATAAGACGCAACATATTTGAGAATCGAACAGACACTGAGTTTGACTAATGGATAAAGGAATGGGATATTTTTGAGAATCACATATAAAGGGATAGATACTTAATCTCTTGTGGACCAACATATAAAGGGATAGATACTTAATTAGTGAAAAACTTACGCGTCACATCAATTTTGTTTATAAATTATCTCACATCCCTCGACCACACCCTCTTTACCAAAAGTATGGATGTTATTCAAGTTGTTATATTTCTTTTCATGCATGGTGTAACTTCAAAAGTTTTCGACAGGTCCATAGATTTTCCAAATCTTGATGGGGATGGGGTTGGCGTCCCGATCGAATTGTAACAGTAACCAGGGATCATGAATGAACACGTCAGAAGAGATGGGACAAGACAGAGACACAAGAATACATGTTATCTTTAGTGTTCTAAAAATCGACAATCCCCACTTCGCTTTCGCGACAGCCTCTTATACTAGTCGACGAAACGTGAGAGAGAAAAAAGAATCCTTCGGTTAGGATCTAAACTTCGAAACTAAACTTTCTCATTCGTGACAAGATCTCGTTCGTAGGCGCTCAGGCTAAGGTCACGTCAGTGGTGCACGGCGGCAGATCTTGTTCATAGACGCTGTATCGCTCCCGGCCTAGACCTCTTTAAACCAATCCAGTATCTGATTACCCCTCACAACCAACTCCCACTTCTCCAACTTTGAACCCAAGCCACCACCTGCAATCCTTCTCGCCTTCATCTTAACAACAACCACACCCATACCCCTTATCATGAACATTATTGTCCTTCGTGTCTCCCCTTACAAATGACTCCAAATGAGACTCACATCCTTCTTCACTGCCCCAACTTCTCCCCACTAGTCCACCCAACATCTGACTGACAAGGTCTTACTCTCAACCTACGAGGACTCACATTCGATCTTTGAGTATCGGATTCTTGATCCCGACTCTGATTAAAAACCACCTGGTGTCAGAAGAGGAGGGGAAAAAAAACCCCACTATCATGATTGATAACACTTCGCGCTATCTATTTTCAAGAACAACTCTACTCTGAAAAGAATCAACAAAACAAACTCCCAAAAGAAAAAAAATCTTCCCCGCTTTAGCGAACCCCAGGTGAAGAGTGCCGGATTGAATGGGTCGGACACTGTGTCAAGACTAGGAGTGTATGTTGACCAGGGCTCATTGAGCTCAGATTCCTTAACTTGAGGACCTATCCACGTGTCACATAATGTCATAACGCCACACCCTGTCAACTGAACAGGGGGTAATCAATAAAAACTCTACTCTCAGTCCTGAATCCTTTGGATACCCAGTTCCAGTTCCCAATTAAAACTCTACTCTCAAAAAGTCCCGGAAAATTTTCAATAAAAACTCTACTCTCAAAGTAATTGACTCGGAGAGAGGTGTATCCCAAAAGTCTGGGTGGACACGCTTGGACAGTACTATGACGAACAAAAAATACAAGGTTAAGTGCACAGTCAGGGTGAGCAAGCACCACTGCAGGCAGACATTTAACACCCACCGCAGCCCCGTGATTTTTTTTTTCGTATTTTTTGTAAATATTTGGCCCGGGAGACAAATTCCTGGTCACGGTTTTGAAAGACAGAAGGAAAAAGGGGAAAAGAAAGGAGAAAGAAAGAAAGGGGAAGGGTGTGCAAATGGACACAAGTGAAAATCTTTACTCTCATTCGCTACTAGGTACCACTTGAATCAAGTACTTTTGGTTGAGAAGCAGTCCGAGATATTTTTTTTTTCCATGATTTTCAACTTGTCGATCTTCAAGTTCGTCACTGATTGTATTTTCTTAACTGTCTATCTATTACCTTCAGTTCTGTTTGAATGTATCAGTTGATCCGGATTATCTTAATAGGCAGGATTTACTACGCAACAAGTCAACACGGAATCCTGGTATCTTGAAGTAGAAATAAGGACAAATATTCTGGATTTTTAGAGTCGGATGGCGTCACGGCGGTAAGAACGGTCTAGGCGACTGGTCAGCATTTTCTGATGTTTGTCGACACCGAAAATTCGAGGAGAAGTGAGACAATATCCAGAAAACAAGTGCGAATCCAGTGGCGTCTTCATTCTATCGCTTGTATTGTTATGATATGACTCACCCGCCAAAAAGAGACCCGTAAAAGATAAGACTTGCGCGCAAATATAATTATCACGCTCACACCATCATGGTTGTACAAGTTCACCGTGACTCACACGACCATGATGACACATACCAGTACACTCTGTAATGAGAAGATGTGTATTGGGAACCCGCAATGTTGCGGCGCTAAAGGTACCGTGCACCACACGAATCAGTCTGAGATTGTTATACCTCGGAGTCAAAAAAATTACATGTCGAGAGAGGATTACGTTTTCATGGATTTCCACACGTCTTGGAAAAAGACTTTTAAGAAGACGCAAACTTGTAAGGGGTCGAGAACGTGGTGTAACCCTAGAAATTCACCCCACCACAACACCAACTCAAAAAATAATACACCACACGGTCTACTTCCGAGTCCACTTGACGCTGACACCGGGAAAACTAGTAGAATCCACTAAGATCCACATTGACCGTATTGACCCTCCAGGTCCCAAATCCCATCTCCAGAGTGTCCTATTTCGAGTCCTTGTCAAAAACCCAAAATACAGGGTGGCGCACGACAACGAGGTCAAAGGTTCACATTACTAAAATATTTAACTTGGACTGGTACAGATGATCGCCCTGCACAAAAACATACCGAACATCGCCCGTCCCCCAAGGCTACCAGTCTCCAAGGCTTGACCGTCACGGACGGTCGACTTCCATGTGAGTTCGACCCCCCCCTCATCCTTGTCTTCCACAGGAGCCTGAGCTTACCCACCCTAGAAACTCGACTTTCGCAGGTCGTCTTTCTTTGGGTTTCAATCAGTAAAGAAGTAGAGAAGAAAAAAAGAAAAGCCAAAATGAGCAGGTCCCCGAACGGTAGCTTGTCCACGACAGAAGCTCATTCACAGCGAAGTCTCGCCCACCGCGCCAGATCGTAGAAGCTGGTCTTTCATAGAAAATAGCCCTCAAAGAGAGGGGAACCCCAGTGTATGTCTAGATCTTGGAGATCACGCTGTGCATCCAGTCACAGGTCACTCAAGGTGGACAGTCACAAGTGCCAGTGCTGTCCGCGTCTGCACGCCAGATTGTCTGTTATGATGCCCGAAATTTGGCGACCTTTACCGACCTGAACACACACACACACACGTGTAAGTTTGCATGTGTGCATGTGTGTGTGCGCACGCGCACGTGTGTGTGTGTGTGCGTGCGTGTGTGTGACTTTGTTGGCGTGTGTGTATGCGCGCCCCACGTAGACGGTCATACCGCACCGACAGTCTCCTTTTCACGCATGCTCACCCCGCACGGAAGGTCGTCCATCACGATAGCTCGAACCTCAAGGAAGATCACCCACCGCGGAAGCTTTGCCTGTACGGACGATCTGAAGATATAATTTTCTATTTCCATGCACGGCCTGGCACAGAGGAGCGATTTTCACGGTACAGTGACAGTCTCTCCTGTTGAAAGGTGCTTCTTGGCTGAAAATATATTTTTCGAAGGGTTGCGTCCTGACTCGGGTGTTCTAAGTTAAATCTTGACATGCCTTGACTCGGAACACACAAGCCGTCCAAGAATAGTGTGTGTTTGTGTGGTTGCGTGCGCTGGATTCAGGAAACTCTCGAACATGTGAGATCTAAGCACCTTATAAACCTTGCACTGCTGAGAATCGCAGTGTGTGTCGCACAAGTCATCACTGTGCCATTTTTCCATTTTGATACTGATCTTGGGCCGATTCTTTTGCCTCACTACTCCGCTACTCTGTTCGGCCATCCCGCGACTCCCTTTCTTTCTTTCTTTCTTGGGTTTCGAAGACCCAACCTAATCACTGGACTAAGCGGATGGCGAACACCCGATTCACCACTTAGGACCCAAGAACCTGTCCCGGACCGGAGGATAGGAGGATTACCTGGTTTATGGTAGACCCAATCACATCCCCAACCTAGTGGGTAAAACAGATCACAACGTTGGTGGGCTGGCATGTATCCTCGGGCTAACCAATCCCCACAATCAATCTCCCTAACTACCAAGAAACGTAGTGCCCAGGGATCAATGG
>Ga0105053_10008109_pt1 | contig 13768 bp, 6 predicted proteins | sample BON01_FD_78093 | JGI IMG/M metagenome (GOLD analysis project Ga0105053, IMG submission 78093) | Freshwater microbial communities from Lake Bonney liftoff mats and glacier meltwater in Antarctica - BON-01 | ecosystem: Environmental > Aquatic > Freshwater > Ice > Glacier meltwater | place: Lake...
GTGGCTCCATCGGCGAAGTCCATGAGGTTCTGACCGGTCGACGTGCGATTCTCGCCATGAAGCAAGGAATCGCCACAAGCCACGTTGATATGAAACGCTGGAGCATCGGCCAGACGCCGAATGTCACACGCCTTCATCGCTACCAACAACAACCGAAAGCGAGCGATCGCCACCGCAAACGGATTGATGTCCACGCCATGAATACTGTCCAGCGCCCGCTGCGACAGCTCGCGCACGTTAGTCCCCGGTTCCTTCCGCTGCCAGCGATCAAGCAAACGCGGGAAAGCACCAAGCAGAAAGTGTCCCGAACCGCAGGCCGGGTCGATCATCTTGAAGCAGGCCGGAGACGGGAGGCCGGAGGCTGGAGGTTGCGGAACCAAGCCGAACTCTTCCAATGCTGGTTCCAAAGTGCGATTGAGAATAAATTCTTCCACGAAGTCGGGCGTTTGCAGTAAGGCAAATTTCTTCCTCGCCGCCGCAGATAAATCTTGGTAAAGGTCACCCAGGAACCGAGTATCCCAAATGGGATCGGTGAAGTCATGGACAAGATCGCCAGTACTCGCATCGATCTTCTGAAAGAACGTCAACAACTCACCCGCCGCGTCACCCGACAGCCAGTTCGGCAAGTCGTTGATCGCATTGTGCTCGCCAAAAATCTCCTTCGTCCCCTTCAGCTTTGCGAGTTGCTCGAAGATCGACAGCAAATACTCCCGATCGGTATGTTGGGGATGCGACCGGAAGTACAACTCATGTTCATCGCGTGCACGTTCCAGCCGGTTCTCTGTCTTCTCTTTTGACTGAACACTGAAAACTGAACACTGACCACTTATCCTTGGTGGATCGATCAACAAGTTGTCTTCGAGAAATCGCACGAAGACGCACGACAGAACCCACGCTGCAGCCGCTTGCGTGATCGTATCGGTCCGCCAGTCTTCGTAGTTCTGCGCCGTACGTTCGGCCTTGGCAGCCTTCTCATACTCAGCATGCAGCGCAGCCGGCACCTCAGGCACCTCTGTGGATTCACTGCGCTCCAACAAGTCCGCTTCAATTCTCTGAAGGAACTTTTGTAGGTCGCTAAGTAGTTGTTTTCGATCGATCATGGGGTAGTTTGTTTCACGCAAAGGCGCAAAGCTCGCAAAGGTTTGAGCTAGGCCTGCTCTTTTAGGTTGTTGACTACTCTGGAAATGCCGTCTTTGATCAGTTCGGTACCGAAGTTGATCAATAGGCCGAGCCGGCGGTCGGCAATTCGCAAGTAGGTGAGAAGTATCTTTTTGTGGACTGGATGGACGCTTTCAATGGACTTGAGTTCGACGATAACGCAGTGATCTACGATCAGATCTGCGCGAAAGCCCACTTCCAATTTTTCGCCATCCCATTCGACAGGGATTGGTACTTGGTTTTCGACGTGTAGCCCTCGTTTGCGAAGCTCGTGCATCATGACGGCTTCATAAACGGATTCGAGCAACCCGGGGCCAAGCTGCTTGTGGATGTGAAAGGCGACATCCACGATAATTTGAGCGACTTCGTTCTCACGCATCGGACGCCTCCTTCAGAGGAACGGCAAAGAGGGTTTCACGCAAAGGCGCAAAGCTCGCAAAGGGAGGAAGAAAATGGTGGAGTCGTACGGCGCTCATTCTCTTCTCCCAACCAATAAAATCATCTTTCGATTGTTTTTTACGCATGGCTGCTTTCCTTTGCGTCTTTGCGCCTTTGCGTGAGATCATCGATTCCTGCACGATGGACATTGGCTAACCATTGATCAGGAATCTTGGTCTTCTGGCCGGGGCTGATGATGGGGACAGGCTTTCCATCAATGAATGCCTGATTGTCGCCGGGAATGAGTACCCAACAGGAATGCAATCCACCACTGCGACCAATCTCGTCGCGTATCTTTTCAAGTAATCCAAGTTGCTCGTATCGTGCTAACAATCCCGGATATATCAGTAGCAAGCTGCGCTTGCGGTTTTCAGTTTTCAGTTCTCGGTTTTCAGTTTCTTTACCGACAACTAACAACTGACGACTGACAACTTCCATGGCTCGATTCACTAAGACCATGAACTTCTTCCATGGCTCCGAGCCAGGCTTTGCGTCTGCATTGACAATCGCCTCCCACTTCGCATTCGCCTTGGACGCAACTTCACGAAGGGTCTCGACAATCAAGCCTTCCATGTCGACCACTTCGACCGGGAATCGATTCTGCAGCTCATTCACCGCTCGCTGATAACACTTCGGATTCACAATGAGTGCGAGGAAGGAACCTTCCTTGATGCCACGTTCCAGACGTTCTTCGAACTGACGAGCGTCAGCAATCTCAGGGGTGATTTCTTGTGCGGTCTGGCTATTTGCGGAAGTTCCCGACGATGTGGCCGCGCGGGAGATGGATTCACTTCCACTGCTGATCGAAACGACATCTCTAAAGCGTGCAACGTAACAGCCGCCTCCCTTGCCAGCGGAATCCCATTGGAAATCAAAGCCCGCAGCCTTTAGCAAGTCGTCGAGCGCCGACCGATCAGGAACCGGTGCCGCTTCTGGATATCGACCGCTCACACGATCCCGTATCATCGCCACCGTCAGCGTCGGAACGCCGTAGATCGCGCCCTGCGATAGCTTGATCGCTCGTGCTGCGTCCATGCCACGCGGATAGAGTTCTTGCCGACTGGAGACAGCCGCATTCTTCGAAGCTGCCGCAGCGAGCCGCAACAATCGAGCGTCGCTGAGCAATGAAGTGCCAGCCGGCTGGGAGACTTCGCGAAGCCGCTGGAGTACTCGGGCCGGAGGAACCAGTGGGTCTTCCAAAGCCAGTTGATCTGCCAGCTCACCCAGTCGCCCAGCGAATCCGGCGAGTTCATGCGTCAATGCGATGAAGATGCGTCCTTGATCGCGACGAACTAGAAAGCGGGGTTCGGCAAGCGTACGTTCTGCTTCGGTACAGGCCCGAGCAATCGCTAACGCAAACTGTGTTCTTCGGGGTTCATCTTCGACTGAACCTCGCGCGACCAAAAGTGCTTCGGCGAGTTCCCTTAATGCGAGTACGCCGCCTGCCGTCGTCAGAATCTCGACCAAGTCCGAACGCATTTTGGTGATGGCAGCATCTTTGCACCAACGCGATTGGAACTTGCCGACAAGCTGGCCAATGCGTCCACGGGTTACATCAACGATCGGAGCGATTTCGGTTTGGCTTGGCCACAGTTCGTTCACACGCGGATCGAATCCGAGAAATGCTTGTAAGGTGTCTCTCGCTGTGTCTCCCTCGCGTTTTCCTATGCGGCTGATTCGCCCAACCAACTGATCGACGCTCAGGTTGACATTCTCGATAACTTCAACACTGCCATCATCGGAATCGGTGTCCTCTGTGGCATCTGCGCGTTGTGGTGTACCAAATCGCTCTTTAAGAATTCGTACGGCAGCAGCAATTTCGCGACGTGTCTTGTTTCCTACCCCGCGCAAACGCAAGAGCTTGCGCATGGGAACCGTCAGAAGATCCTCGACGGTCAATAAATTGGCTCGATCCAGAGCATTCGTTGCTCTGGTTCCCAAACCCAACTCGAGAATCGGAGTATCTTCGGTGGCCAGTGCGAGTAATTTGCGAACTTCTTGCTCATCGAAATCATCCGTTGCTGTGGAAAGGTTCTCGATACCAACAAAACAGTCTCGCCACGCGTCGAGCATCGCTTCCGCGTTGTCGAATCGCTCGTCTGGGTTTCGGCGAAACGCTCGCGTAAAGAACTCCATGAGGTTGTCGCGTAGCGATGCGTCGAACAGGTCGCCATCAATCGTCGCTTCACACTGCAAATGCGATGGATCGCTCGCGCCATCGCCCCACTTTGGAGAGGAGCCCGGACCAGCGGCCATTTCGTATAGTGTGATCGTGGCAGCGTAACGCTCCGCATGCAGATCCCATCGTTTTGATTTGCGAAGCGGCAGAAAGGGATCAAGGTATGCTGCGGTGCCGGCTCGAATGTTGTCGAGCGGTGCGCGGGCCAGGGAGAAGTCAAACAGCACCAGTTCCAACTGCTTACTGCTGCCGATGTGACCAACGGCAATATTGTCTGGCTTGATGTCCCGGTGATTGATCCCTTGCTTCTCGAGGAATTTTAATACGTCTAGCAGGCACTCGCCGAAACGCTGAAGCAGGTCGACATGCAGCTTGCCCTCCTTGCCAAGACGGCGAGCCAATGTTTCGACTCGCGGTTCATCATTGACTGTGACCAGGACGGGGTTCATGAGGAAGCCGGAGCGATTGCCAATCTCGACAGGTCGGATGAACTCGACAATGTTGGAGTGGCGGAGCTTCTGGAGTACTTCCCCTTCGGCTTTGATGCGATCATTGCGATCTGGATCGATCGCAACTTTCAGGATGAATTGTTCGTCATTTTGTTCGACGAGTAGGCCGACACTCGATGCGCCTTTGCCCAATCGGTGCAAAACACGGAAGCCACCGGGCAACAACGCCCCCGACTTAGCTTCGTCAGGATCATCGACGTACGATTCTGCATCCGTGGTCTTGGCTTCGACCTCGACTTTTTCCACGAGATCGAGAAAGTCATCGACGGAGCTGACGAGTCCCTCGCGATCGGCGACAACTGGCAGAGTGCTCCATTGGATCATTTCCTGGAGACTTTCACTGGCACCGTTGAGCACCGAGCTGATCTGCAGTCCTTTTGTTTCTCGCAGCTTATTGCTTAGCTCAAGGCCGTTCGACGCGGGTGGCGAACCAGAGAAGATATGGTAGGCGATCGCACCGAGCGAAAAGATGTCGAGATGCTCGCCCACGTTGTTGTCGCCCGAGATGGCTTCGGGGGCCATGTAAGCGGTGCTGCCGTCATCGACCAACCTATCTACGTGCGAAGTGGCCGATACGGCTAACGATGTATTCGATGTGGAGTTGCTTTCTGAGCGATAGCCGACCTGCCAGTTGAAAACCTTGACCGCGAATCCGTCCCTGCCGACGGGAGCGCCTGATTCCTTTCCTTTGTCTAGGATGAGGATGCTCTGTGGCGAGAGCGATCGATGAACAACTCGTTTGTCATGTGCAAATCGAATGACTTCACTAATTTGTCGCAGCAGATCGAGACGATGGTCGACGGTGAGTTGATCGTGATTTTGAGCCAGGAAGTGATCCAGTCGCATTGCCGCTGGATCGTGTTCGAAGATCAGTGCCGGCCCAAGTTCATGTTCCGTAAAACCCTCGCGGCGGAGAACTCCGGGATGCTGAAGCATTTCCAGCAATTCGGCTTCACGCTTCGCCGCGCGCTCAATCGTCTGACGTTCATCGGAGGTTGCGCTCACACGCACATTGTAGATGCGAACGCGACGTCGAACGCTTTTAAGAGTCGAATGAGTCGCCTCCCAGTCTTGATAGCCGGGCCCTTCGTTAATTAACCGGTCAAGAACGTAGTCGCTAACTTTGCGACTTCGTTGGGATGGCCGAATCCCAGCCTGCTCGATCGCTTGAGCGACGAGCTTGGCTGTTGGACGATCGTATATGCCTTTGGCGTTTGGATCGAGACCATCACATTCACGGCGTTTGATCGCTGCCATGATTCCAGGGCGAGCCGGTTTGCCACCATCGGCCGCGCGATCTCGCAGGCAGACATGGAACTTGGCATTCCCTTCAAGGTCACATTGTAGATTTTCGATGGATAGAAATACTATTGCGTCGATAAATGGGATCTGCCCCTTACCCTTAGACGCTTTCTGTCGTTGCAATAAGGATCTTAACTTCTTGGCTTTTGAATTTGCAAGAAGGTATGGGTTATCAAACGTTGACTTCCTGCGTTCTTTTTCCCATGTCCACGTACCGGCATCACCGCTGATGCGTCCTGACCAACTCTTGATCTCAATTAGAAAGAACCCTTGCGGGGTAAAGACCAAGAGATCGATTTCGTAAATGCTGCCATCGTCCGCAACGAATTCAAAATTGGTCCAAGCTCGATAGGGCTCGTGATTTGGAAACTGCGAGCGCACGAACTCGAGCGCTTCCCGCTCCCACGGGAAACTAGACTCGGCGACCGTTGTCCAGTTCTTTGTTGTCATGAAGTGATTCGATTCCGTCTGTCTTCGCTGGGATTTCTTGGCTGTGTCTACTTGGTGTTGTCTACTTGGCCGAGCGTTTAGTGTCGGTCACTGGCGCGATCTTGTGTTCCTTGCAAAGCAAATCGATCTGACGCAGAGCCAGTTTTGAAGGTGCCGTCCATCCGTTTTCCCAGCGATTCACGGTCGCGAAGCTGACCCCCGGCGTCTCTGCCATCGCTTCCTGGGTGAGCTGCAACCGTTCACGCAGTTCCTTAACACGGACGCCGAAATCGTCTTTTGTCTTGGTCATACTCCAGTCCCCTAAAAAACTGGGTGGTTTTTAATCTAAACTCGCGCCGGGGCTGACGCCCAGCGGTGGTGAGAGTATAACATGTGTGATAGCGATTGTCGTCGGGGGACAATGTGATTTAGCTGTCTCATCCCTCGGGCAGAATTGAGGGCCGATTTCCCGGACGCTTGCAATACGCATAAAGCTTCATAGGTAGGCATCGTGCGACCGCTAATTGCAAGATTTCATCGTGACTAAGCGAGCATTTTCCTATTCGAACGCTCGGGGCGTTTTATGCACAGAGTAAGTGACCCTAACGCAAAACTGATCAGCCAGATCGAAAACTGGCGGAGTCGATTGTTAGATATTGGCAATCGAAATCCACTTATCAACACATCATTCAACCCAACCCGTGGCGTACTCGACTTCGCACATCCTGGCCCTGAAGTTGTTTGGCAAAAGTTGATCACAGCCGGCGAAGCTGGTAGCCGGGCCATGCGTTTTCCGTGGAAGCGTGAGCTTGTTCCGCCCCCTGAGAAAAAAACCTCAGATGAGGTCGAAAAGCTTAGCCTTGATCGAGACGTCGATTCGGAAAAGGAAACCAAGGACTGGAACCCTCCAGTTGCAGAATGCCTTGCTTCGTCAAAACTGCGAGCAGACGATCTTCTCACGTCGCTTGGTGATCGTGCATTGGATCGTCGAATTCGAACCCTGGACGGCTACGCTGATCTGTCGATATCGGAACAAGGTATTCACTGTTTGTTCTTGGCCTTCGGGTTCATCAAGTGGTTCGAGAGCGCAGATAGCACTAAAGAAATTCGCTCGCCATTGATTCTCGTGCCGGCGACATTCTCGAGAGAAACATCCGATTCACCGTGGGAGCTCCAGGAAGCGGAGGACGACGTTGTCGATAACCTGTGCCTGCGGCAACGTTTCAAGCAGGATTTCGGATTGGAACTTCCTCCGCTGCCCGAGCTCGATCAACTGGAAGAAGACGGAGCACGACTGGCCTATCTCGCCGACGTGAAGCGGGCCATCAGCAAGAACGAACGATGGGAAGTTGAGGATCTATGTTGTCTTGGAAGATTTGCGTTCCCGAAAATTGCGATGTGGCAAGATCTCGGTGAACACATCGAATCCATTGCTACGAATGCCATCTGTCAATCGATCGGTGGGCAACTTGCTGATGACCCGCAAATTGCGTTTGGTGATCCATCGTCAGTTCCAGATGCAAGGCAGCTCGACGATCAAGTTGGACCCGGGGAAATTAAGGCGATTCTCGATTGCGACTCTAGCCAGTTAGAGGCGATCGTGGCAGCGAGAAAGGGCATCAGTTTTGTTCTGGATGGCCCACCAGGAACCGGCAAGAGCCAGACGATCGCCAACATCATTGCGGATGCGTTGTCAGTTGGTAAACGGATTCTGTTCGTTAGCGAAAAAGTGGCTGCGCTTGAGGTAGTAAAGCGTCGACTCGATGATTGCGGTCTCGGAGATTTTTGTCTGGAGTGTCATTCGAGCAAAGCCAATCGAAAAGCGGTACTTGAGGAGTTGAAGTGGTGCCTCGAAATACCCGTGGAAACCTATCCCGATCCCAACCCAAAGCTGAATGAGCTTCGTAAGCAACGCCAATCATTGAATGACTACGTACGGGTGCTGCACCAACCACAGCAGCCCATCGGTTTGTCGATGTATGAGCTTCACGGCAACATAGCTCGACTTACACGGTTGGAAATGCTTGGCAAATCTAGGATGGAGTTTTCCGACCCCGAAGCAATCTCACGTAGTGATTTGGATAGTTGGATACAATTGCTGCGGCTAGCTACTCAGCATGAATTTGTTCTTTCAACTTTCGCCACTCATCCTTGGTATGGATGTCGGCTTACGAGTCAGACGCTAGCGCTGAAATCTGACATTCGGAACAACTTCACAATCTTGGCTGATCGTGCAGAGCAGTTATCACAAGACTTCTATCCGCTCGAATTAGCTAACCTTATTCCTGCAGGTACAACACCGGTACAGCTCCGATCGCTTTTGGGCTCGATGGAATCGAGTTTGGCGACGCCTGATGTACCGGTGGCATGGTTTGCTGCTCCTCGTGAGATTGCTCTCGCACTTCTTGATCGCCATCGATCCCATCGGAATATCTCTCGGCAGCGGCAATCATTAACGGAGTATGTTGATGATGTCACTACGCTTTTTAACGAAGACATCGTACGGCTTTCGGATATGCGCAGTTGCGGCTGGCTTGAACGCTTATCAAGTCCGCTCCCCGAAAGTTATGAAGACTGTCACAAGACATTGTCGGACTACTCGCGGACACTTCGTACATTTGAAGGATCGCTCGCCTCACTTGAACAGAATCTGAAGCAGTTGATTGCTGAGCTAAAGTTGCCAATCAAGGCCGAACTATCGATCAGATCGGTTGGCAAACTACTATCGGCGGCAAGTCTTGTTTGCACCGATGCTCCATTTCGGCCAAATTGGTTTGACACGGAGCTAGGGGCGACGATCATCGCTAGTGCCAATGATGCAATCGCGAGACTCGAGTCGATTAAATCGCTAGAGGCGCGAGTAAGCGAGCGAATTGATCTTGAAGACCTCCTAAAGCTCTCCACAGAAGTGTCCGACGTAGAAGAACTTCGTCGTAGTTGGGAACTTGTTCAGTCCAAGGTTCCAGCATCGCAGATTTCGAACCTTGGGGAATATGCCGAGCAGCTAAGCATTGAAGCAGAGCAACTGAGTCGAGCCAGTGCAGACCTCAAAGGTCTTTCCTCTGGACTTCAATGGAACGATCATTTTGCACCAACCATTGAACAGGCTCGCCTACTCGTGAATGCGGTGCCAGCACTTTTGGACTCCGGAGCGTACAACGGGAGCTGGGCCGATGTAGCGACGAGACAACGTGTAAAGCAGCAAATTGATGCGGTGCTACTCGACCTCTCAGAAGCGCGGGATCTGCGAAGAGACTTGGAAACGCGGTTTTCACATCGAGCATTCCTGTCCACATCACGAACTCTCATCGAACGTGGCAAACAGTTTTCATCGTGGTGGTCGCGGCTGGTTGGTGGATTCGCAAAGTATCGGACAGAAATAGCTGACCTTTACAAAGCGCCGGTGCCCGATCCAAAACAATTGCTTCTCGACATTATGCAGCTTTCTACGTTTCACAAACGCATGATCGAAGTCGAAACCGTTTACCAAGACCTTAAGGATGTCTTGCTAAATGGAGTCATTGTCGATCAAGTTGAATCGTGGCAGAAGAATCTTGATGCACTTAAATCGTTCGAATCATTCGTTGCTGCAGTTCCGATTGCTATTCACTCAATGCCGGCTGGCGCGGTTTCTTTTACCGTGCAGTCAAACGATTCGCTGCTGGTTCGATTGACTGAGTTTTTCCAGCGTTTGAGTTTTAACGACGAAGGCAGTCGGTTTCACTCGCTGGATATTGCGAAGATGCCAATCGATATGGCATTGACTACTGTCTCGAACCTGAAGTTGGCAATTCAACGTTGTACGGGAGCGTCGAATGCTGCGCAGTCGAAGTATCGAACAACCCCGAGCATTGAGCAATTGCTGGTCGACCTTGCTAATGCGAGCGGCTATTCGGAACAACGGAAGGCAATCGAATCATTGTTTGCAGAACGATCGAATGATCTGCCTCTGGACGCAAAGCCTTTGCAGTCGGAAGCATGGTCGGCCGCAATCCGAGGCGTAGAATCAGCAGAAAAGTTGGTAAAGACCTTTGGCGCAACGGACGTGCTTAAGGACACGGTCTGTACGCCAGGCAAAGTGAATCAAAAAGCGCTTTCCGCAATGGTCGTGGCCACAGAGGCGGCATTGCAACAAGTTACCCGAATATCGTCGGAGCAGATTACATTTATCACGCTCACCAAACCTGGCCAGCAGACTGTAGAACCCAGAGAGCGATTGGCGATTGAGCTGAAACAATGTGCGGCTGAAGTTGCTGCTGAGTTTGAACTTGTTTCGAAGCGATTGTCCAAGCTTCTCGGGGTTTTAAAGCCTGGCATGTCTGTCCCCTTGGGAAGACTCCCCCAGGACTCGAAAGCGATTCAAGAAGTACGACTTGCTCAAGACGAAATTGATCGCTGTAACTCAATGCTCGCCAAGTTCAGCATCGAGCATCCGTACGAACTTCCTGACGAAGAGAGTCAAGTAGCTGAATGGCTCATCCAGGCACCTGAAGAGCTTTTACGCTCGCCGCTGGCAAAGGCGATCGCCACATGTCCACAAATGCGAACGCAGGTACAAGGGATTCTTGAAAAAGCAAAATTGTCGACGGAGCAATTGAATTCAGTTGGTAAGTTCTATGGCAAACTTTTTGATCCTAGCCAGCCGCTGTCAAACGGCGTTGTCCCCAAAGATCTTGCATTGCGCGACCTCCCGAACATTTTGCGCAACCTGATAACAGCCACTGAATCGATTGACGAGTGGATTCAATTTAACCGCTGGCGCGAGCAAATGTCCGAAGCAGGCTTCGCAGCCGTAGTTGAGGAATTGATAAAACGTGAATACACGCCAGACAAATCCGTCGATGCGGTTTGCGCAAAGATCTACCAACAACTGTTTGATCACTTTGTTGCCAACTTACCCCATATCGGAGATTTCGATGGCGTTCGACATGAGCAAATACGTGATAAGTATCGTGCGTTAGATGAATGGGAGATCAAGGCGGCTTCAGCTCGGGTTCGTGAGTATCAACTTAGCCGCAAAGATCGACCGCGTATTGGCTGGCTCGCACCGATGACATCAGAGCTTGGAATACTCAAACGCGAAACAGAAAAGAAGCGTCGGCACATGCCGCTTCGCAAGCTGTTCAATGCCGTCCCTGGTGTCCTCCAGCGACTGAAACCCTGCATCATGATGAGCCCGCTGTCGGTCAGTACGTTCCTGCAGGCAGAGGAATTGAAATTTGATATTGTCATCTTTGACGAAGCGTCACAGGTCTTTCCATGGGATGCAATCGGTGCCATTTATCGCGGTGCGCAGTTGATCGTTGCAGGTGATGATAAGCAGTTACCGCCTACGAGCTTTTTCACTCGTGCCGATATCGAATCTGACGAAGAAGAGGAGGATATCGGTGACTTCGAAAGCATTCTCAGCTTATGCAAGTCGGTCAATATGCCTAACAAACGGTTGCGATGGCACTATCGGAGTCGACGCGAGCCATTGATCGCTTTTTCAAACAAGCACTTCTATGACGGCGATTTGGTCACGTTTCCCAGCGCCCGCGACGCCGTAGGCGACGCTGTGCAATTGATCCATGTATCCGATGGCCTTTGGTCGGACCGGAAGAACTTGCCAGAAGCTCGCAAGGTCGCAGAGCTCGTCGTCGAGCACTATAGGTCCAAGCCAGAGAAATCCCTCGGTGTAATTGCATTCAACATGTCGCAACAACAAGCGATTGAGGATGCAATCTACAGTCTCCGTCGATCATCACCTGTGATCGATGTGCTTTTGAAGGAAGCTACGCACGAGCCATTGTTCATCAAGAACCTTGAGAATGTTCAAGGTGACGAGCGAGATGTAATTTTGCTTTCACTCGGCTACGGAAAGAACGAGGCTGGCAAGTTCATCAAGAACTTCGGTCCGCTATCCAAACCAGGGGGTGAGAGACGATTGAATGTTGCTGTGACGCGAGCCAGAGAAGCGATCTCTCTCATTGCATCGGTTCGTTCATCAGACATGGATCTGTCGGGTAGTACAAGTGTCGGCGCTCAGTTGCTCAAAGCCTACCTGGAGTATGCAGAGCATGGCGTCGACTCGCTAAGTCGTGCGATTGTCGAAACTCAAGGCGATTGTGAATCTCCCTTTGAAGAAGAGGTTGCTGCAGCACTGATTCGCCACGGATTGGAGCCTGTACCGCAAGTTGGATGTGGCGGTTTTAGAATCGATCTCGCACTCAAGCACCCAGCACATCCTGGGCTTTACTGCTTGGGAATCGAATGTGACGGTGCTACATATCATTCATCGAAGACTGCCCGAGACCGAGACCGAATCCGCCAGTCGATTCTGGAAGGATTAGGGTGGCGAATATGTCGGATATGGTCAACGGATTGGATTCGAAATCCTGAACTGCAGATTCGGCGGATTCTGGCGGCGTTTGAGTTGGCGTCGTCGCAGCCCTTTGAGCTGGAGCCGGTGGTTGCAATCAACACAGATATCGAGTTCGACGATCTTCAACCGGAATACGTCGTGGACGCGGATACGAAGGCCCCGACCTATGTAAGAATTGAGGACGTCCCGACCCAGCAGATCATCGATACAGCAATACGCATTGTTACTCGCGTAGGTACCATCGACTGGTCTGAAGTAATCTCGTTGACCTCCCGAGAGCTCGGCTTCGCTCGAACCGGCAGAAAGATCCGCGAGCGAATCGAAGCACTCTTGCATGACCAGGTGAAACGAGCGAACCTTCATCGAACCGGCGATAGGGTTTCACTTCCTCAATAGTCATGAAATAGTAACACGAGCACGAATGTAATTTTGAATTCGCATCGGAAAGTAGATTCTTCTTTTCGCGTTGTAGTGCCAAAAGTTCTAGTTTGCATCCACATGACGACGGTCGCGATTTGCAATGGTTTGGTGAGATCAAAAAATCGATCCGACAAAAACGTTTCTTTAAGGAAAGGCTCGCAGAATCTATTTCTGATTTCTGATTTCTGTTTGCAGAGCCAACAAATCTTCCGCTGCTATCTCGAAAGGTAGATCGGCCATTGTTTCTTAACGCGGAGCCAATAGATTTGCCCGACGAGTCCCGGAACTGCGTTTGGTTTCCACTGGGGCTAGAGGATCCCAGCACGGCCCCGTTTGACGAACGCAAAGTGGTGCGATTCTGTGAGTTCGTCGCCGACTGCACAGGACGTCCGCTGGCATCGCGAAATGTAGTGCGGCTTCCGGAGAAGTCGGATGATCCAATTGACCGACCTGAACTATCACGAAATACGGTCCGGTTCCCTTGCTGAACCGAAGTACCGAGCGATCGGCCTGAGGCGTCCCGAAACGTTGTACGATCGCCGTTGCCACCGCCAACTGCCGTCGACTTTGCTCCATTCGGCCAGTTTGAGCCAATGGCAGGATCCGGACGCTGGGCCATTGCCGCACCGCTTTGGCATAGGACACATACTAAGACTGCAATCCAACTTTTTTGAACAATCATGTGATCAGACCCTTGGTACGTTGTTTCAACTCTGCAGTAAGCGTTTCTGAGCACGGTTATTGACGGGTGGTTTAGGTTGGTGGATTTCCTTTTGGTTTCCAGGAGATCCTATGTTACCAATGTCCAAGATCCAGCGAATTCAACTTTGGCTTGACCGACTCAAGCGTAAGCGTTTCTGAGTACCGTTGTTGACGGGTGGTTTAGGTTGGTGGATTTCCTTTTGGTTTCCAGGAGATCTTATGTTACCAATGTCCAAGACCCAGCGAATTCAACTTTGGCTTGACCGA
>Ga0105053_10008110_pt1 | contig 13763 bp, 10 predicted proteins | sample BON01_FD_78093 | JGI IMG/M metagenome (GOLD analysis project Ga0105053, IMG submission 78093) | Freshwater microbial communities from Lake Bonney liftoff mats and glacier meltwater in Antarctica - BON-01 | ecosystem: Environmental > Aquatic > Freshwater > Ice > Glacier meltwater | place: Lake...
AGCGATGTATGGATCAGATTGCAAATTGGTGTATTCATGGTTATACAACAAAAACGCCTTTTGAAAAGCAGGATCATGTTGAGAAAAGAAAACTTGTTGTTTTTGGCGATTGTTCTAAATTAAGTGGTTTTAAAGGTTCATCTAGTGGAATGGTGATGCAGCCACTCAAACGTTTACTAATGATGAGATCCTATCATGAAGAATTTGATATTCGAATGATTAACGAAGCGTATACTAGTTGTAATTCGTGGTGTTGTCACAATGGCCCTGATGCAGTGGGTGTTGGTATGGGTTATGTGAAATCAAGACATGCTCGTAGCAAGTACAAAACACGATCTCAAGCTAGAAAGAGGGAGTGGACTGATGAAAATCCATGTCCTCCAGATGCTACCGAAGATAATTTGATTGCTGATTGTGGAACGCGCGATATCTGGGGTTTATGCATTTGTAAAAGATGTGGTAAATTGTGGAGTCGTGATGTTAGCTCTGTTGGTAATCAGTGGAACATAACGATTGCTGCGTTGGAAAGACCTTGTGTGGGTGAAATTCCAGCGTATAGACCGGCGCGTTATAACCACAATCCAAATAAACTCAGTAATAATCAGATATTTACTGTAGACCCCCTGAGGGGACACTTCGGGTAAGTTTGTTTCAAAATTTCGAAATGTTGCCTATTTTGCGTTTTTTTTTGTAGTGATGAAAGCCCTGATTGGTGATCCGACTCTTTGGGATGCATTGATTTTGCTTCCAGCAGGAGCTACTGGTACATTTATGGGTTTGCCAGATTCTAATGTGGTTGTTTTTATGGTGCTGGATTCAGAAACTCAAACTATTCAACTTCCTTGTGGATTAGTTTTGGTGGGGCGTTTTGAAAAAGGCTTTGAAGAAAAGAAAGATATTTTTATGATTCCGAGTCAAGCTATGAGAGTCGATTTAGATTTTGAGCCTTATTGCTTTGTCCGCTGTGAATTTGACTGGGGAGACTATTTTATTGAGAGTATGGAGGATTTATTTTTCATGGTGCCTGAAAAAGAAATGATTGTTTCAAGTCGTGGTGATTGTGGAGTTGTTGAAGACTATTTGAATAATTGTGTTATAACTCCGGTTGGGGAGGTTTTAGATTTGAAATTTGTTTTGAATCAGAGTCAACTTGCTAACAAAAGTTTCTCGTTTGAAAGTCCAAGCTCGAATGATTTTCGTTGGGTTGAGATTTGGATGACAGTGAAGAAAAACGACGAATTAAGCGCCGTGCTGAGGTTGATGAAAGACGAGATATCTTCCAGATTAAATTTCAATCGCTTTTCAAATAGCATGGAAAGATCTTACTTTGCATTCTGGTACACGCCAGTCACCCTCGTTTGCCCGTTACAAAGAAAGCCAACGTCGAAGATAAAAGATTCAAAAGTATCGATCTTTCAATTGTACCAACAGCGGAATCTTGTCATTAGTCCACACAAACATAGGCTGGTTCGTATGAAGACTCCGACGGTTGCTAGTATTGTTAAAGGCGATTTTGAATTCTTTCATTACACCAGCGAAGATGCGGGATGGGGATGTGCCTACAGATCACTGCAACACGTTTTATCATGGCAACTATTTTCGAACTTGACTTTGAATAGTGTTCCGAGTATTAAGGATTTGCAAGAGAAGCTAGTCAACCTTGGATGCATGGGTACTTGCTTTTTTAGTGGCTGTGAAGAATGGATCGGCTCCCAGGAAATTGGTTGGATTTTAATGGAGTATGGCCTCACCCCCAGATATCTTTTTGGGGAGTCAGCTTGTCAATTGATAGAAAATCATGCGAGTGAGATATTTGATCATTTTAGATGTCAAGGAAGTCCTATAGTCCTATGTTCAGGTCAAAAAGCGTTTACGTTGCTTGGAATCGGAACCTCTTCTACTAATATTCATTCTCTTTTAGTAGCTGATCCACATTACAAGGGGATCGATATTGTGGAGAGAATTGTGTCTGTTTCTGTTTTAATGGAAGGAGATCACCAAGTGCCTGTTTCATGGAGACCTATTGCATTTCTTGGTAGAGGTCGGCTTTCTATTACATTCCCAACGTAGAACCAGAATAACTGTGAAGGTTGTGTTGCTTTTGGAATATAAACTATTATCGAAAGCTTTCTTAATTCAAGTATACTATCTAACTAAAGAAGGATACTGAATAAAACAGCGATTAAATCCATTTAATTAAAAAACCAGCGTTTACTTTTCACTTCATGATTTGTTTTCCATAACGATAGAGCACCGACTTTGCACTGTCTTTATCAGCAAAGTGTCCACCTCGTTTGTATCTGAACAAATGGTCGTAGGCCTTGGTTTCAAAATTTGAAATTTTATCCATTCCGAGATCATCCCATGATTTTTCTCCTGCACCTGGACCTTGCCAGTCTTGAAGTAGCAATTGAACATTATCTGGAGTTAGATATGGATTAGGCAAATTGTTAACAATCTTTCCCAAAAACTCCATTGCAGGTACAGGGACATCGACAAAAGGTTTTTCCAAGTCGATGGTTTCCATGATGTATTCAAATATTTCCTTGACAGTGTAATCGTGATGACCGCTTAAATTAAACGTGGAGTCTACAGTGGAATAGTTTTCCGCGATGCCTGCTACTGCATCCCCTACATCGCCCACAAACACTGGATTCAACTTCGCAGCTCCTCCTTCCATCAATGGAATGTGGGAAGCTACTTTGACAAACTGAGCCCATAATGAGAGAAGCCTATCTTCTTCACCATATATCATATTAGGTCGAACAATTACAGCTCCAGGGAATTGTTCCTTGACTTTAATCTCCCCTTCAGCTTTGGTTCTTGCCCATTCTGAGCGCGCATCCAACGAAGCAGAGGCGGCACTGATATGAACGAGGTGTTTGACGTTCTCCTCTCTACTTATCCTCGCCACCATCTCAGCAACATTTACATTCACTTCCCGAACACTGCAATTGATCAGCGTAGGAAAGAAATGTTTGGTGTCGTAATGTTTCCCCATCAGGTTGATAACGACGTCGCAATCTCTCACAGTATCTCGGATGCTATTTTCATCCCTGTGATCAATATAGGATGGCGCCATCTTACCGAGGTCCGCGCAAGTCTTCAATGACCTCCATGACATATCATCACCTCTAGTAGCCACCACAATATTATGACCTCGCTCTCCCAACGTGTCCACTACATACATTCCAAGAAAACCTGTAGCTCCAAATACAGCCATGGTTTTACCAGATTGACTGCTTCGACCGCCAGTACCTTGGGCTACTGCATGCGGCATTCTCATCCGGGAAACAGAGGTTCTCAAAGCCATCGGTAGAAAACACATTGAAGTTAATACACACGTTGTACTTGTATTAAGAAAGTTGGTACAAAAAGCGAGCCAAAAGCCAGAATGAACCCTTTGGATATGGTCACAAGCAATTTACTCGATGACGAAGTCAGTGCCTCGAAACGATTGGCAGAGGATAAATATCGCACAAGACTTGTGATGACCAAGATAAGAGATGAGTGGTTGCGAGATAAGATGCTTGAAAGAGAATCGGAATTCACAGTTAGAGTTCCACTGTCTATGTACGTCGGCACTTGGAATGTGAATGGAAAAAAACCTAGCGAGTCATTGAATTCGTGGGTGTGTGTTCATGAAACCCCGCCTGATGTTATCGTCTGTGGTTTTCAAGAGATTGTTGAGCTAACTGCAGGAAATGTCGTTTTATCAGATAACAACACAAAAGAACGGTGTACATTGTGGGTGGAGGCGCTGGCTTCCACATTAAGAAGAAGCTACACAAACTGTCATTATAAAATAATGTGTGAACGGCATCTAGTAGGCGTCATGATCTGTGTGTTTGTCAAAAACGACCATGCGCCCTTCGTTAATAAACACAGTATCAAGTACACGGAAGTCGCAACTGGAGTCATGGGAATGGGCAACAAAGGAGGATGCGTGGTGAGATTTCAAATATACGATTCGACATTTTGTGTAGTGTGTGCTCATCTTGCCGCGCATAGAGAAAACGTGGAAGCCCGGAATGCTGATTTTAAAAGCATTATGGAGCGAGCTGGATTTACTGACGATGCTATGTCGATGGCAAAACGAAATGCTGTTGAAAGATTGTCAGTGCCTGCGGATTCAAGCATGTTGGTTCCTCGTGGCGTCTTAGCGTATAGATCATCCTCGGCTGCTGCCTCTGATGACGATCTTCGACAAGGGAGTTTGTCTCTCGCGTCAGCGCTTTCGAATCCTTCGTTTGGTATAGAAGAACATGATTTCATTTTCTGGTTGGGGGATTTTAATTATAGGATCCGTAGCGATCATACTATCGACACGGTTATGCACAATGTCAATATTGGCAATATCGAGTGGTTGCTTGAAAACGACCAATTGTTCATCGAGCAAGCAGGGCGTCGCGCCTTTCATGGATTTCAAGAAGCTCCCATCAAATTTCTACCCACTTATAAGTTTCAAGTCGGGACCACACAATACGATAGACGTCCTGATAAAAAGATTCGAGCTCCTGCTTATTGTGATCGTATATTATGGCGATCTAGTTTAGATAACAGTGCGATAGTGAACCTTAAATATCGCGCAGTTATGTCGATGTTAATAAGCGACCATAAACCTGTTTATGCGTTGTTTGAAGTGCAAGCCACTAAAGTGTTACATGACTCTCGCTCAACTGTATTCTCTGAGATTCATCGGGACCTTGATAGATGGGAGAATGATTCTTTACCTCAAGTTGAAATGAGCAAAAGCACCTTGTCTTTTCCCAAAATGTTAGAGTATATGGAAATGCAACAAACAAGCGTAGTGATTACCAACACTGGAAATGTTCCAGTTGCTTGGCGCTTTGTTCCTAAAACAGAGGATCTTTCACTTTGCAAGCCATGGCTGAGACTGAAGCCTGATTATGGGCTGATAACACCAGGTAACAGTGTAGAGATCGTCGTGACGGCGAAAGTAAATGCGATCATTGCAGCAGAGGTAGCGAAAGGATTGGAAAACTTGGACGATATTCTTATACTTCGGTTGGAAAATGGACGCGATCATTTCATCCCAGTATCTGCTAATTTAACACCTACTTGTTTCGGAATGACCCTATCCTCTTTGGTGCGCATTCATTATCCTTGTTCTGTGCCACTTGAAGAGAAAGAAAGGATTATCAAAGCGAGATTGCACAAGTTTGGAGATAAATCGAAAACCCCCTTGTCGATTCCCAAAGAACTTTGGTGGATGTTCAACTTTCTTTATACAAATCAATCTTTGGATGTTCCCTATCTATTCAGAGACAGTCAACGAAATTCTTCCTTGGAGAGCATCCAAGCAGTCCGCAGGTGTATTAACTACGGTACGGAGATACCCCATGATACAAAGCCACATGCAGTTGCAGCTGTGATCCTTGAATTTCTTGACGCACTCCCCGAGCCAGTAGTCCCAGCCTCCTTGTTTCCTACTGCTGATATTAATAACATTTCTCTTGAGCTATGGGGAAGACGGTTTTTAGAGCAACTTCCACCACTGCGTCACAACGTGTTTGTCTACGTGATTACATTTCTTAGAGAGATGTTAAATCATTCGCAGCATAATCATCTTAATGTCGATGGTATGGCATTTGTATTCGCGCCGTCGTTGATGCGTCCAGGAGAAGTCATTAAAGCGCAACAGAAAGAAAAGAGAAGCATGCCTTTTGAATTGCCTGGTTGGTTTAGCAGCAGCGAGAAACCGGAATCATCATTATCGAGCATCGCAGAAAAAGTGATAGCACATTTTCTTCAAGTTGATAAAGGGTATTTTTATAACTAAATCATTAAAATAAACGGAAGGAGGAGTGTCATTAAATTTCAGCTACTGTATCTTCATTGATAATAAGAGAAGGTTGGCTTGTTTTTAGCACTCTAGTTGCGAATTCCTTCCAAACATGATCCATAAGTCCATAAAATATCGACACAACCAATCCTCCGACGAATCCCCAACCAGTTCCCAGCAATAACGTAATGGCTGTAGTGGACAAAACGGTAGGCCATATATTGACCTCGTCAATACCTCCATTCATTCCTGATACACCTGAAGTACCAAGACCAAGTCCGGCAAACATGAGTAAAGATCCTAGGACACCAACGGGAAACGCTGCCAGCAACTCTGCAGCAACATTGCACATGAAAATCGACATAATAATTTTACAGACACCTAGGAAAATAACAGAAGTTCCACCTCTAGCTCCGAATTGATATTGCCCCGCCAATCCGCCAGCACCGTGGCATGAAGGATTCGCTCCAAACCACAATCCGGTCAAGTTCATCAGACCCACGCTAAACGCCACAGAACGCCTTGTAAGATGTTTCTTATCGTCGTCTTTAAACAATCTGTTGTTCAACTCAACGACACTAACCACACTATTCAGTGTCGTAAGAGGCAACTGCGCTAAACCTGCTTGTAAAAACCCATCTAGAATATCGGTCCAAGTTAGCGTATCCACTGCAATAAACACAGGCCAGCCTATTGGAAACACAAATTCGATAGATCGCTGATGCATCGTAATACCTGCTACAATAAAACCTACTATTGTCAAAACCAATGCGACTGGGAAAACATTGCGCCACTTTGGAACTGCGTGCGTCAGTAATATTAAAAGAACACACACGCAACTCAATAATTTGCAATCTACTTGGCTAACCCAAGGCAGAGGTTCGATCAGTTTAAGACCGCCTTGAATCATTTTAAGTCCTAAGCCAAGTTGAAGTCCACGAACCACAGCATTGGGTATTGCCCAGTTCAGGAATTCAATGAAGCCGGTGGCACCTAGCATCGTAACAATTGCAGACACTGTTAGTCCAGCTCCGATTACTTGATTGCTACATGTGACGTCATCAAAGAAAAAAAAACTCACACTAAAAAACGTACCTCGTCAACCCTGGAGCTGCGAGATTCCCAGAGCTTGTCACCACCTAATAACAAAATATCAACAAAAAACTCGTATTTCAAAAACAAGTAAAACTCACTGCAGCCTGTGCAAGTAATTAGCCAACTATGTATCTTCAAACACAATCTAACTTACGATAGTCTTCATGGGTTGAACAGGCATTGGCGAATCCCATAAAAACCCAGTGATAACATTGAAGGTACCTGCCCAAAACAAAGCAGCAGGCAATGAGATAACTCCATATGCGGCCATCCCCAAAGTAAGAGGCAAGAACGTGCCTAGATCCCCCAAAGCACCTGAAGCCTCATTCCATGAGAGAGTTTCCCAACGTCTCTTCAGCTGATCACAGCAACGAATCATATTTCTTCAAAGTGTCTTCAAAGTGACGAACACTTTTAATGATGGGGAGCTACCCGTATTATACAAAACATGCCGATGGGGGCTACCCGTAATTACACATAAAGAGTCGAAAGCAGGGAAGTGTCCGAATTTGAAGAAGAATAGAACTGTGCTACAATTGAATAATGATGTCCGAGGAGTATACGTTGACAAGCGACGAGCTTGAAGCTGCCGTGGCTCTCAAGAAAGCATGTGAAGAGGAAGACCTCAAGTACAAGTCCAATTTCGAACTGGTCAAATACGTGCTTGTCACTTCATCTCTGCCTACGCCTGAACGACGCCTGGAGAATGCTCTATCTCGCCTTCGTAAACTACGATCATTCGAAGAAAAGTACAATATTGATGCTTTCGATCCTCTTGATTCCGTGAAGAGTATAGACAAGGAGATGCCTGGATGGTTGTTCAGCTGCGGTAAGATAGATGGAAAGTGGGGTGTACCCGGTAATGTCAAGGACCTAGATTCAAATTTCTTGAATCGTGTTGAAAATGGATTTGAAATGCTTTGTGCTGCCGAGTTTCGAAGATACAATCTGTGTGCTGCCAACTTGGGAGAAGCAAGAACAGGCATGTGCATCATAGGGAGTGCAAGGGGACTAGCATTTGCACAAAGTTGGCAAGCACCCAAGTTTTTCCATACAATGAATTGCACTTTGGACTCTATGCACACTAATCGGATAAAAGCAATTTGGTGGGAATTGCCTACGGTGTTGTCGGCAGTGGCTCAGGTGGTTATTAAAGTCTTGCCCAAAACTCTAAAAAGTCGTATCCACGTAGCGACTACTCTGACTGAACTGCCCTGTTGGGAAGCTGATGATTTCTTAGATAATTTACCAGAAACGTTGGGGGGCAAGTATAATATACCAATTGTAGAATGGTATGAAATGAGACAAAAAGAATTTGACCTCACCGTAAAACATTTGGAATCTGCTTTCTAATGCGTATATTTATATATTGAAAAATTACTAAATGGTTAAATACATAGCCGTGAGTGTTTTGGCGCCTTCGAGATTTCCAATGGACGTGAAGTGTCGCACCATGTTAAGCGCAGCATGTCTCTTTTGCTTGTTTTCCAATCCTTCCACTTCCAACGCCTTGCTATAGTACGTGTAAGCCAACACTGGAATACCAAGTTGTTCTGCTACACGTCCGAAATTATAGTGACATTCATATTCGATTTCCGCCGCAGATAAACCCGACGACGAGCTACGGGCCTGTTTATACTCATCAAGAAATGCCCATACCTTGAGAGCCGTTATATTTTTATGGACATTGGCTTTGGAAGGGAATATTCGCATGTAGGCACTTGCAATGCACAAAGATACAAGCGGATTAGGAGTTTTCTTCTGTTCTCGGATTTGAAAATAGGTTGCAAGAGCTCGTATTGAATTCTGACACATTACGTATTGATGCGCAAGCAACATATTTAGACCTACTGGAGACCCGGTATTGCTACTGCTATTGGCAAGCCTATCCATTCTTCTCTGGATATCTTTAGGATGATGATCTTTAGGTGAAAGGGACATTGTAGTGAGCATAGCACCTAAAATCTCCCACAGCGAATTCACCCCATCTCCCCACTCTTCTTCCTGTTTCGCCACAGCATCATCTCTCAATTGTCGAGCAACGTTAAACAAATTTTTCGTCCCTTCTTTGAAGTTGCCGGCCAGAAGACCCATGCGAATGGAAAGCAATAAGAATTTGGATCGCTGACTGTCTTTGACTGAAGTCCTAAATGTTGACACCTTCTCCAACAGTTCGTGTGCTAATTCAGGTTTACCCAAAACCACAAGAGACGTACAGGATTCCTCAAACAACTGCATCACATCATCCGATTCCAAGACAAGCACCCGGTCATCGTCGTAATGGTCTACATTTGCATGCACGCAACTCAAACAAAACAACTCGAATTCATCCTCCTTGAAAAACTTGCGGAATGCAGGAATACTTTTTCGAACACAGTTGTAATAATCAGACTCTTCGAAAAACTCATGTGTTTCTTCGATAATGTTGCGCAATTCGTCAGAAATAACAGAGTTGTAAATGTGACGTATGTTGGTTAGTTTTCTACGTTGCTTTGATTGGACGATAGTTTCATGCATGGTATACAATGGGGGTGGGGGAAACTGATGAGATTCTTGAACCTCTCTGTCTCTTTTGTTGGACAATCCGCTCATACCACGAGTTTGATCCGAGTTTCCAAATTTAGCATGCAAATTGGCAAGTCGATGGGAGGTTTGGTTCTGGGTATCGATGTATTTACTTGGATCGGGTACATGCGCTACGATATCAAGAACCTTTTCTAAATATTGAACTGCCTTTGGTCCTGCGGTCTTTGCTGCATATACAGGTTGATGTTCATGGTCGATTCGTTCGCAACAGAATGCAGCTCTAGAATATACATCAATGGCTAGATTCATAGACGCTAATGTCGGGACTTCCATCATGTTTTCGAAAGTTGTCAGAGCTTGAAAATACATGCCATTTTCAGCAAACGCGTCAGCTACTTTGAAATAGTACAGCAGAACTTTCTTGTTTTCAAATACAGCTGGATGGCTAGTTAACACACTTTCTACCTCTCCTAGTTTCGCTCTTGCCTCTTGAATCTTTTGCTCTTTTACGTAGGAGAGAGCGAGCATGAGTACCAAATCTACAGTAGGAAGTTTCTTCACCTCATCCCAAAACAACCATTGATTCAATTTTGGTTCAGCGCACAACCCCACGTTGGAAAATTCCAGGTTTCTTTCAATCCAGCGACTGATCTTCGCATACGGAGTTCCTTCCTTGATAGAAAATTCGAGATGCATCGTGAGGATCTTTATCCCTGAATCCAACTGCTCTGAAATTTTCGAAATCAGCATATTATGGTCCTCTTCTTCATCCTCTGAATCGCTTTCTTCAGAACCATAGTCGCCTTCGTCGTCGTTTCCCACCATGACTCTGTTTTCTAGAGCCATACCTTCATCTTCAACACTCATTAGATTTTTCGATGAAGCTCGTTTTCGCTTCAACCTCGCCACAGCCTTTCTCCTCTGCTCATCCTTCAATACGTTTCTGGCCTGGATAGATTGGAGCACATGGCCTTGAATAAGTCCAATATCTTCAGGAAGTGGATGCATGACACAATTCATATGGCTCTCCACCAAGGTGGCACATCTCCCAAATTGCTTACGAATTCCATAAACGCGTGATAAGCGATAAATCACAGTTAAATCAATCTGACGATTATCCGTCAAATCTTTTTGCAATCGCTTGTAAATATCAGTCGCTCTTTTATATTCAAACATTCGTTCTAGAACTTCGCCTCGCAGTAGCATGAGTTGAGTAGCATTCGAAGGATCCGGTTGATTCTTAACAACCTTTAGCAGTGCTTTTGATGATATTTCTAAAAACCTCCTTTTTTTCTTATCCTTGAAGTCTTCCTTCTGGCGATCTGCAATATCTCCCAGCGCGATTTCCCCGTGAATAAGCCCATCATGCTCATCATCTTTGCCCAACAACAACCCTAACTCACCAACACGGATAAGATTCTCATAGTTTATAGTTGATTCCAATCCATTTGCAGCTTCCAAAGCCTTCAACTCCTTCTCAAGCTCGCCTCTTGTATAAAATATGTTTGAAAGGATATGATACGGCTCAATAACTGTTGCATTCGATTTGACAATGGCCTCGCAATATCTTATGGCATTGTCAAATTCTTCTGATAAGTATGCTTCATTGGCTTTAGCGAGAAGCTCTTGAAGCGGTTTTTCAATCTTTTTCTTCCCTCGTTTTCCAACTTTCCTGCCAGAGTTTAATTTCCGTTCCCCTGTCTGATTAAAAATGGAATTCCCTGTGCGACCGAATACACTTCTAGACGACTGCTGACTCTGTCCTAATTGAGCATCGATCATTGCAGTGGGGCGCAGGAGCGTATCCTCCTCTTCATCAGATTCATCTACGTTATGATTCTCTTCTTCTTCATGTTCACTGGACTCCTCGTCCTCGTCATCAGATACTTCACCGTATACACTGCTATCTTCTAGGCTCGACTCAGCGTCGTTAGAATTCATCCAACACACAGTGGTAGTCAGATTTGAAAAAAGAAATTAGCATTTGATCACTGGTAAGTGGTAACACAAAAACCGATTATTTTTTTGAAAAACGAAATAGCCGTTGCTAATTCTAAACAAAAGACTGGAATGAACAACATGGAGACCAATCCGAATTCTTGGCAATCATTTGACTGTGATACAGAGGCAGGAAGGCTGCTCCGTAAACTATACACACGAACACACAACAAGCCGTTAAGCAGTTATCCGAAGTTCAAAACGAATTCAACAAAACCGAGTCACAGTAAATGGTTTAATGGTATGAGTGATTCTAGGAAACAAACTGAAAGAAGAGATCGAGAGAAATCAGTCATGATCCCTAAACGTACTTTGAATTACAAACCGGCCCCCGCGATATTTGGAATAGACCGACGGCGCAGTGAAAACTCTATAAAAGAAAACACAGAGCTCATAGAAGAAGAACCTCGACCGTTGCCCCGAAAAGCAATTTCAACAGAAATGGAAAAGAGACGGCTTGCAATGACGTTTCAGTTTAAAGGAGGGAATATATTACCAGAAGCAGGGACGATGGCTGCTATGCCTGGACTGGTTCCACTGTCTATCATAACAGGGAAAGCTACCTCTAACAAAGCACTGAGACAAGCCAATGACAAATTATCCATTGCAGCAACCAAAAATGAAAAGGAAAAACACCGACTTGAGAAGGAATTTAACGATCTCTTCCGTGAAATGACATCGAAGAAGGAAACACTTCTATCTTTTGAGCACAAAAACCAGAGCAATGAAAAGATTTCCCATCTAAAAGGTGACATTGTGATGCTCGCGGAAGAAATGAAAACAATCGATGAACTCATCACCATGTTAAATTCCAAGATTAAAATTTAAACACCTTCAATAGTGTCTACATATGTTTTCAAAACGAATCTCCTGATGGAAGCTCTTGTGTTGATAGCTGAGAGTCTTCTTCAAACTGCGTTGCAATCACGCGTGTTGGTGACACTGAAACGTCCCGCGTCACAGAGTGTATCGAACGATGAGGCAAGGGCTTGTAAGCGAATAGCTAAAGAAACCAGGCAGCGTCAAGATGGAAGGGTGCATTTTGCTTTTGAACACGAACTTTCCAGGGTGGTGGACGAGTCCGAAGCAATTCAAGATGTATTAGATCGAGAGGAACATCTTTTGAAACAAATTCATTTTTTGAAGGTGAGTATATATTGGAAGGAGAATTATTGATCTTAACGTAAAATCAGGCCAAACTTTTTGATGCTACGGTTGAAATTCAACAGACTAGGAGACTGGCAGAGAAAGTATCACAACAGCCTGTTATGCAAAATATTGCCAAGACATCTCCAAATTTATTCCGAGCAAGAGACGAAGTAATGCTCCGTGTTTTGAAATTGTATAAAAGGAAACTTGCTTTGAAGGAGGAGGAATTGAATTTAGATAGAGAAATTAGAAAGAAACAATTGACCGCGCGTCGATTATGGAGTGAAATGAAACGAAACAAACCGCGAGTATCACACGAGAGTCAATCTGTTGAACTTGCCAATCACAATCGTTGGTTACATCATGTGTTACTCACTTTCGTTTTGGAATCTAAGATTGATTGGTCACAAGAGACTAGATTAGCGGAACTCATTCTTGCTGCTCCATGATATATATCTCGTATTGCTGTGCTCTGATTTAGGTCCGAGCAAACTATAAGCTCATGTATGTAATTAAAAGGGATAATAATTTAACTATTAAAAAACGATGGAAAACTTTCGTTTTTGTGCACCTTTTTGAATCATCCCTTTCACATAAAACCCTCTCCAAACAACAACCTGTGACAAAGTCACAACCGAACTGTCGCTCGAGTTTCAAAAAGAGAAATTAGAATGAGAAAAAAATTCTCGCTTCTCAAAACAAATTTTAAGAGTTCCTCACCTTCAATGTTCGAATATTATTTCAGAGATGTTATGTCGCCATATTTCGAATTTCAAAAATTTAATAGTTGTTGCAGGTTGATCCATTTGGGGGGGGTTTAAATTTTAATTTTCTTCTGTTTGTTTAAAAAAGAAAAGTTCAAATCGAAGGATGCAATTAAATCACATCAGGAGAATGTGAATTCAGTGATTCCACATAATGTTCTTGCTTCTGATTACATCACGGATAGCCATCAGGCTCTTTTCTTTCAACCAGATACTCTTGTTTATTAAGAAATTGGCATTTGATGGCTTTTATCCACTTCTAGTAGTGCTTTAAAAAAATCGATTTTTGTTTTGTTTAAGAATTATGGTCGTTGTACCATCTTTTGACAATAGTTTGTCTTTCAGGTTTGATGTGGTCTCGCTTCTCAAAACAAATTTTAAGAGTTCCTCATCTTCAATGTTCGAAGATTATTTCAGAGATAGTA